>Ga0182030_10015548_pt1 | contig 14905 bp, 18 predicted proteins | sample 812S3MmetaG_FD_121299 | JGI IMG/M metagenome (GOLD analysis project Ga0182030, IMG submission 121299) | Permafrost microbial communities from Stordalen Mire, Sweden - 812S3M metaG (Illumina Assembly) | ecosystem: Environmental > Terrestrial > Soil > Wetlands > Permafrost | place: Sweden... | reverse complement strand
GTAATGATGGTCCATGCGCGCCTCCAGTGTTCATGCTCTGTTCTAGCACACAGGCGACTGCATAGCTAACGCGAATTGAGCCAATAATTAAGCCCTCCGTTTTCAAACGAAGGGCTTAATTTGATGACAGCAAATTGGAAGACCTGTCTTTCAGATTACGGCTGGCCATTAGCTTTGACATAGTCGGCGTGAGCAGACGAAGCTGCGCCGATGGTAAGACCCGCGACACCAGCCATGCTGACCAAAACGGCGAAAGCGATAAGAATTTTACGCATGGCTCGCATCTCCTAGATGTGTGATGATCACTACTCTGCGTAGCACGTCCATCACCGGCGCGCCAAGGCTGTGCACGCGAAATCCCTTGATCGTGGCTATTTAGGCACACCCCGAGTCGTGGCGGCTCCCGGCGCATCCTTCCCCTTCAGCCATCGACCGGTGTTTTCTCTGGACCGGTCCTTCGCGCTTTGCCCGCTTCCCGCCGAGGGCGGACATTAAGCCGAGCATCAAGACTTTTGAAACAATCCGAGCCCGTTGATGCGAAAGGGCTTTTCTGTTGCACAAGTCTGTTGCATAATTGGGCATGATTTTCGGCTATGCCCGCGTCTCGACCGACGCCCAAGACTTGACCAGCCAGCTCGACCAATTGAAGGCCGCTGGCTGCGCCCGCGTGTTCCGCGAAAAGATCAGCGGCGCGACGGCCGACCGGCCGCAGCTCAAGAAACTTCTGGCGACGATCGGCCACGGCGACGTGCTGATAATTCCCGCCGTTGATCGCCTGTCGCGCGACACGACCGACTTGCTTGTGATCGCCCGCGACTTGCAAAAAGCGGGGGCAGGCCTGCGCTCGCTTGCGGAGCCTGTCGTCGATACGACTTCGGATTTTGCCGAACTGGTTCTCGCCATGCTTGGCGTCGCCGCGAAATTGGAGCGGCGACGGATCAAGGAGCGCACGGCGCGCGGCCGCGCCGATGCGAAGGCCAAGGGCGTGAAGTTCGGCCGTAAGCCGAAGCTCACCCCCCACCAGGCGCGCGAGGCGATCAAGCGCCGCGACGTTGACGGCGAGACGCTGCGCTCGATCGGCCGCAGCTACAACGTCAGCGCGGCGACGATTTCAAGGTTGGCCGCATGAGTGCCGCGAAACCGTCGATCCTCTTGCCGTTCAAAACCTTCGCGTATGAAGGCGCGGCAGTGGGGAGGTTGCTCGCTGGCTATTCCAATTTGGAAGTTGGGTTGCTGCATTGTGTGCAGATGGGGCTTGGCGACTTCGACACCGTTTTCAAAGCGATGTTCCGCCATCGCGGAGAAAGGCGGCGCATCGATGAGGCCAAAAAGTTGGGGCGGCCAGTATATGTGAGCCTTGGCCTTGAAGCAGATTTTCAAACTGCGATTGCTGCCATGCGTCTTTGCTTGGATATCAGAAATCAATACGCACATTGGGTGTGGTGGGACGACAACACGGGGCAGCTCGCGTTTGCCAATCTTGAAGACCTCGCCAAAGAGAAAGCGCCCGTGAAAAACTTCGATCAGTTGGGCGTGCATCATGTCGACGCCGCGCTTCTGGACGATCAGGAGGCGTATTTTGTGTACGCCGACCGTTGCTTGGCTTGGGTCAATTACGAAGGCCGGTTTCTTTCCGGAAAACTCCAGCGCCGTGTGTATCCACAGCCCAAACCAGTCGCGCCACCGATGCTTAAACTCTAAAAGTATTATGCGAACAGCCCGCCATCGGGCGTAGAATGACCACAAGGGATTAATGTTCGAACGACCGCAAAAAAACGACCTAGACACGGCTTTGTCGATGCTCATGCACGAGAGCCGACACAGGCTCATGGAGGAAGTGAACCGCATTAAGGGCGATGCGATCAAGGCGGGGGCGCTTCAGAGCAACCGCGTCGTAGTTGCGGCCATCAAGGCGGCCGACGACGTGCACAAAGAAGCAATGGATCAGGCACACACCATCCTGCTCGATTTTATCGAGCGAATGGAACGTCCGCCGACAGAAATTGTCGGATGGGCGCGTCCTCTCCTTGAAAACCTCAATAATTCCGTTCTCGGCGTCGTGCCGCCCAATGGCTTTCCGCAGGACCACCAGAGGCTCACGCACCAATATCGCGCGGTGTTTAAGCAGCGTCTCGATATCATGCTGCGTAACGTGGAGATTGGGCACCAGAAGGGAGCGGGCTTTGCCCGTGCGGAGAAGGTGGAGAGCAAGGAAGAATGGATCAGCGCGGCGGCGACGCTTGATTTGCTTAAACCCACGATGCCCCCTTTGACGGCGACGCAAGCCATTTGCTCACGCGCACACGACGGCGTGGTGCGAGCACGCGCGGAAACTTATGTGTGGGGAAACCAGTCCGCCGAGCGCTTCAATATTCCCAAAGAATTTTGGTGGGCGCGCGGCGAAGCAGCGCTCGATCAGAATTGGAAAACGGGCGATTTTGAAACGTGGATCGATCAGAAAATCCACCTGAAAGCCTACGGCGTTTCGTTTTTGCGAGCCGACATTGAGAAGATGATTCCGGCTGATGCTTCTGCCGCGCAGGCTGCAACAAGCCCTCCTGGCGCGGCCAATCCCGAGCGCAACAAAGGAGGCCGTCCCAAACGCGACTTTTGGGAGGAACTATGGGTTGAGATCGCTCGGCAACTGTATGTGGGCGACCTCAAGCCCAAGACGCAGGCCGACATTGAGTCAGCGATGCATCGGTGGATCAGCGATAAAGGGCATAAACCAGCAAGCGAGAGCACCGTGCGGGATCGGGCGCGGATGCTTTGGCGCGTCATCGAGGACGAAAACTAAGTTTCCGTCGCTTTTCGCCCGTTTCCGGCCGACGCGATGCCGAATGCACGGCATCTTTGGCGAGTGCATTGCGGCTCTCTTGCTCATGGGATCAATGGGAAGCCTCAATACCAACTCGCTGAGGTTTCCATGAAATTGACCGACCTAATCGCCCTGCTCCCGGCCGTGAACAACGGTTACGCCCTTACAGCCTTCCTCGGGGTTTTGGCCGTGTGGGTCTATTTCGGTCACCAGCGCTCTCGTTGAAGCGAGAGTGCGGTCATCCCCTCGATTCTCAAAAATGGTGATTTTTGAGAATCTTGCCCGACTGCAAAAGGTAGTGCTTTTGCGATGCGTTCCATATTGGCGCTTCCGCGATTTTGATTCTTGTCCGTGTCGAGCCGACGCAATGTGCGGTTCCTGATTTTCGGCTCTACACGGGCGTCGACGAACGACCAGAACGGGCGTATCGATATTTAATCTGACGCCCCGAGGAACTCTCCCGTGCCGACATCCGATGCAGAAGCATTCAATGCGAGCGAAATAACCGCCGGCGTCGTGGCGGCCTATGTCGCCAACAATTCCCTGCGAATAGCAGACCTGCCCGCGTTGATTCACGCCGTGCATGCGGCCTTGACGCAACTGGCGGGCGGGCCGGGGAATTCAGCGCCGCCTGCGGAAACGCAGGAGCCGGCGGTGACGGTCCGCAAATCCATCACGCCCGATTATCTTGTGTGCCTGGACGACGGCAAGAAATTCAAGTCGCTGCGCCGCCATCTGGCGACGCTCGGCCTGACGCCGGATCAATATCGCGTCAAATGGAGCCTGCCGCCGGATTATCCGATGGTTGCGCCCAACTACTCGGCTGCGCGATCGGAAATGGCGAAACGGATCGGGCTTGGCCAAATGCGCAAGACAGCCGCGCCGGCCAAGCGCGGGCGGGCGGCGAAGGTCAGCGAGTAAGCGGAAAACTCCACAGGCGGAAAGGACGGGATCGGACGAAAGCCCTCGGCCCTCGGCCCTCGGTTTCATATATGATAATAACCTTTATCATATACAAATTGAGGGTGTTTAAGATGACAAACGGCAACATTCCTCCTCCGACTGTGGTTTGCCCAGCTTGCGGCCTGACGATGCGGCGGGAGCCAGGAGAGATACTGGGCGAGCTTGGAAAATGGGCGGTGGAGTTTCCGCCGGGGATCACCTGCAAACATTTTCCGGGTTATTGGAATCCGGCTGTCGATTTGGCCCGGTGCCTGATCTGAAAAAGGCAGCAGCGGCGAAAAACGTTCTACTCGATTGAACATCTGCGGGGGCGTGAGGATGGGCGGGATGGTTTGGTTGGAAGCGCATTGGCTGGCTCTGATTGGACCTGTCGTCGTCGCGGCCGTGATTTCCGGCATCATCGCCGTGATCGGCTTGGTGGTCTCGACTAAGACAGCGCGCACCATCCATTCCGACAAACTGGAATTTGATGAACGTTTGGCCGAACGAAAGTTCGATTTCGACAAGGAACTGGCAGAGCGGAAATTCACCTACGATCGCGATTTACATGACCATAAGCGGCGCGTGGAGATGGCCGAGGCGGTTCTGGCTGACTTTCTTCAAATGGCGGATGTTGTTCGGGCGATCCGATCTCCGGCAAGCTCGCGGACAGAAGCGGCTGGGCGTCAGCGGCCCGAAAATGAATCGGAAGACATGGCCCGCGATCGAGACACGTATTTTGTCCCGCTGGCGCGAATAAGGGAAAACAGCGAGTTTATTTCCGGCCTCATGAGCAAAAAATATCGCAGCAAAGCTGTGCTCGGAGACGAAATCGATGAAGCGTTCGCAGCGGTCCACGAGGTAATTATTCGAATCCAAGTGTCGGCTAGCACGCTCAGCAATATGGTCGGCAGGGGTAGAGCGGCCTTCGAAAGGAACGAGGGGCTTTGGAGCCGGTGTGAGGCCGATATTTGGGCTGGCGCACCCGGCGACGATCAAATCCAGCCGATGATCGAACGCTCAATTGCTGTTGCTGAGAGTGTATGCCGGCCTATCCTTGAGAAAGGACAGCCAACGTGACTCATCTCGTCCCCTTCGTCGATCGCGCCCCCGCCCTCGTCGCAGCCATGGGCGAGCGGGCCTCCTATCGCTTCTTTGAATTCTTCACAGCGCAGATCAGGAATCCGCACACCCGCCGCGCCTATGCGCGCGCGGCGCATGAATTCTTCGCCTGGCTTGAAGCGCTGGGCGTGACGAGGCTCGCGGCGATCGAGAGCGTGCACGTCGCCGCCTATGTCGAGCAACTGCACAAGGCGCGTTCGGCCCCGACCGCGAAATTGCGCCTGGCGGCGTTGAAGCATCTGTTCGACTGGATGGTGATCGGCCAGATCATGCCGACCAATCCGGCCGCCGCCGTGCGCGGGCCGCGCCATATCGTGCGGCGCGGCAAGACGCCCGTGCTTGATCCGGCCGAGGCGCGTCAGCTGCTCGACGCGATCGACACATCTACCGTGATCGGCCTGCGCGATCGCGCCTTGATTGGGCTGATGGTCTATTCGTTCGCGCGCATCGGCGCGGCGATCGGGATGCAGGTCGACGATGTTTACACGCAGAACCGGCGGTTGTGGGTGCGCCTGCACGAGAAGGGCGGCAAGCAGCACGCCATGCCGTGCCACCACAACCTTGAAGCCTATTTGCACGCCTATATCGACGGCGCTGGCCTGGCGAACCAGCCGAAGGCGCTGCTGTTCCAGAGCTACAGCCGCGCGACCGGCCAGCTGACCGGCAAGCCCCTGCCCCAGGCCAACGCCTATGCGATGATTCAGCGCCGCGCCAAGGCCGCCGGGCTCATGACTCGAGTTGGCAATCACACGTTCCGGGCCACGGGCGTCACCGCCTATCTGAAAAATGGCGGCACGCTGGAGCGCGCCGCGCAGATGGCGAACCACGCTTCGACGCGCACGACGCAGCTTTACGACCGCCGCTCTGAGGAAGTGACGCTCGATGAGGTCGAGCGGGTGTTTATTTGAGGATTTGGCAGAACCATTTCGCACTGAACATGCGGGCGCCATGGACTGGGGACTGATTCCCGGATCGACTGCGACGCCTTGCTGAAAGGCGAATCTCTGGCTATATTACTGGAAATATGCCGGAGGTGACCATGAGCAGTTCACAGAAGCGCGCCATCCAAAACTATCGGTCTCGCTTGAGCGAGCGCGGCTTAGCGCGCTTTGAGGTGTTAGGGCTCGATAGCGACCGAGATCTTATCCGCTCTCTTGCGCGCCGCCTGGCCGAGGACGGACCCGAGGCTTCGCGCCTGCGGGCCTCGGTCAGTCAAACGATCAGCGGCAAGTCGCCGAAAAAAGGCGGCATCCTGGCCGCCCTCCGCCGCTCTCCGATGGTCGGCGCAGACCTAGATCTGACGCGGCCCCACGAGGAAGGTCGGAAAGTCGATCTTTGATGCGCTATCTGCTCGACACCAACATCATTAGCAACGTCACCAAACCCGAGCCATCGGAGGCCCTGTTGGCATGGATGGCCGATCAGACCGACACGGACCTCTTCATTTCGTCCTTGACCGTCGCCGAAATTCGGCGCGGCGTTCTCGAGAAACCTGCCGGTAGGAAACGCGATCAGTTGGAGGCATGGTTCACGGGGCCGGAGGGCCCGCAGGCTCTCTTTGCCGGCCGCATTCTCGCATTTGACGAGAAGGCAGGTATGATCTGGGCGCGACTGATGGCGGATGGGAGGGCCAGGGGCCGCCCGCGCAGCGGCCTCGACACGATCGTCGCCGCTATTGCCGAGGCGAACGGATGCGTTGTCGTCACCGACAACGAGAAAGATTTCCAAGGCGTCGAGATTTTCAATCCGCTACGCCGCGCCAAGTGACCCCCGTTCAAGACGACACGCGGTTTGGCGAGAGCGGGCGATATTCGCCGCCGTGACGCCAGCCTTTCCAGCCTGTGTCAATACGTCGCCGCCCAATGCGCCTCGCGGTCACATCGCGCTAAATCGGGGGAGGTGAGCGATTACTTCTGCACGGCGCAAACCGAATTATGTTGACCTGGGTGTTGTCGAGTCTACCTTGGACGCGACGACTATGATCGATGTCGAATTATTTCAACAAGAATTCGATTGGTTCGCGATATCAATAACATGGAAAATCCATTTTTCGCCCACTCCCTCGAGACGTCTGACACATCGCTTTGGCAAAAGCTCTGCGATCATTTGACCGCTGTCGCCGAACTCGCCGATTCGCGAGGGCATAAATTCAATAGTTCGACCGCCGCAGCGCGCGCCGGACTGCTTCATGATCTTGGAAAATACACCCGGGGCTTTCAAAACCGATTGCGCGGCGGCGAACGCGTCGATCACTCGACCGCCGGCGCCATTGAAATCATGAACGCGGCCGGAAAAAACGTCGAAACAGGTGTGATGGCACAACTGATCGCGCATTGCATCGCCGGCCACCATGCCGGCTTGCCGAACAGCCTGGGCGACCTCGATGAGCGCCTTAAACAGGCGCTCGAACCACTCGACCCTCAATGGCAAAGTGAAATTCAACAAGATTTTCCTCCGATAGCGCCGCCACACTTCCACTGGCAAAGAAACATCATGCCCTACCAGTTCGGCTTTCTCGGCCGAATGATCTTTTCATGCCTGGTCGACGCTGACTTTCGCGACACCGAAGCTTTTTACGCAAAAGCCGAAAGCCGGACGGTCGATCGAGAATGGCCGAAACTACCCGACATCGTTGATAGCCTGGTCGCCCAACTTGATGCCTACATGGACGTGAAACGTCGTACAGCTCCGGACACGCCCGTGAACAGGCTTCGCTCCGAAATCTTTTCCCATGTCAGGGCAGGCGCCACAGCGGAATGCGGCGCCTTTTCCCTCAACGTCCCTACAGGCGGCGGAAAGACGCTTTCCTCGCTCGCGTTCGCGCTCGATCACGCCAAGCGCCACCGGCTCGATCGAGTCATCTACGCGATACCGTTCACATCGATCATCGACCAGACTGCATCGATCTTCAAAGAAATCCTTGGCGACGAAATCGTCCTCGAACACCATTCGTCAATTGACGAAGACAGGCTTGGCGGCCGCGAAGCCAGAGACAAGTTGCGGCTTGCCATGGAGGACTGGGCGGCACCGATTGTCGTCACCACCAACGTCCAGCTCTTCGAAAGCCTGCATGCGCATCGCCCCTCGCGATGCCGCCGGCTGCATAACCTCGCAAACTCGGTCATCATCCTCGACGAGGCGCAAACTATTCCGCTGCCGGCGCTTCGCCCCAGCGTCGCGGCGCTCAACGAGCTGGCGCTGAACTACGGCGCGTCGATCATCATCTGCACCGCGACCCAGCCCGCCATCACCGCTCCCGATTTCGCCGGGGGGCTCCCTCTTGCACCCAACCGGGAGCTCGCGCCCGATCCAGCCAAGCTTCACAAAGAGCTGGCGAGAACCAAAATCTGCGACGGCGGCCCGCTCGACAACACAGCCCTCTGCGCTGCGCTGGCCGATCACCCGCAAGCGCTCGTGATCGTCAACAGCCGCGCGCACGCGCTCGATCTCTATCGCCATCTCCAAGATTCCAAACTTGATGGCGGCATCCATCTGACGACGCGCCAATATGGCGCGCACCGCAAGGAAATCCTCCGCCGCATCCGGGGCGATCTCGCCGCAAACAAGCCGTGCCGCCTGATCGCCACCTCCCTTGTCGAGGCGGGCGTCGATATCGACTTCCCACGCGTCTGGCGAGCAGAAGCCGGTCTTGACCAGATCGCTCAGGCGGCAGGCCGTTGCAATCGCGAAGGCCGACACACCCTCGAAGACAGCATCGTCACCATTTTCCACGCGCCAGATCATCCGCCACCACGTGAGATTCGGGCGTTGGCGCAGGATATGGCGCGCGCGCGCGGCAAGCACGCCGACCTCCTGTCGCCGGAGGCGCTGCGCGATTATTTCGGCGAGGTGTACTGGCGCAAGGGCGCTGAAAACCTCGATAAATTCGAGGTCCTCAAAGGCTTCAAGATCAGCGCCGGTCAGCTTGATTTCGATTATCGCAGGATCGGAGAAAATTTCCGACTAATCGAAAGCTTCATGAAGCCAAACATCATTCCTGCCGACGCCGTCGCCAAAGACGTTCTCAAGCGGCTGGAAATCGGAAAAATACCGCCTGGCGCCGCAGCGCGCGCCCTACAAAATTACATTGTCCAAATCCCGCCGCGCGCCCAAACTGAAATGCTGGCTAACGGCCATCTTCGTTTCATTGCGCCCGAGGAATTCGGAGATCAGTTCGCCGTTCTCACAAAACCAGACCTTTATCACGATGACTGCGGGCTGATCTGGGAAGATGCCGGCAACACGATTTTGGACAATTTCATCATTTGATCGGAGACAACATGGGCTACGGAATCCGATTGCTGGTCAAGGGCGAACGCGCCTGTTTTACGCGACCGGAAATGAAGGTCGAACGCGTTTCCTATGACGTCATGACGCCGTCCGCGGCGCGAGGCATTCTGGAGGCAATTCACTGGAAACCGGCCATCCAATGGGTCGTCGACGCCATCCATGTGCTGAAGCCAATCAAGTTCCAGTCGGTCCGACGCAACGAGGTCGGCCAGAAGGCGCCGGCCGGCGCCATCCGCAAGGCGATGAACTCTGGGCGAATCGACGAACTGTACCTGTCGGTCGAAGAGGCGCGGCAGCAACGCGCGTCGACCATTCTGGTCAACGTCGCCTATGTGATCGAAGCTCACTTTCAGCTCACCGCCAAGGCTGGTGAAAGCGACAATGCCGCCAAACATCTCGACACCTTCAATCGCAGGGCCGCGCGCGGCCAGTGTTTCCATCAGCCTTGTCTGGGCAACCGCGAATTCCCAGGGGCATTCAGCCTTTTGGAAGCAGACAAACCGCTTCCCGCCGCGATCGACGAGACACGCGACCTTGGCTTCATGCTTTACGACATTGACCACGCCGGCGACCGCTCCTCGATGTTTTTCCGGGCGATGCTGGACAAGGGCATCATGCGCGTGCCAGCCCCCAATGGCCCGGAGATTTGCCGATGAGCATTCTCGCTTCTCTCGTGCGCGCCTATGCCCGCATGGGCCCAGACGCACCCGCCTATGGTTATTCAACCGAAAAGATCGGCTTTATGATCTCGCTCAACGACGATGGAACGCTCGCTTGCCCGCCCATCGACTTACGCCAAGGGGAAGGAAAGAAGAAGACGGCACGGATGATGATCGTGCCGCAACCAGCCAAGCGAGCGTCGGGAATTTCTCCGAATTTCCTTTGGGACAAAACGGCTTACACGCTTGGCGTGACCGCATCGGAAGGTAAGCGCACCGCAGAGGAACATGTGAAATTCTTAGAGGTTCACGAAGAAGCGCTGCAAAATTCAGACGACGCCGGCATGAAGGCCCTTTTGCTTTTCCTTCGCACATGGACGCCGGACGATTTTCCTCGTCTGGGATGGCCGGACGATATGAAGGATCAGAATGTCGTCTTTGCGCTGGAAAGCGACCGGCGCGCCAATATTTGCATTCACGACCGCCCCGCCGCCAAAGCGCTCTGGGCAAATCGCCTTGCAAGCAGAGATTCATCAACAGCGGCGTGCCTCGTGACTGGCGAAAGAGGCCCAGTCGCCCGGCTTCACCCTGCAATCAAAGGAGTTTGGGACGCACAATCCTCAGGCGCCTCCATAGTTTCCTTCAATGCGCCGGCTTATGAATCCTACGGCCACGAGCAGGGCGATAACGCTCCCGTCTCGGCGGTGGCAGCTTTCGCATACACGACGGCGCTCAACCGCTTCCTCGAAAAAGACAGCCGTCACCGCATCCAGATCGGCGACGCTTCAACGGTCTTTTGGGCTGACGCCAGCAATGCCGAAAGTGCGACAGAAACCGAAAGCATTTTCGCCTGCATGCTGAATATTGACGAGAGTTCTGAAGCGAAAAAGGTCGGCGCCATTCTGGAAAAGGTGCGCCAGGGCCGTTCCCCAGCAAGCTTTCTGCCCGATCTCGAACCAGGCGTCCGCTTTCATGTTCTCGGACTCGCGCCAAACGCCGCCCGTCTGTCAATTCGATTCTACATCGAAGACAATTTCGGCGCGATCGCAATCCATTTTCTCGAACATGTCGCGCGATTGCATATCGAGCCACCGCCCAAGGACGAAAATGTTTCTCTTTGGCTCTACCTCATTGAGATGGCGACGCTTCGTAAATCGGAAAACATACCGCCCAATCTGGCAGGCGAATTCCTGCGCGCCATCCTTACCGGAACCTCCTATCCGCGCAATCTACTTGCTGTCCTGCTGATGCGCCTGCGTTCCGACAAGGACGTGAACGCCCTGCGGGTCTCCTTGCTCAAGGCTATCCTGATCAAAAACCATTCTCTCGATTTTAAGGAGGTTCCAGTGTCGCTCGACCAAAACCAGAAGGATCCCGGCTACCTGCTGGGGCGCTTGTTCGCCGCCTATGAATACGTCCAGACACAGGCTTTAGGCGGCAATGTCAACGCCACCATCCGCGACCAATATTACGGCACCGCCTCGGCGACACCACGTGCCGTATTCCCGGCGCTGCAGCGCAAGGCCACGCACCATCTGTCGCGCCTGCGCAAGGACAAGCCGGGACTAGCGGTCAATCTCGACAGGAGCATCGGAGAAATTTTTGAGCTGGCCGACGCGGACAGGTTTTTCGCCCCGACCTTGTCGGCCCAGCGCCAAGCGCTTTTCGCCATCGGCTATTACCATCAACGCAATGATTTTTACCGTCCGAAAGATTCCGCGAAGACCGCGGCCGTCCCGACCGAAATCCAGGAGTAAATTGCCATGTCCGCTATCGCCAACCGTTATGATTTTGTCGCCCTTTTCGATGTTGCCAACGGCAATCCCAATGGCGATCCCGACGCTGGCAATCTGCCGCGCCTCGATCCAGAAACCAATCACGGCCTAGTCACCGACGTCTGCCTGAAGCGCAAGATCCGCAATTTCACGGAACTCGCGAAGAGCAGCACGCCTGGCTACGCCATCTATGTGCAGGAAAGCGCGATCCTGAACGAAAAGCACCGTATGGCCTATATTGATCAGCGCCCCGACGACCCCAAAGCCAAGACCGACAAGAAGCTCAATCCCAAAACGGACGACGAGGCCACGGCTCTTCGCGATTTCATGTGCAAGACATTCTTCGACGTGAGGACATTCGGCGCCGTCATGAGCACAGGCGTCAATTGCGGACAGGTGCGCGGCCCCGTGCAATTGTCCTTCGCCACATCGATCGAACCGGTTGTACCGCTGGAAATTTCGATTACCCGAATGGCGGCGACCAATGAGGCCGAAAAAGCGAAAAAAACCGAAGGCGCCGACGATGAGCGCACGGAAAACCGCACCATGGGGCGCAAACATATCATCCCTTACGGCCTTTATCGCGCGCATGGCTTCGTTTCGGCAAAACTCGCGGAAAAAACCGGCTTCTCCGACACCGATCTCGATTTCCTCTGGGAAGCGCTGAAAAACGCCTTCGAGCACGACCGCTCGGCCGCGCGCGGCGAAATGGCCATGCGCAAGCTGATTGTCTTCAAGCATGATTCCGCGCTCGGCAAGGCACCGGCGCATAGCCTGTTCGAGCGCATCGTCGTCGGCCGCAATGTCGACGGCGATCTGAGAGCGATCGATGACCGCGGCCTCGACAATCTGCTGCCAGCCAGACGCTTCGCGGATTACAAGATCGAAATCGACCGCAGCAATTTGCCGGAAGGTGTTGAAATCCTCGAAATGCTCTAAATCCACCAGGGAGCAGCATGGAAGAGATCGACAACCCAATTCCGCTCTCCGCGCTTCAGCACGCGGTTTTTTGCCTGCGCCAGGCCGCGCTGATCCATCTCGAGCGGCTGTGGGAGGAAAACGTTCTCACCGCCCAGGGCCGCGTTTTACACGACGCCGTCGATGACCCCGCCGCGATTCGTCGCAAGGACATACGGCGCGTCACCGCCATGCCCTTGTCGTGCCGACGTCTCGGCATTGCCGGCACGGCCGATCTAGTCGAATTCCGTGCCGAGCAGCACACTGAGATCGCGTTCCCGGTCGAATTCAAACACGGCAAGCCGAAGCTCCATCGCGCCGACGAGGTCCAGCTCTGCGCGCAGGCTTTGTGCCTTGAAGAAATGACCGGGCGGCACGTGCCAGAAGGCGCGCTTTTCTATGCCCAGACCAAGCGCCGCAAAATCGTCGTCTTTGACCCGGAACTCCGCCGCCTGACAGAAGAAACGGTCGCCGCGCTGGCCCAGGTCTTCGCCACGGGCCAGACGCCGCCCGCCCATTATCGAGCCGAAACATGCCGGGCCTGCTCCCTGCTCGAACTTTGTCGTCCGAAAGCCGGACAGAAATCCGCCAAGGGATGGCGAGCGAAACAGGTCGACTCGCTCCTGGCCGACTCCAGCATTGAGCCTAGCCAATGAAAAAACTGCTCAACACCGTCTATGTGACGACCGAGGGCGCCAGCCTGAAAAAGGATGGCGAAAACCTTGTCGCCATGCTCGACGGCGCTGAAAAGGCTCGCGTCCCATTGCATATGCTGGCCTCGGTCGTGACATTCGGCCCAATTTTTATTTCTCCTGGATTGATTCAAGCCTGCGCGACGGCCGGCATCAGCATCGCCTTGCTCGACCGTGTCGGCCGATTTCAGGCGCGCATCGAGGGGCCGGTCAGCGGCAATGTCTTGTTGCGGCGGACCCAATACCTGCAGTCCGACCGCCCAGAGCCTTTTGTGCGCGGCTTTCTGATCGGAAAGATCGCCAATCAGCGTACGGTTTTGCAACGCGCCCTACGGGACCGGCCCGATCTTGACGCCAATGCCCGCGCCGCCATCGAAAGCGCCGTCGGACGCCTGGGAATGATCCTGCGCCGGGTCACAAACGGCGCCGACGATGTCGACACTTTGCGCGGCTACGAGGGCGAAGCCGCGAATCATTATTTTGGCGTCTTCAACCACCTGATCGCCTCAGAGGACCCTTTTATGAGGTTTAATGGCCGATCGCGCCGTCCGCCGCTTGACGCCGTCAACGGGCTTTTGTCGCTGCTTTACACCTTGCTGACGCACGAATGCCGGAGCGCAGCCGAAAGCGTCGGCCTTGATCCCGCCGTCGGCTTCCTCCATCGCGACCGGCCGGGACGTCCGAGCCTTGCCCTGGATCTTATGGAAGAATTGCGCCCGGTTTTCGTCGATCGGCTGGCGCTGGCCCTCATCAATCGCAAGCAAATACAGGCTGGCGATTTCGAGACCCGCGACGGCGGCGCGGTCCTGCTCAACGAGCCCGGCCGAAAGACAGTGCTCACGGCCTGGCAGGAGCGTAAGAAAACTGAGCGCCGCCATGATTTCCTTGAAGAGACCGCCCCGTTTGGTCTCGTCCCCTATCTTCAGGCGTTGCTGCTCGCCCGCCACTTACGAGGCGATCTCGACGCCTATCCGCCCTGGTTCTGGAAATAGGCGGCGCGCATGATGGTTCTCGTGACCTATGACGTCAGCGTCACGACGGCGGGCGGGCCGCGTCGCCTGCGGCGCGTCGCAAAGCTATGCCGCGATTTCGGCCAGCGCGTCCAATTTTCAGTTTTTGAAATTGAAGTCGATCCCGCGCAATGGGTCGCGCTGAAAGCGAAGCTCGAAGCGGTGATAGATGCCAAGACCGATAGTTTGCGCTATTATTTTCTCGGCGCGAACTGGCAAAACCGTGTCGAGCACGTCGGCGCTAAGCCGGCGGACGATCTTCACGGTTCATTGATCGTCTAGCGCGAACCCCAAGCGAACATGAAAACCCCGTACGGTTCGCGCAGCGATCAACTCTTTGACGTCAATGGCCGTTCTTAGTGTGGAAGCGGAATGACGACCGTTCAGAAACCACAAGACGCCGCGATTCGCGCTTCAAGATGGATTTTCAATCCTCGAACAAAGCCTTACATTAAGCCAGTCGCCCCCTTCGCGGGGGCGTGGATCGAAACACCGTCAACGGCGAGACCACCGCCCCGCTGCTGCGTCGCCCCCTTCGCGGGGGCGTGGATCGAAACCAAAAGGCCGCCGTCGACGTTTTCGCCGCCGAGAGTCGCCCCCTTCGCGGGGGCGTGGATCGAAACTGTCCTCGGGAGTGTTG
>Ga0182030_10015547_pt1 | contig 14906 bp, 14 predicted proteins | sample 812S3MmetaG_FD_121299 | JGI IMG/M metagenome (GOLD analysis project Ga0182030, IMG submission 121299) | Permafrost microbial communities from Stordalen Mire, Sweden - 812S3M metaG (Illumina Assembly) | ecosystem: Environmental > Terrestrial > Soil > Wetlands > Permafrost | place: Sweden... | reverse complement strand
TCTCCCAGAGCGGCGGAGATGCGGTGCCGACGCGCACGGCGTCCTTGAACGTGGTGGTGGCTTCAGCTAGTGTCGCTGGTGTCGTCAGCGGAACGCCAATTGTTGTATCCGGCGGACCCAAGGCGAGCAATGGCACCCAGGGAACCTGTCCGGGCAAATACGCCGGTTATGTCATTTACACCAAGACAGTTGCCCAAGGCTGGGGTTGGGCGCCGACCAATGGCACCACGGTCTTTACCGCTGCTTATGGTGGCGGACGAACAGACACCACAGTTACATATGCGGGAATCAATTATGACAGCGGATGCAATCAAAACAGCGTCACCATTCCCAATCCGCCGTACAGCCCGGTTTACCGGTTCGCAATCTATTTTCCGAGCAATGTGCCGACCACCAATTATCCCATCGTGCTGACCGGGTTTAGCCCCTGAGGCGGTTGAATAACGGAACCATACTTCCAAAAGCAAACAGGGCTGAACTTCCGTTCAGCCCTGTTTTTTATACTTCCGCCGGCACACCATCCGGCTTGTGGCCTCTGCATTGGTCCGGCGTGACGAGCCGGTGTAATGTTAGCGTTGTGTACCAATCCCATCGAGCTAGAGGCTCGACGCTACAACTGCAAACGGCGCGCACGGAGTGACGCGCCCTACCAAAGAGCTTCAGCCGGCGGCAAAGTTGACCGTATTGCTGGGCGGCGTGAGCGTGTTCTCATCGCCGTCTTCGGGCACAATGTAATGCTTGTAGCCGACCGCGTCCGCCGGACTGTCGAAACCAGTGGCCCAGGTGCGCAAATCGCCCGCCACCTGATCCCGGTCGTCGAACACGCCGGGCGCTTGATTTGGCTGATGCACAAAGATGTGGAAGCCGTCACAAGCCGGGCCGCTGTAAATCCAATCCAGGGACATCGTCGTGTTGTTGGCGGTCAACACCGGCGCGGGCGTTTGTTTGCGGCTGCCGCGCCGAGCATACCCAATTTTGATACGTTGACGGTTCATAACCTAGTGCTTTCAATTGGTGGCGAATTTCCCCTCGCCCCGTCCCAATGACTCGCTCGCTCCCGCTCGGCTCGACCCTCTCGGGCTTTCGGCTTTGCCGAACTACTTTCGCCATTTCCCAAATGGCTCAAGTAGCAACGTGGAATGAGGTTTGAACCGTAGTTCGCTAGTTGTTGCAGAAAATCAATTGAATCGGAAAGGCTCCGATTCTCTTTGATAAAAGCTAAAGTTTCGTCACATCCATAAATCTCTTTGTGAGGATTCTCTGGCATGTGACGAGACTCCTTAACGCTGGTTTTTTTAATGCACCTTCGCCGCGATTTTCAGGCGCAGGGCGTTGAGCCGGATTCTTCCACCTTGGCAAATTTCGTCGGCCAATTTTGCTTGGCGTCGTTGTAAGTTTGAAAACGACCGTGGATTAAATCTTCAATTCCCACCGCAAGTTCGCGCTTCAAGGAGGCAAGTTTGATTTCATCCACGGTGTTCATAAATTACTTCTTCTTCCCATGCACCTTGGCCGCGACTTTCAAGCGCAGGGCGTTCAGCCGGATGAAGCCGGTGGCGTCGTCCTGGTTGTAAGCCTTGGTCGGGTCGGCTTCCATCGTGGCGATGTGCGGGTTGTAGAGGCTCACCGGGCTCTTGCGGCCTGCGACCATGATGTTTCCCTTGTACAACTTCACTCGCACGGTGCCGGTCACGTTCTTCTGGCTCTCGGTCACGTAGGCCTGCAACGCCAGCCGTTCGGGCGCAAACCAGAAGCCGTTGTACACCAGCGAGGCATATTTCGGGATCAACGCGTCGCGCTGATGCATGACTTCCCGGTCCATGGTCAGACTTTCCATCTGCCGATGTGCAAAGTGCAGGATGGCGCCGCCGGGCGTTTCATACACACCCCGCGATTTCATGCCCACAAACCGATTCTCCACCATGTCCACCCGGCCCACACCGTGTTTGCCGCCAATTTTGTTCAGCATCTTCATCACGCCCAGCGGGGAAAGTTTTTTGCCGTTCACCGCCACGCAATTGCCTTTCACGAAATCCAGCACGACGAATTCCGGCTTGTTCGGCGCGTCTTCGGGGAATACGGACAGTGTGGTGAATGAGCCGCGATATTTTTTGTCGCTGGCATCCAGCCACGGGTCTTCAAGGATGCCCGCCTCGTAGGAGATGTGCAGCAGGTTCCGGTCGCTGGAGAACGGTTTCTTGGCGCTGGCCTGGACGGGAATCTTGTGAGCAGCGCAGTAATCAATCATTTCCTGCCGCCCGGGAAATTCGTTCCGATACCGCGCGTCCCGCCACGGGGCGATGACCTGCAAATCCGGGGCGAGCGCGGCAGCGGTGAGTTCGAACCGCACCTGGTCGTTGCCCTTGCCGGTGGCGCCGTGGGCGATGGCGTCGGCTTTTTCCTTTTTGGCGATTTCCACCATGCGTTTGGCGATGAGGGGCCGGGCAATGCTGGTGCCGAGAAAATATTGTCCCTCATAAATCGCGCCGGCGTGGATGATGGGATAAATGAAATCGCGCGCGAATTCCTCCTGGAGATCGTCAATGTAGATTTTGGACGCGCCGGTGCGTTTGGCCTTGGCCTCAAGCCCGGTAAGTTCGTCCTCCTGGCCGATGTTGGCGCAGAAGGCGATCATCTCGGCGTTGTACTTTTCCTTAATCCACGAAAGCAGCACCGACGTGTCGAGGCCGCCCGAATAAGCTAAAACAATTTTCATGCCCGCACATTAAACCGCCAAAACGCCGGCTGTGCAAAGGGGAAATGAACCAGAATGGGGTGCCGTCTTCCGGCAGCCTGGTGGGGTTAAAACAGATTTTGAAGTTGTGTCAATATTCGTCCGGACCGGTGACCTTCCGGATATCCACATGAAAGTCAAAATAGAGAAACGTGCGGACGGTCTTGTGGGCCGGCTCGATCGGAATGTAAGGAATCTTGTCCACGCCCATGGAGGCGGGCGGCAGGTTGTTGAGCGAGGAACCGATGGCCGCCCAGTCAAAATCGGCCACCGCCCAGGCATCGCTCAACGGCACCACGGCCGCGATCTGGGAAAGCCGGAGCGAGGATTGTCCCAAGCTGGCCTTGCCGAAGGGATAACCTGGCAGCGACGAAAGCGGCGGATTATAAATTCGCGAGATGGAATAACAATAGGCATGGGTAAAATTATCCGATTCGGGGAAATAACCCGCCTGGGTGTTACCCGGCAGGGCATGCTCGTAAGCCGGACAGACAAAAACTTTGGCCACATTCGTGTTGCTCCCGACTTCGGCGGGCGAGGGCAACGAAAGATATGTCGCCAGATAGTACGGCAGAAGATTGGACAGCGACGCGTTGTAGTCGGGCATTTCGGTCAGATCCAGCGAGGCCGGAGCGTTGGAGCTTATTGCCGACGGCCCGGGCGGGAGATAGTCGCTGGCTTCATCGGTGTACGAGTGCAACGCGATGCCCACCTGCTTGTAATTGGAGATGCACTGGATTTGGTACGCCCTCCGTTTCGCACCTGCCAGTGCCGGCAAAACCAATGCCGCCAGAATGGCGATGATGGCAATCACCACCAGCAATTCAATAAGCGTGAAGGCCCGCCCAAATGAATTTGTGCCGGGCTGTTTCATGTTCATCGTTCCCGAAACCGGTTCGTTAACACCGCTTGCCCACGGTCAGCGGACTTTTTCCACCACCAGCATCCGGGTGGATTCGGTGGCCGGCTCCAGTTTAAGCCCCAGATTGCCGAGCAAGCTTTCGAGCTGATCCTGATCCGGCCCATTGGGTCCGCGCCAGTTCATGGCGACGGAAAAATCATAAAAGTTTGTCATCCCTGTCCGGTCCAGCACCGGCTGTTTGAAGCTGGATTCCAGGAATCCCAGCATGACTGCGGGCCGCATGTGGGTGAATTGATATTTTCCGTTTTTGTAGGCAACGTTCCCGTTGGCGGAACTGGCGCTCAAGGTGAAACCCGGCGGATCCGCCGTGGTGGTTTCCAGAAGCAGTACATCGGCGTCGCGATTGACCCAGTGCGCGGCGTATCCCAATTTCTTTTTGATGGCCGTCTGCAACCGTTCCTGCTGCCGGTACGGCACGGTGACCAGATAATCAAAATTGCCCGCTGGCTTGACGGTCGGCGGCACGATCCGGGACGGGCTGCATCCATAGGCCACGGCGACGACCTGTTCCAACGATACATTGCGTCCCAGCATGCGCATGACATTCTGGCCAATCTTGGGAGTGGTGGACGCCATAAAATTGCCGGAGTCGTTCGTGAAATGGGTCGGACGAACCACCAGCAGGTTGGCTGGCACCGTCTGAAAATGCATGTAGTTCAGTTTGAAATATGAATCCTGAATCGCCGGAGAAAATCCATACTTGACGATTATAACAGCCAGCACCACCGCCAGAAACGCCAGTCCCGCCACCACCGTCTTGGTTTTTGTCCACATCATGGCCGTCAATATTCGTCCGGACCACCAACTTTTTTCGCCCCGACGTGCAGGTCAAAATAAAGATAATTACGGACGGTTTTATGCACCGGATTGATGGCCATGAACGAATACTTGTCCGCCCCGAAAAAAGTGGAGGGAATGTTGGCCAACGATCCTCCGCCCGCCACCCAGTCCAGGTCCGCCATGGCCCACGCATCGCTCGGCGACACGGCGGATGCAATTTCGGAAAGTCTGAGCGAGGACTGGTTCTGGTTTTTCTTGCCGAACGGATAACCCGGAAGCTGCGACATGGGCGGATGGATGATCCGCGACAGGGAATAGCAAAATGCGTGGAAGTAGAGGTCGGATTCCGGGTCGTAATGGCCGTAGCTGTCGGCCGGCAAATTATGGGCGTAGGCCGGGCACAGAAAAACTTTTGCCAGGTTGGTGGCATTGTAGCCGACCTGGACCGGCGCGGGCAGCGAAAGGTCGGTCGCCAGGTAATACGGCAGATAATTGGTGCAGGCCGCGTTGTAAGCGGGCATCCCGGTCACATCCAGCGACGAAGGTTGCGGCGGATCCAGCGTCCCCGGCCCGGGCGGCAAATAATCCTGGTTGTCGTCCAGGTACATTTTCAAGGCCAGCCCGACCTGTTTGTCGTTGGAGACGCAATCCGTTTGCAACGCCCGGCGCCGGGCGGCTGTCAACGCCGGCAACAGCAGCGCCGCCAGGATGGCGATGATGGCAATCACCACCAGCAATTCGACGAGCGTGAAGGCGCGCCTCGGATTCATGCGGTCACGGATATCGACACCGGTCCGGCGAAATTTGTATGGAAGGCCGCCGGTTTCATTTTCATATAGACACCGGAGCCGCCGATTCGTTGCGCAAAATCTGGCCGCATGATTCTCCGACCGGCCTTAATGCCTGTTCGTGCCCCGCTGGGAACAACCGTTTTTGATCGCGATGTCATCGTCGTCCCATTTATTTCTCCTTTGACCGGGCGGCAATGCCGAGCGGTTCGATGTGCACCAAAACGTCGGTGACGGCGGGGATGGCGTCGCGAATTTTGTCCTTCACGTCGTGGGCGATTTCATGCGAACGGAGCACGGTCATGTGCGGGTCCACTTCCACATGCATGTCCACGAAATACTGGTAGCCCACCTTGCGCACGATGCATTTCTCCACGCGATCCACGCCGGGTGTGGTGGTGGCAATCTGGCGGATCTGGTCAATCACCTCGTGGCCGGGCGCGGTGTCCATGAGCTCGTTGAGCGCCGGCCGCAGCAGATGCCAGCCGTTCCACGCGATGACTCCCGCCGCCGCCACCGCCGCCACGTCGTCGGCGGCTTCGAAGCCCTTGCCGCCGATGAGTGATACGCTGATGCCAATGCCGGCGGCCACGGACGTAATGGCATCGCTGCGATGATGCCAGGCGTCGGTCTTGACTGCCGAACTGTCCACGGCCACACCTTCGCGCGCGACGAATCGGTACAGCCCTTCCTTCACCGCCACCACCACCAGCAGCACGAGGAGCGTAAACGGGGCCGGTGACTGGTGCGGTTCCATGATTTCGCCGCACGCCTTGAGCGCGATCCACAGGGCGGCGCCCAGCAGCATCGCGGCAACGCTGGCGGAAGCAATCGGCTCGGCCTTGCCGTGGCCGTAAGGATGGTCCTCGTCCGCCGGCTCCGCCGCCACCACAAGCCCGCGCCACACGATGAGCGAACTGAAAATGTCGGCGAAGGATTCCACCGCGTCCGCGATGAGCGCGTGTGAATGGCCGACAACGCCCGCGGCAAGTTTGGTGCCCGAGAACACGACATTGACCGCCATTCCCACAAAGGTGGCACGCAGACCGCGCTGGAGGCGATTTATTGGCACACGCAAATTAAACCAGCGCGCCGGCGGAAGTAGAGCGCAAAACGCGCCTCAGATCATGTGGCAAAACATCGCGTCGCGGAGCTTCGGCTCAAACCAGGTGCTCTTGGGCGGCATGATGCCGCCGGCGTCGGCGATGCTCATCAGGTCTTCGATGCTCGTCGGGAACATCGAGAACGCGCAGGCGTACTCGCCGCTGTCTACGAGCTTTTCCAGCTCCGCCGTGCCGCGGATGCCACCGACGAAGTTGATGCGCTTGCTCGTGCGCGGATCGTCAATGCCGAAGACCGGCCCGAGGATGTTGTTTTGCAGCAGCGTCACATCCAGCGTTTCGATGGGGTCCTCCGACTCCAAAAGTTTCTGGCGGAAAAGGAGCGTGCTCCATTTGCCCTGAAAATAAAAACCCAGCTCGTGCTTGTTGTTGGGGACGGCCCGCCCGGCCGGATCAATTGCGAAAACCGCGCCGAGCGCCTCCACCAATTGTTCCGGCGTCAAGCCGTTCAAATCTTTCAACACGCGGTTGTAGGGCAGGATCTGCATCTGATTGTGCGGGAAAATCACGGCCAGAAACTGCCCGCTGTGGCCCGCACCGTGGCGCGATTGAAAGACCCGCGCCGCCGCCGCGCTGCGGTGATGGCCGTCGGCAATGTAGAGAAAAGGAATTTGCGCGAACTGCGCCTCGATGAACTTGAGATCCTCCGCGTCGGCGATCACCCAAGCCGTGTGGCGGACCCCATCCTTGGCCGCGAAATCAATCTCCGGTTTTTTGGAGATTTTCTTCGCGATGAACTGGTCCAGCTTTTCAGCCGCACGGTAGGTCAGGAACACCGGACCGGTCTGCGAGTTCAGGGCTTCGATGTGGCGGACGCGGTCGTCCTCCTTGTCCGGCCGCGTCAGCTCGTGTTTTTTGATGACGCCGCGCAGGTATTCCTCGCAGCTGGCGGCGGCCACCAGGCCGACCTGCGAATGCTTGCCCATGACCTGCCGGTACAGATAAAAGCACGGCTTCCAGTCCTGCCTCAATGCGCCATCGTAGATGAGCTTCTGGAAATTCTCCCGGCCCTTTGCATAAACTTCCGGCGAATAAAGATCCGTGCCCGGCGGCAGGTCAATCTCCGGTTTGCTGACATGAAGAAAGCTGAGCGGGTTGCCGGCGGCAAGGATGTGCGCCTCGTCCGACGACATCACATCGTAGGGCAACTCGCAGATTTGCGCCGCCAGTTCGGGTTTCGGCCGCAGTGCGGCAAAAGGTTTTAAAGTGGCCATAAGGCGGCGGGAAGATACGAACGACCCCGGTCGAAGGCACGCCGAAACTGAGCCTGGGAACCCGGGCTAATGGTTCGCGCGGGCTGGACCGGACAGCGTGACGCTCCGGCCGACGGCGGGAACCTTGAAGGGCTTGCTGGAAGACGTCCGCCAATCAAACCAGAGCCAGCGGAAATCAGGCGAACCCAGCGAGGTTTCGAAATGGAACGCCACCCGGGAAGGCAAACCGGCTGCATCTGATTCCAAAACTTCCACGGTGAGGTCGCCGAGATGATAGCGGTCGCTCTTTTTACATTTGAAGTCGGTCTGCAGAAGCCGGTCGCAAGCGCTCAAGGCATAGGCGAGATGAGCAGGGCCGACGTCGTCGCAGGAGAAAATGTTCGAACCATGGGATTGAATCACCAGCGTTTTGTCGTCAGTCCGTTTAACGTCAAAGCTCGTGCAGGCCGGCACCAATACCCGCAAGGTTCTGGGCAGTGATTGGTGATGATACGCTGTGTAAGAAGGTACATAAAGCGATTCCAAGGGGATGGGATGGTTGATGATGATCACATTTTCGTTCTCGATGTTTGGCCAAACTGGCGACACCCGCCCCGCCCAGGCAAAGGCGACCGTGCCGGCTTTAACCACGGCAATTCTTTTGGCCATCGCTATCGGGCCATGCACCAGAATCAACAAGACGCAGGTGATCCATGCCAGGATTCGATAGCTCTTCCATTCTGGCAACCGGCTTGACCGAGTAACTACGCCGGCAACAAAACTGGCAATCAGTCCAAAAGCGCCGATGGCGATGAAGCCGAAGTTCTTGGACAAGGGCACCAGCACCGCCTCGGGGATGACGGCCAATATCATCGCTGTGAACCAAAATGCGGTGATTTTGTCGCGAAACACCAGAGGAAGAAAGATCGCCAACACGGCGGCAGCGAACACCCCGTAAACCGCGATGACTATTGGATGCAAAGAAGGTTTGAGCATGAACAAAAACTCCGGCGGCATGCTGGTCAACTGGCTGCCCAGCAAAACCATGTCCCGGGGAATCAGTTCCCGCACGAAATGATACGGCGCCTGAGCAGGATCAATGTAAATTTCCACATGGCGCAGACCATAGCCGGAAAGCATGTAAATGATCTGCCATGCAGTGATTACCACGACCGAAGGCAAAATCGTCAACGCCCGATTTCGAAACGAACCCGGCTCAAGCACCAACGCGTAGGCGAGGATGAAGGCAAACGTGGAAGCGCCGCTTTCTTCCGAGAACAGCGAAAGCTCGAGGAACAATCCGGACAATAACATGGCCGGACGGGATTTTGTGGAACGCCATTGATGATGCTCATAAAGGCACAACAGGCTGAAAAAAAGCGAGAGAAAATAGCCGCGATTGGCCACGAACGCCGCCGGGAAATAGGTGTTGCTGTCGAGCAGGAACAGCAGCGCCGCCAGTCCGGCCGCCCAGCCCGCGCCCATCAACTTCCGATAAACAACCGTGACCAGAAAAACGACGCCCGCAAACCACGCGATGTTATGCGCGTGCATCAGCGCAGGTGAATCGGGAAAAAGCCGGTAATCGAGCCAGTGAGTGAGCGCCGCGACCGGACGGCAAAGACTCAATTTTAAATCGTCCGACGTCCACCACGGCATCACGCCGTAGTTTTTCATCAAAACCAGGTCTTGTGGGTTCCGGCTGAACCCAAATAAATCAAAAAGGATCGTCGAGAAACTGCCGGAATCCGCAGGCAACATTCCGGTCTCGTGCATTCGCGGCGGCAATTGGTCCGGCCGAAGTTCAATCATCCGTTGCGGCAGATCGTCAGCGATGAGTCCGAGCTTCAAAGCCGGCAACATCGTCATGACCGCGCCAATGGCAAAAACCGCCGGAAGATGGCGATGGGAAAGAAATCGGTTTAAGAACTCCAACAGCCGGGTTCCGGTTCCATGCAGTTTCATTGTTTCCCTTCGCTTGGCCCGACAATCATTTACCAGCCTTCATGAATAGACAACGGAAATTAGAAAGGCTCACGATTTACTTCGCACGCAACTTGCCGAACGAACTGCCGGTTGTCCGTATTATTTGGCGGCTTGGCGTTCCAGATGGATGCGACCCAAGTCAATGACAATGGAGCGGGAAAGCCAGGTCCAATTTTTCAACCTCCAGCGGTTGACACCGAGCCGTCCGGATCGGGGAAGGGCCTGAGCCAAGGCTCCGAAAATCCTTGCCACTTATTATGAGTTGCGGATTATAGGCCCGACCTTACTTAAACCCGAATGGACGTTCCGGTTGGATGAACACCCATTCCTGTGGGTCGGTGCATGCCATGTCAAAACGGACCAAAGAATTCTTGTTGTTTCTCGCGATAAGCCTGACGGTCCGGTGGCTTTATGTTCTAACATTTCACGGCTGCCAATCATTTGACTTATTAAGTTGGAATAAAGTTGGCGACATATTGATGGCTGGGGGCAATCCGTACCACCTTACCTCGAACTTGAATTGGCCCCCCTTTTGGATGCAGCTTGTCTTTTTATTCAAAAAGATTTCCCTGGCCACACACTGGCCTTTTGACATCGTGGTTCGAGGATTTCTCGTGGTTGGGGAAAGCGCGCTGGCCTGGTTGTTGTACGTAACGGTCAAAGAATACACAAAATGCAAAGATGCCACGGAGTTGTTGGTATTTGGTGTGGCGGTCAATCCGGTTTGTATTCTTCAAGTCTGCCAGCATTGCAATTTTGACGTATTGATCGGATTTTGGGTTTTGCTCACAATATACATGCTTTTGCGTTTTCAGGACCGGCATGAATCAAGGTTTTGGCTGTGTGCCTGCTTCGCGTTGGGCATGGGAACGCTGACGAAAACCGTTCCGTTGAGTTTGATGCCCTTGCTGCTGCTTTCCATCCGAAAGGTCAAGCCGGTCGAACAGATGATCGGCCTGATTTTATTCCTCGGGCCCGTCATTTTAGCCTTGAGTATTCTTTATGTGTTGGGACCGGAAGACATCAAAACCAACGTGTTCGGTTACCGGTCCATTTCCGGTTACTTTGGATTGCCCGGATTGCTTGCTTGCTGGGGAGCTTCCCGGTGGTTGGCGATCTATCCGTATGGTTTTGAAGTAATCTATGGGATTGGATGGATTTGCCTCGCCGCATGGCTGTGGTCGAAGGAGACGCTCAACCAATTGCAAATCATATCTGTCGCGGTGATCATTCTGCTGGCGATTCCAACCTTGGGTCCCGGTTATGGACCGCAATACGTTTATTGGTTTTTACCATTGCTCGTGTTGATGTATCCGCTGGTGGAAGGCAAATTCAGGCTCCTTCTGATGATTCTATACGGCATTGGCATGGTAACTTATCTCACGGAATACTCCTTGTTTCCCGGTCACGGGGCCATTTTATTTAGCATTGTTTCATCGCCCGCTCTGTTCAATCTGGCCACCCGACTCGCTTCACCCGCCGGTGAAACATTCCTTCGCCTGCCGCTTTGGATGCTTTATTTCATTCTCCTCGCCTGGCTCGGTACGACCATCGGCAAGGAAATGGCCCGCGATTTCAGAAATGCGTGGTCGCGGCGCTGAGAACCGGTGCAACGGCCCGTTTCGCGGCTGGCGTGATTAAACCCAAAAACTGCCCCAATTTTGCTTGCCACCCGCGCTGCGGCTGGTATTTTCTCGTCTCTTTATTTTTAGAAAGAAATTTTATGGCACGTATTTGTGAATTGACTGGCAAACGCCCGATGAAGGGCAGCATCATCTGGCGCTCGGGTAAATCCAAGAAAAGCGGCGGCATCGGCACACACATCACCGCCATCACCAAGCGCAAGTTCATGCCGAATTTGCAGCGCGTGAAGGCCCTCCTGCCCAGCGGCGAAGTCCGCTACATCCGCGTCACCGCCGCCGCCCTCAAGCAAGGCCTCGTCACCAAGGCCCCGAAACGAAAGTGGACGAAGCCCGAGGCGACCGCAGCCAAGGCCTGATCGGCCGGCGAAGATAAAGATTTGCAGACTGAGGATGGCGTGAAAGCGCCATCCTCTTTTGGTTTCCATCCTCAACTCGCCAACTTCCATCCTCGCTCCGGTTACTTGCCCTTGGACCATTTCATCGTCGCGCGTTTGATGTCGCGCTCGGATTCGCGTTTTTTCAAGTCTTCACGCTGATCGAACTCCTGCTTGCCCTTGCCGACGGCGAGCGAGACCTTCACCTTGCCGTTCTTCCAGTAAAACGCCAGCGGCACGAGCGTGTGGCCCTTCACCGAGGCCAGCTCGAATAATTTGCGGATCTCTGACCGGTGCAGGAGCAGTTTGCGCGGGGCCTTGGGCTGGTGGTTTTGCAGGTTGCCGTGCGAGTATTCGTCAATGTGCGCGCTGTAGAGCCAGACCTCGTCCCGCTCCACGCGCGCGAAGGCGTCGGCGATCTGCCCCTTGCCCGCCCGCAGCGATTTGACCTCCGTGCCGTGCAGCACGATGCCCGCCTCAAACGTCTCGACTATGTGATAATCGCGCCGGGCTTTGTGGTTGGTCACGATGTCGGCCATGGAAGCAAGTGTATCTGCACATCACGCAGATTTCACAGATTAAAAATTGTGCGGCAGGGGAAATAAAAAAACCCGCTTCGCAGCGGGCTTTTACATCTGCGTAATCTGCGGATTAAATTCCTACCGTTTCTTGCGCTTCTTGGGCAGCGGACGGACCAGTTCGACCGGTTCCGGCATTTCCCAGCCGATTTTGTCCTCGAGCAGCTCGCGCAGCGCGATGTCGGCGGCGCCCAGGTTTCCCACGTCGGCAATGAGCGGACGGCACGCGCCGCCGCCGCCGGAATTCAACTGGCGCACCCGGCGCGAAATGAGGTTCACCAGGACGTTGGGGTTGCCGACCTTTTCGACGGCTCGTTTGCAAAGTTCAGCGTTCACAATAATTTTTGATATCCAGAGCCGGGGATTCTAATTGAGCCGGGTTTGAATGCAATAAGAAAAATCCCCTTAAAACTTGCGTGAATGCGGGGCGTTTTCTAAAACAAGCCGACATGTCCGCCAAGACCCAACTCGATTTGCAGCAGTTCCTTGCCACCCGCACCCAAACCGTCAACGCCGCGCTCGATCAATTCCTGCCCGGCGAGCAGACCCGACCCGCCACGATTCACAAGGCCATGCGCTATTCGCTCTTTGCCGGCGGCAAGCGGATGCGCCCGGCGCTCTGCCTCGCTGCGGCGGCAGCCTGCGGCGGACGCGAAACCGACGCCCTGCCCCTCGCGTGCGCCGTCGAGTGCATTCATACTTATTCGCTGATCCACGATGATTTGCCCGCGATGGACAACGACGATTTCCGCCGCGGCAAGCCGACCAACCACAAAGTTTTCGGCGAAGGCATCGCCGTGCTCGCGGGCGACGCGCTGTTGACGCAAGCGTTTGAAATCGCCGCGCAATGCAAAAAATTTCCGCGCTATCCGCACGACAAAATCATTCTGGAGATCGCCCGCGCGTCCGGCTCGTTGCAACTCGTCGCCGGACAAGTCGCCGATCTGGAAGGCGAAGGCAAAAAACTTTCCATCGCCGAATTGAAATTCATCCACGAGCGCAAGACCTCCGCGCTGCTGTGCTGTTCCGTGCGGCTCGGCGGCATGAGCGCGAACTGCCCGCCCGCGCAACTCCGCGCGCTCACGGATTTCGGCCATCACGTCGGCCTCGCGTTCCAGGTGATTGACGACATCCTCGACGTGACGCAGACCAGCGAGCAGCTCGGCAAGACGGCGGGCAAGGACGTGGCCGTGCAAAAGGCGACCTACCCGGCGATTGTCGGGCTGGAAAAATCGCGGCAGATCGCGGCGCAACTGACCGACAAGGCGTTTGCCGCGTTAAAGATTTTCAAAAGCAAAGCGATTGCGCTCGAAGCGCTGGCAGAATTTCTTTTGAAGCGGAAGAAATAATTTTACTTTCAATACGCTTCGCCTGAAAATCGTGGCGAATGTTTAGAAAATACAAATGAAATCTATTCATCTCATTCAATATGAAAATGATTCCGAACTGCGCCCAAGACTAATTGCGCCAGACTCGCAAACATACGAAAGCGGATTTTGGGCGTTTACAATCGAACTAGCGAACTCATTCAAAAATGGAAATATTTATTTTCACCTAGACCAAAAGTCTCCTTCACGTTTGGGTGGTGTAATCAAAGATTGCTGGGTTCAACAAGGCGGCAAATGGAATGGCCGAGTAGTTTTCAAATTTGACGCTTTAGATTCTCATAAGGGAATACTTCCCAAAAACCCCGATGGTTGGGATAGATGGATGAATCTTGAAGAATAATATGAACAAAAACAGCAAGTGCTTCACAGCGGCAACACTGGCGTTGCTGGTTGGTATAATGTTGAGCGGTTGCGTATCATATCGCGTAGCTGTCAATGGTTTCAGCGACCCGAAATATGCTGGTGGTCATTCTTATTGGCTTTTGTCCGGCAAAGACGATGTGACAGTGAACGACCTAGAATTTCGTGAATACGCTAATTATCTTCGTCGTGGTCTTGCTCAAGCTGGTTATAGCGAGTCTGCTACTCCTGACCAAGCAGACTTGGCAATTTTTGTCAGTTACGGAATTGGTGACGCGAAAGAACAATCTTATTCCTATTCAATGCCCATTTACGGACAGACAGGCGGAGGCACATATAATTTTTCCGGCACGACTTATTCAGATTACGGCACAGCGACAACTTATGGAACAGCCACACAAACACCGCAGTATGGCGTAGTCGGGTCAGAACAGGTTTCCGGCTCAACGCTTACATATCTTCGTTATCTTTCTGTAGATGTGTTCGACATGAAGGCACTCCAGAATGAAAAGAAGAAAATTCCAGTTTGGCGAACAGATGTGATGAGCCGAGGCAGAAGCGATGACCTTCGCACTGTCTTTCCAGTTTTGGTTGCTGCCGCAACTCCACATTTTGGCAAGAACACAAAAAAGCAAGTTGTCGTTTTAATCACCGAAGGCGACAAACAGGTGCAGCAAATAGAAGCGGCTGATGCCAGCCAAAAATAATTATTCACTCCACTCACCAGTTTGCAGATACGGCTTGAGTTTTTCCTTGAGCGTTTCGCGGCCGCGATGGATGAGCGATTTCGTGGCCGAAAGGGAACAGTCCAGCACCTCGGCAATTTCCTCGTAACTCATATCGTCCTGCCGGCAGAGCAGGATGGCACTGCGCTGATTTTCGGGCAGCCCGGCCAGCGCCTCCTCGATTTTTTGCGCCAGCTCGCCGTGCAGCAGGGTTTCCGTCGGCAGAACGTTCGTCTTGTCCTCGTATTGCCGCTGCGGCTGGTCCTCGTTTTCGGCGTGCGTTTCCTCGAGGGATTCGGCGGGATGACGCGAGC
>Ga0182030_10015546_pt1 | contig 14906 bp, 13 predicted proteins | sample 812S3MmetaG_FD_121299 | JGI IMG/M metagenome (GOLD analysis project Ga0182030, IMG submission 121299) | Permafrost microbial communities from Stordalen Mire, Sweden - 812S3M metaG (Illumina Assembly) | ecosystem: Environmental > Terrestrial > Soil > Wetlands > Permafrost | place: Sweden... | reverse complement strand
ACCTCGATGATCGCGGCGCCGCTACTCCTCACCGCACTCGTGACCGGCCTCCTCATCGGCATGCTGCAGGCCGCCACGCAGATCAACGAGGCTACCTTGAGTTTCATTCCGAAGCTTCTCGTGCTGGTGCTGGCGCTGTTCGTCAGCGGACCCTGGATCCTCAGGGTGCTCATCGATTTCACGCGCAACCTCTACCAAAGCATCCCGAGCATCGTCGGCTGATCCCCGCGAGAGCCCATGCAGCCCCTCCTCATCGATGCTTCGGACCTCTCCAAATGGGTGATTCGCCTGTGGTGGCCGATCCTGCGCATCGGCGGATTCGTGCTCACGGCGCCGCTCCTGAGCGGCGCAATAGTGCCAACCCCGGTGAAGATCGCGCTCTCCATCGGCCTCGCGTTCATCCTCGCGCCGCTCGCCCCCGTGCCGGACGCCCTCTCGATCTTCTCGGGAGCCGGCGTCCTCGCGGCCGCGCAGGAAGTGCTGATCGGCATCGCGATCGGCATGATGGTGCAGCTCGCATTCGAGGCCCTGGTGTTCGCCGGTGAGAGCGTCTCGCTGACCATGGGTCTCGGCTTTGCGACTCTGGTCGACCCACAGCACGGCGCGGACACGCCCGTTCTCGGACAGCTGTTCACGATCTTCGGGACCTTGACCTACCTGGCGGTGAATGGACATCTGATCCTCATCGGCGCCCTCGCCAGGAGCTTCGAAAGCCTGCCGATCGGCGGGGCAAACATCGATCGGAATCTGCTCTGGTTGATTGCCGGCTGGGGCGCACGCGTGTTCGAGACGGGACTGTTGATCGCGCTTCCGGCGGTGATCGCACTGGTCATCGTGAACCTGGCGCTCGGGGTAGTGACTCGCGCCGCGCCTCAGCTCAACCTGTTCGGCATTGGATTCACGATCACCTTGATGTCGGGATTCCTGGTGCTGATGGTGGGACTCGACGGCCTCATGATGGGCATCTCGAGCCTGATCGGCAGCTCCCTCGCGGCCGTGAATGACATGATCGGCTCCCACGCGGCGGCGGTGCCCTGATGGCCGAGGAAGCCGAACAGGGCGGCGAACGCACCGAAGAGCCGTCGCAACGACGGCTGCAGCAGGCGCGCGAGCGCGGCAACGTCGCGCGTTCCCGGGAGCTCACGAATTTCGCGACCATGATCGGGGGCAGCGTCCTGCTCATCGCCACCGGGCCGGCGCTGGCCGGGCGCATGACCCAGCTGATGCGCTACTTCCTGGCGGTCGATGCGAGCCGGCTGGCCGATCCGCACTCGATGATGTCCGCGCTCGGCGAGGCGGCGGTCATCGGGGTCGGCGCGCTGCTGCCGATCTTCGGGACGCTGATCGTATTGGTGCTGCTCGCTTCGGTGGCGCTCGGCGGATGGAACTTCAGCCCCGCCGCGCTGGCGCCGGACTTCACCCGCATGAGTCCGCTCGCCGGCGTCAAGCGGCTTTTCGGGCTGCGCGGCGCGACTGAGCTGGGCAAGGCACTGCTCAAGTTCGCGCTCGTGGGAGGCGTCAGCGCAGCCGTGGTCGCGTGGCTCTTCGGCGACGTACTCGCGCTCGCGCGGATGGCGCCGCGCGCAGCGATCGGCCGCGGGGCGAGCCTTCTGTCATGGGCGTTCGTCTGGCTGTGCGGCTCGCTCGCTCTGGTGGCGATGATCGATGTGCCGCTGCAGTGGTTCCAATACAAGCGCTCACTGCGCATGACGCGCCAGGAACTGCGTGACGAGTCCAAGGAGCAAGACGGGCGGCCCGAGATCAAGCAGCGTATCCGCCAGATGCAACAGCTCGTCGCACGGCGGCGCATGATGCACAAGGTGCCGGCGGCCGACGTCGTGATCGTCAATCCGACGCACTTCGCGGTGGCGCTCAAGTACGACGCGAATCGCATGCGCGCGCCGCAGGTGGTCGCCAAAGGCGCCGACTTCGTCGCCCAGAACATCCGCCGCATCGCCGAAGAGCATCGCGTGCCGATCTTCGAGTCTCCGAAGCTGGCGCGGGCGCTGTACCGCTCGACCGATTTGAACCGCGAGATACCCGCGGGCCTGTACCTGGCAGTGGCCCAGGTGCTCTCCTACATCTTCCGAATTCGCACGCTGAATCCGACCGCCGCCGCCCGCATGGCGCGCCCGGACCCGCAGCTCGGCGATGAGTACGCCGACGTATGAACGGGCGCGGCATTCTCAATATGATGAGCGAGTTCGCGCGCAACGGGCTCGGCGTGCCGATCATGGTCCTGGTGATCCTCGCCATGATGGTGCTGCCGCTGCCGGCGTTCCTCCTGGACGTGCTGTTCACGTTCAACATCTCGCTCTCGCTCATCATCCTGCTCGCCGTCATCTACGTGCGGCGTGCGCTCGAGTTCTCGAGCTTTCCCACGGTGCTGCTCGGCGCGACGCTGCTGCGGCTCGGCCTGAACGTCGCCTCGACGCGGGTCGTGCTGATCAACGGCCATACGGGCGCGCACGCCGCCGGGCACGTGATCGCGGCGTTCGGGCAGTTCGTGGTCGGCGGCAACTATGCGGTCGGCATGGTGGTCTTCACCGTTCTCGTGATCATCAATTTCGTGGTGATCACCAAGGGCGCCGGTCGCATTTCCGAGGTGAGCGCGCGCTTCACCCTGGACGCGATGCCGGGAAGACAGATGGCCATCGACGCCGACCTGAACGCCGGCATCATCACCCAGGCCGATGCCATCGTGCGCCGGCAGGAGGTGCGCGAGGAGGCCGACTTCTACGGCGCCATGGACGGCGCCAGCAAATTCGTGCGCGGCGATGCGATCGCCGGCATATTGATCGTGTTCATCAACCTGTTCGGCGGCATCATCATCGGCGCCGCGCAGCACGGGATGCCCGTCGCGGACGCCGGCCGCACCTATTCGCTGTTGGCGATCGGCGACGGCCTGGTGGCGCAGATTCCCGCGCTCTTGCTCTCGGTGGCGGTCGCGATCCTGGTCACCCGCGTATCGCGGCCTCATGACATGAGCCAGCAGATCATGGGGCAGGTGCTCGGCCAGCCGCGGGCGCTCGGCGTGACCGCCGGCATATTGGCGCTGCTCGGCATCATCCCGGGAATGCCCAATCTCGTGTTCCTGGGAATGGCCGGCGCTTGCGCGGCCGGGGCTTACACGTTGCGCGCGCGGCGGGCCAGCCAGAAGGCGGCGGCCGCGGCGGCGCCGACGAAGCCTGCCGCAGTGCCTGCCGAGCAGCGCGAGCTCTCCTGGGACGACGTCGAGCAGGTCGACCCCATCGGTCTCGAGGTCGGCTACCGCCTGATTCCGCTCGTCGACCGCGCGCAAGGCGGCGAGCTCATGGGGCGGATCAAGGGCGTGCGCAAGAAGCTCTCCGAGGAGCTCGGGTTTCTGGTCCAGCCGGTGCACATCCGCGACAATCTGGAGCTCGGGCCGAACTCCTATCGGATCACGGTTTTGGGCGCTCCGGTGGGCGAGTCGGAAGTGTTCCCGGACCGCGAGCTCGCGATCAATCCCGGTCAGGTCTCCGGTCCCATTCCCGGCTCGGCCACCAAGGATCCCGCCTTCGGCCTCGAGGCGGTGTGGATCGAGAAATCGAGGCGCGACCAGGCGCAGGCGCAGGGCTACACCGTGGTCGATGCGAGCAGCGTCATTGCAACCCACTTGAGCCACCTGCTGCAGTCTCACGCGCACGAGCTGCTCGGCCACGAAGAGGTTCAACAGCTGCTCAACCGGCTTGGCAAGAGCGCGCCGAAACTGGTGGAGGATCTGGTGCCGAAGATCCTGCCGATGAGCGTGGTCGTCAAGGTGCTGCAGTACCTGCTGCTCGAGCGCGTGCCGATCCGAAACATCCGCACGGTGTGCGAGACGCTCGCGGAGCTCGGGCCGAAGACTCAGGACCCGTTGGCGCTGGTCGCCGCGGCGCGCGTAGCCCTAGGCCGCAGCATCGTGCAGAACATCGGCGGGTTGCGCGAGGAACTGCCGGTGATCACCTTGGATCCGGCGCTCGAGCAGGTATTGCAGGACAACATGTCCGGGAGCGGCGATGCGCCGGGATTCGAGCCGGGACTTGCCGACAAGATCCAGCAGAACCTGGTCGACAGAACGCGCCGCCAGGAAGCCGCCGGCGAACCCGCGGTGCTTCTGGTCGGCCCCAAGATTCGTCCGTGGATCGCCCGCCTGATGCGCTACGCGAGCCCGACGCTCTCGGTGCTGGCTTACAACGAGATTCCCGAAAGCCGCCGCATCCGTGTGGTCGCGGCGGTCGGACGCTGATGAGTTCCCAATGAATATGAGTGTCTCATGGAGGTTGACGTGAAGATCAAACGCTACATGGCCGTAAGCATGCGCGCGGCGCTGAGTCAGGTGCGGGCCGAACAAGGGTCCGATGCCGTGATTCTCTCGAGCCGCCGCGTGAGCGAAGGGATCGAGGTGATTGCGGCCGTCGATTACGATGCGGAGCTCATCGCGGGGGCGCGACAGCACCTGCAACCGATGAGCGCTGCGCCGGCTCCTGCGCCGCCGCCCGCCGCCGCTCCGCCCGTTGCGCGACCCGCCTCCATTGCGCCGCCGCCCGCGGCCGCGCCGCCTGCACCGCCGCCTGCCGCACGACCCGCCGCCGTTGCGCCGCGGGTTGCGCGATCCGCTCCCGCCGTCCCGCCGCCCGCGCGGCCCGCGGCGGCAACACTCGCGGCGATGAAGCCGGCGGCGGCGCTCGCGCCGCAGGGGCTCACGCGCAAAGTGCTCCCTCCGCAGTGGGAACAGACGATCCTCGCCGCACGCCAAGAGCCGGCACGCAGACCCTCGTCCTCCGCCGCGCCCGACCACGAGACGCGGCTCGGGCTCGCGACCGTGCACCGAGAGCTCAAGGATCTACGCAAGCTCATCGAGAGCGAGCTGCCGAACCTGACGCGGCGCGACAAACCTGTGCGCGACCCCGTGAAGACGCGCCTCCTCGAGCAACTTGCGGCGATGGATATCGCACCGGATGTCGCCGCCAAGCTCGCGGAGCGCACGCCCCCGATGGCAGGCCTCGGCGACCCGACGAATGTTCCGCTGGCTCTGCTGATCAGGCATTTGCCGGTTGTGGAACGGTTGAGCGCAGCCAACTGCGGCGTTTTCGCGATCGTGGGCCCGCCCGGCGTCGGCAAGACCACGACCATCGCGAAGCTCGCCGCGCGCTGGGTCAAACGCTACGGTACGAAGGATCTCGCGTTGGTGAGCACGGAGGCGAGCCGCATCGAAGCGCATGAGCAGCTCGTCACCTACGCGCGGGTTCTGGGCGCACCGATACATACCGCCAACAGCGGCGCCGAACTCGCCCGCCAGCTCGACAGCCTCAAGTCGAAGCGGCTGGTGTTGATCGATACCCCGGGAATGGGACTCGAGGATTTGCGCCTGACCGAACAGCTCGCCACGCTCAAGCTCTGCGGCGCGCGCGCGCGGGTCCTTTTGGCCCTGCCGGCGCGGGCGGACGGTCGCGCGCTCGAGGAGATCGTCCGCGCCTTCTCGCCGGTCTCCCCGGCGGCTTGCATCCTTACCAAGGTGGATGAGGCGATGAGCTTGGGCGCCGCACTTTCCACCACGCTGCGGCATCAATTGAAGATCGCATATCTCTGCGACGGCCGGCGAGTTCCTGAAGATCTGCATTTGGCCCACCAGCGCCGGTTGTGGCTCGTGCTGGCCGCGCAGGACCTTCTGGAGCGTGCCCAATCCAGCCGCGACGTACCTTACCTTGCCCGCAATTCCAACCGAGCGCACACCTATGCTTGACATCAAACTTTCCCGCGAGCGAGTCGACAGATTGGAGCAACTCAATTCCTCGCGTCCGGTCAAGGTCATCGCCGTCACCGGCGGCAAAGGCGGGGTTGGCAAAACGACGGTGTCGGTCAACGTCGCGCTCGCGATCGCGGCGCTCGGAAGGGATGTGATGCTGCTCGATGCCGACCTCGGGTTGGCCAACGTCGACGTGTTGCTGGGGCTGCATACCCGTTTTCATCTCGGACACGTGATGAGCGGGCAGTGCAACCTGGAGGACGCGATCGTGACAGGCCCGCACGGCCTGCAAGTCGTGCCCGCCTCGTCCGGCTTCAAGCGCATGGCGGCTCTGTCCCAGGCGGAGCACGCCGGCATCATCCGCGCATTCAGCGAGCTCTACCATCGCGTCGAGGTCTTGGTCATCGACACGGCGGCGGGCTTGTCCGATAGCGTGGTGACCTTCAGCCAGGCGGCCCATCATGTCCTGGTCGTGGTCTGCGACGAGCCTGCCTCCATCACCGACGCCTATGCGCTGATCAAGGTCCTGAGCCGCGAGCATGGCGTGCAGCGATTCCAGATCTTGGCAAGCCAGACCCGGCGATCCGGCGAGGGACCCCGGCTGTTTCAAAAAATCTCGCGGGTCTGTGACCGGTTTCTCAATGTCTCACTCGAGTTCGCGGGATCGGTACCGTTTGACGATTACCTGCGGCGCGCCGTGCAGCGCCAGACCGCGGTCGTCGAGACGTACCCGTCATCAATTTCGTCCGTCGCGCTCAAGAATCTGGCCGCGAAGGCCGATAAGTGGTCTGCACCACAAGGGGCACGAGGTCACTTGGAGTTCTTCGTCGAACGCATGATGGGGGCCCCGATGGCTCCTGCGACGGTATTGCAATGAGAGCAAGCACACAATATTCAAACACGCAGAAGCGCAATCCCAAGCCGTTGGTGGACGACGGCGTTCCCATGGACCAGGTACCCCAGCAGGAGCTGGTGCTCAAGCACGCCGATTTGGTCAAACGGATCGCATACCACCTGGTGAGCCGCATGCCTCCGAACGTGGAGGTGGACGACCTGATCCAGTCCGGGATGATCGGATTGCTGGATGCTGCCAAGCATTATTCGGCGGCCAAGGGCGCCAACTTCGAGACCTATGCGGGCATTAGGATCCGCGGTGCGATGCTCGACGAGGTACGCAAGTCCGACTGGACGCCGCGCTCGGTGCATCGAAACATGCGCCAGATGTCGGACGTGGTCCGCAAGATCGAGAACGAGAAGGGACAGGATGCGACCCCGACCGACATCGCCGCGGGTCTTGGCGTATCGCTCGCGGAATACCACAAGCTGGTGCTGGACGCGGCGAGCTGCCGGCTGTTCAGCTTCGACCAGATGAGCTCGAGCGAGGATGAGTCGAGCCCCGCGGACCATGCGCGCGACGAGCGGCCCGGCCCCTTCGATCACATCGAGGATAAGGGATTTCGCGACGCGCTGGCGGCGGCCATCGACGGATTGCCCGAGCGCGAAAAGCTGGTGCTGTCGCTCTACTACGACGAGGACATGAACCTGCGCGAGATCGGCGAAGTGCTCGAGGTTTCCGAGTCGCGCGTTTGCCAGATCCACGGACAGGCCTTGGTGCGGGTGCGCGCACGGCTGGCGGAGTGGTTGGCTCCCGACTGATCTCATGGATATCCTCACCATCATCGGCGTCGTGCTCGGTCTGATCGCGATCATCGGCGGGGCTATTCTCAAGGGCTCGAGCGCCGGCGCGCTGGTCGGCAGCGCCGCGTTCGTGATCGTCGTGCTGGGAACGATGGCCGCGAGTCTGGTGCAGACGCCGATGGCGACGTTCCTGCGCGCGTGGAGGATTATCGCGTGGGTATTCAAGCCGCCGACCAGCAATCCGAGCGCGACCATCGAGAAGATCGTCGAGTGGAGCAACATCGCCCGCAAGCAGGGCCTGCTCGGGCTCGAATCGGCGGTCGAGCAGGAGAAGGACGAGTTCTTGAAGAAGGGCCTGCAGTCGCTGGTCGACGGCGGCGAGCCCGAAGCGATCCGCTCGAGCATGGAAATCGAGCTCGACACCATGGAGCATTTCGATACGCAGGCGGCGAAGGTCTTCGAGGCCATGGGCGTCTATTCGCCGACGCTCGGCATCATCGGTGCCGTCATGGGGCTCATGGCGGTGATGCAGAATCTCGCCGACCCCTCGAAGCTCGGCCACGGCATTGCCGCCGCCTTCGTCGCCACGATCTACGGCATTGCGTTCGCCAACCTGATCTTTCTGCCCATGGGCAACAAGCTGAAGTCGGTGATTCACGGGCAAACCCAGGTTCGCACCATGGTCATCGAAGGGATCATCGCGATCGCGCAGGGCGAGAATCCGCGCAACATCGAAGCGAAGCTGCAGGGCTACTTCCACCATTGAGCCGCCGCCGGCTACCCAAGGACCCGTGAATGGCCCGCAGGAAAAAGCACGAAGAGCACGTCAATGCCGAAGCCTGGGCGATCCCGTACGGCGACCTGGTCACGCTGCTGTTCGCCCTATTCACCGTCATGTATGCCATGTCCTCGGTGAACGAGGGCAAGTTCAGGGTGCTGTCCGATTCGCTGATCGCGGCGTTTCACGGCGCGCCGAAGAGCGTCCAGCCGGTCAACATCGGCGAGAAGGAGCCCGGTAAAGGCGGCGACAAGCCGCTGGTCGGCCTCATGCCCACGGCGCTGATGAAGCTCAAGGAGCAAAAGAGCACCGAAGGCGATTCCCCGCGCGATCCGACCGTGTCGGAAGGTCACGTCTCGAACGAGGCGCCCGGGGCGCTGATACGGATGGAGCGCGCGGTGGAGGATGCGATGCAGGCGCTGATCGATGCCAAGCTGGTGACGATCCGCCGCGAGAGCATGTGGCTCGAGATCGAGATCAACGCGGATATCTTGTTCCCGAGCGGCTCGGGCGCGTTCGCGCCGGAAGCCGCGCCGGTTCTCGACAAGCTCGCGGACGTGCTGAAGCCGTTCCCGAACCCGATCCGGGTGGAGGGTCACACCGACGATCGGCCGATCAAGACTGCCGCTTTTCTATCCAACTGGGAGTTGTCAGCCGCCCGATCGGCGAGCGTCGTGCACGAATTCACCCGGGCGGGCGTCGATCCGCTGCGCCTCGAGATCGTCGGCTTCGGCGAGTATCACCCGCGGCAGAGCAATGAGACCGCCGAGGGACGCAATGCGAATCGCCGCGTCGCGGTGCTGGTGCTCGAGGCGGTGGCGCCCGGTACTCCGGTCACCGCGACGGCGGATGCCGCTACGCCGGCGCAGGCCGCGCCGGGCGTCGCGACGGCAGATGCGGATAGCGCTGCAAATCGGCTACTATGGCGCGTGCAGCCGTCGGACTTGGAAAAGACCGTGTTGATGAAGGATCAAGCGAAGCCCGATGCGATCAATGATGCGGCTGTAGTGAAGGATTCGCCGACGGTCGATTCGCCGCCCTCTCAGTAAGCGAGGTCCACTCATGGCCGAAGTAGATCGCTTGAGCAATTCCGGGCTCTATCCGGCGCTGCCGATCGCCGACAAGCGTAGCCGCAAGGACGGATCGGGCGGGCAACCGCCTCCCGACAAAAGCCCATTGCCCCCGAAGCCGGCGGCGGGCGGAGCCGAGGAGAAAGAGCCGCGCCCATCGACACATCAGATCGATGAGTACGCCTGATGTTTGGGTGATGCCGGGTGGATACCGACTACGATACCTGGATCATCTGCCGTCATGCGTTTTCCGAAAGCGGGCAGAGCGCGGTCATCACCGTCAACGGCTCGCTCGAAAAGCGCCTGAGCTTCAGCGAATATCCCTGCCATGTGTCGATCGCGATCGCCGCCGCGACCCACGCGCTCGACGCGTCCGGGCGGATCGGCGCCCACGAAACCCAGCATCTTCTGTTGTTGAGCCGTGTAATCCGTGAGCACCTCGACGCCGAAGATCAGCACCTGATCGCCATCGTGCACGGCGCCGGCGCGCGAACTCTGCACCTGCAGGCCCGCGACGGGGCGGCGGTGACGCGCCGCCTAAATGCGTTGCTGCGGGACAAGACCTGGGATCGAAGCTGGACGTTCGAGGTCGAAGACGATCCGCACGGGCGGCTTTCGGAACCATGGCGAGATATCGCCCGCTCCCGCGCAGAACATCACCTCGCCGTCAACGTGCCGCACTCCGGCGCCGCGCTCGATCATCATCATTTCCTGTTCTGACCGCCCGCTGCGCGGCCGGCGGGGTCACATCCGCTCGGGCGCCTCGACGCCGAGAAGGTCGAGCGCGAGCTCGAGCTGACGCAAGGCGGCGCCTGCCAAGCGGAGCCTCGAGCCGCGAATGTCGGCGCGGGCTTCCTGCAGAATGGGGCAGTTCTCGTAGAAGCCGGAGAAGCTCTGCGCGAGCGCGAACGCGTGCTCGGCGACGAAATGCGGTGCGCGCCGCTCGTAGGCCGTAGTTACGGCGCCGTCGAAAGCGTCGAGGGTGAGAGCAAGCTCGCGCTCATGCGCATGCTCGATTTTGACCGGCCCCGGCGCGACGCCGGCGGCCGCTGCCTTGCGCAGAATCGATTTGATGCGCACCACGGCGTAGAGAAGATACGGACCGGTCTTGCCCTCGAAGCTCATGAAGCGATCGAGGTCGAAGACGTAGGACGTGCCGCGAAAGTTCAACAGGTCGGCGAGCTTCAGCGCGGCAATCGCGACTTTGGCGGCGACGTCCTCGAATTGCGCGACGTCGAGATCGGAACCGATGTCGGCCTCGCGCAAGCGTTGCCGCGCCTTCTCACGCGCCATGCCGATGAGATCTTCGAGCTTCAGCACGCCGCCGGCGCGCGTCTTGAACGGCTTACCGTCTGCGCCGTTCATCGTGCCGAAGCCGATGTGCTCGAGCTTTCCGGGCTCGACCCAGCCGGCGGCCTCTGCGACCCGAAAGACCTGCACGAAGTGATCCGCCTGGCGCTGATCGACGACGTACAAATAGAGATCCGGGTCGATGTCGCGCTCGCGTTGGACGATGGTCGCGAGGTCGGTCGTGCCGTACATGGCCGAGCCTTCGGAGGAGATCACGAGCAGCGGGGGGAGCTCGCGCTTGTCCTCCGGCCGCGCTACCCGCACGATCTGGGCGCCTTGGTCGTGCTCGATCATTTTGCGCGACTCGAGGTCCCCGATCACTTCGCGAATGTAGGGGTCGGCGTCGCTCTCTCCATTCCAAAGATCGAAGTTGACACCGAGCGCCTCGAAACCGCGCTTGAGAGCGACCATCGAGACATCGTGCATCGTGCGCCAGATGCGCAGATGCAGCGGGTCGCCCGACTGCAACGCGAGCGTCGCCTTGCGCGCCCGGTCGCGAAACGCATCGTCCGACTTGGCGCGAGCGGCCGCAACCGGATACATGCGATCGAGATCCTCGAGTGTGAGCCCTTCGAGCCGCGCGTCGATCCGAGCGCTATCGCCGAATCCGCCGAGCTCGTCCTCGAGTGCGACGATGAGCAATCCCATCTGGAAGCCCCAGTCGCCGAAATGCACGTCGCCCCAAACCTCGTCGCCGCGGAAGCGGAAGATGCGCTTCAGACTCTCGCCGATGATGGAGGCCCGCAAGTGGCCGACGTGCATGGGCTTCGCGACATTGGGACCGCCATAGTCCACCAGCACGCGGCGTCTTTGCTGCACGGCGCCCGCGCCCGAGCGGGTATCGTCCGCGATTTCCTGTGCGCGCGCGGAGAGCGCCGTGCTGTGCACGCGGTAATTGAGAAATCCCGGTCCCGCGATGCCAGGTTTGTCCGCGATGGAGGTGTCCACCCAGGCATCCGCCACGCCGCGCGCGATATCAACCGGCTTGCGTCCGGCCGCCTTCGCGATGGCGAGAGCGCCGTTGCATTGAAAATCGGCAAGGTCCGGGCGATCGGAGCGGCGTACGATGGCGTGCGACGCATCGAACCCGAGCTCGTCGAAAACCAGCGCGGTGGCATCGCTCAAGCGTCGGGCAAGGTCTGGCACGTGAGGGCATTCCGCATTGAGGGCCGAGAATTATAGTGGCTGGATGGTGCCGACGACGAGTAAATTGACTAGCATGAGCCGCCTTCCCTTCCGGAGAAAAGCCCCATGAACGCGACTCTCAAGTCAGCCGCCATTGCGGCGCAACCGGATCCGTCCGCGGCCGTGAGTAAGTTTCTCGCCCTGAAGCCGCGGCTGTTCATCAACAACGAATGGGTCGACGCACGCGCAGGAAAGACGCTCAAGGTTTACGATCCGGCGACCGGACGCGAGATTGGCCAGGTGGCCGATGCGGGTCCCGAGGATGTGGAGCGCGCGGTCGTTGGTTCCGCGCATCAAGGCGGGGACGGTGTGGGTCAACTGCCACAACATGGTCGATCCCAACATGCCGTTCGGCGGCTACAAGCAATCGGGCTTCGGCCGTGAGCACGGGCGGGTCGCCATCGAGGCGTACACGGAGCTCAAGTCCGTCTGCATGATGATCTGAGGGCCGGCGCCTCGACGGCGCCGGCTCAAACCGTCACTGCATCAGATCAAGGCGCTGGGAGTGGAGGCGCTTCTCCATAGCTGATCTCGCAGATCTGCAGGTCCTTGCTCAAGGATTCGAGAAGGGCTGCGCACGCCTTCGGGCTCAGCCCGTCGCCCGCGCAAAATTGGTCCGATGCAATTTCGTTGCGTATGCTCTGGCAAGGATCAGGCTCCGGGAAGCCGTAAAATGCCAGGACCACCTCGTCCGGGGCGGTCAGCGACAGCGAGCTCGCCGAGCTGTACGGCTTGCCGAGGATATCCCAGGCCTTGAACTCCCCGTAGGGCGGGAGCTTCGGCAATGCCTCGATGGTCGAGGGCGTGGTTACCGTCGTCGAGCCCGCCGTCCAGCCGCTGCTTGCGGAGGCTATCGGTGTACTCGGAACGATTTTGGCATCGTTCAGCGAATAAGCGCGGACAGTGTCGGTGGTCCCAGGAGTGCCTCCGCCCCCGAGCGGCCAGTACACGGCGATGGCGCTATTCGCCTCTCCGCAAACGGGCTGAAATTTCACGGTGGGGTTGGTGTGAAGCCGGGCATTGACGTCCCAGAACAGGAACCCATAGGTGGTGGTGACGCCGCTGGTCGTTTTTTCGATCACCGAGGGGGCGGTAACCGTCTGGTCGCCGCAGCCCGAGGAGGCGATAGGGTTGGTTTCCAGCGTGTAGACCACGGTGCTGTCCCAAAGGTTCTGTGCTGTTACGGTGACGACCGAGCTCGCCTGGCAGAGGCCTGCGCTTCCGAGCAGCAGCAACGCGGCCGCTCCGAGCGAGGCGCTTGGGCTGCGGAACCGGGTGAGGGAGCTCGAGGCGGATTTCATTAAATCAAGTTTCATAGCAATCTCCATTCAAGGGTAATTGTGGGTAAATCCGAGTGCGGCAGTCCTGCTCGGGACTTCTTTGCCGTACATGGGAATGCGCAAAACATGGGCAGGACGCCTCATCGCGCGATCGGGCTATCGTAAAACCTATCGTGTGATATACTGTGCCACTCGCACGAGCGAGTCAGGTCATCGAGGCACGGTGCCTCGGCGAGCCAGCTCGCACACCCCACGGCGCTCGGAAAAAAACCAATCGAAGGAGTCACGCGGCGGTTGTTCAACCGACATTGACAGAGGCGGGCGCGCACCGCAAAATACGCGGCTCATTTTGAGGAGGGGTACCCAAGCGGCCAACGGGGGCAGACTGTAAATCTGCTGGCTTATGCCTTCGTAGGTTCGAATCCTACCCCCTCCACCAGCTGGTTGAGGGTACGGTGCCATTGGCTTTCAGCGTGTGAGTGCGGGTGTAGTTCAATGGTAGAACGTCAGCCTTCCAAGCTGATCACGTGGGTTCGATTCCCATCACCCGCTCCAAATGGACGCGGCCCACGTAGCTCAGTTGGTAGAGCACGTCCTTGGTAAGGACGAGGTCAGCGGTTCAATCCCGCTCGTGGGCTCCATATTTTTTAACTGAGAGGTACTTGCCGTGTCGAAGGGGAAGTTTGAGCGAACGAAGCCGCACGTGAACGTGGGGACGATTGGGCATGTGGACCATGGCAAGACGACCTTGACGGCGGCCTTGACGAAGGTGATGGCGGAGAAGTTTGGTGGGGAGTTCAAGGCGTACGATCAGATTGACAAGGCGCCTGAGGAGCGAGCGCGCGGGATTACGATAGCGACGGCGCACGTGGAGTATCAGAGCGAGAAGCGTCACTACGCGCACGTGGACTGTCCTGGGCACGCGGACTATGTGAAGAACATGATTACCGGTGCTGCGCAGATGGACGGGGCGATTTTGGTGGTGAGCGCGGCGGATGGTCCGATGCCGCAGACGCGCGAGCACATATTGCTGGCGCGCCAGGTGGGTGTGCCGTACATCGTGGTGTATTTGAACAAGGCGGACATGGTGGACGATGCGGAGTTATTGGAGTTAGTGGAGCTTGAGGTGCGTGATTTGCTGTCGGTGTACAAGTTTCCTGGGGACAAGACACCGATCATCACGGGCTCTGCGTTGAAGGCGCTTGAGGGGGATGGGAGCGAGATTGGGGTGGCCTCGGTGGTGAAGCTGGTGGCGGCGCTGGATGAGTACATACCGGTGCCGAAGCGGGCGATTGACGGGGCGTTTTTGATGCCGGTGGAGGATGTATTTTCGATTGCGGGCCGCGGCACGGTGGTGACGGGGCGCATTGAGCGTGGGATTGTGAAGGTGAACGATGAGGTGGAGATTGTGGGGATTCGGGCCACGCAGAAGACCACCTGCACGGGGGTTGAGATGTTTCGCAAGCTCCTCGATGAGGGGCAGGCGGGGGACAACGTGGGGGTATTGCTGCGCGGCACCAAGCGAGAGGAAGTGGAGCGCGGGCAGGTGTTGTGCAAGCCGGGCTCGATCAATCCGCACACCAAGTTTGAGGCCGAGGTGTATGTGCTGACCAAGGAGGAGGGTGGGCGGCATACGCCGTTCTTCAAGGGGTATCGGCCGCAGTTTTATTTTCGCACCACCGATGTGACCGGGGCGGTGGAGTTGCCGGCGGGGACCGAGATGGTGATGCCGGGGGACAACATCAAGATCGTGGTGGAGCTGATTGCTCCGATTGCGATGGAGCAGGGGCTGCGCTTTGCGATCCGCGAGGGCGGCAAGACCGTCGGCGCCGGCGTCGTCTCCAAGGTTATTACTT
>Ga0182030_10015545_pt1 | contig 14906 bp, 11 predicted proteins | sample 812S3MmetaG_FD_121299 | JGI IMG/M metagenome (GOLD analysis project Ga0182030, IMG submission 121299) | Permafrost microbial communities from Stordalen Mire, Sweden - 812S3M metaG (Illumina Assembly) | ecosystem: Environmental > Terrestrial > Soil > Wetlands > Permafrost | place: Sweden... | reverse complement strand
TTCAATCTTCCGGGTTCCAGGCGGGTTACGTGCAATCCGGAAGTAACTTTCAATTGGTGATAACAAGCCATAACCGGCTAATAGCCAAATTGCAGGTTCCGGTTGGATGGTCGGCTATCCGGACATTACCCCGGTTTTCGAGTTCTGTCCGGCTAGCCGGTTAACCGACCGGAACTAGGGATTCTGGTTCGGAGTGCGAAGTGGCGAACCTTCGCATGTTGACCATACACAAATCGTGACTTCATTCTTGAAAATGGTGCCAAAATCAAGTGATCGTCCGCCATCTGCATGATCTGTTCCCAGGACAACTCTCAACTTCAAAGTGGAAGAGTTTTTGGGTTTTGGGTCAACTAATTCATCGGCAACCGCAATTGGGTTTACGGGGTCGAGCACTGATATGAACAAATCGTCATGAATCTGGACTACCCAGAGGCGTTATTTTGGACGGAGATGGAGCGGGATGATGAGGATGGTTATTGGAGGAACAATGGGACTCCAGGGAATTGCTCTTTGCTGCTGTCTTATGTCGGTCCCGCGGCTGTGCGTTGCACAGACGCAAAGTGCGGCGGTGACACTGCCGAATGCCCCGGCAATTGCGCCGGTTCCTTCGACCGATAGTGCTGATCTGCCTTCTGCTCCTGAACCGAGTGATCAGATAGCGCAAACAGGGGGAACAGGTCAGGCTACGGAGACGGGCCAGCAGCAGCAGACCCCGCCGAGTCAAGAGGGCCAGACGAAGCCGGGCGCCGCGCCTTCGTTGGGAGATCTGGGCTTCACTCCTGAGCAAATGCAGGCGGATGCGAAGATGCAGGCACTGCTCGCCAAGCGAACGCACATGCTCAAAGTGCATCAAACACTCGGTTTGCTTACAACGATCCCTATGGTCGCGACTCTCATTACCGGACCGCAGGCCAAGGCTAAAGGCAAAAACGGAGAGACGATTACGGAACCGACTTCGGCGAATCTGGATTTCCATCTCGCTCTGGGCGGTTTGACCTCAGGCATGTATTACACAGCGGCCTATTTTTCCATGTTTGCGCCCACAGTTCCGGGGGTGAAACCCAAGGGGGCCATCCGCCTGCACCGGGTGCTGGAATGGGTCCATGGCCCGGGAATGATTGTGACGCCGCTGCTGGGAATCGAGGCTTACAAGCAGGAAAATGCCGGAGAAAAGGTTCATGGCCTCGCGTCGTATCACGGCACGGCTGCGTACGTGACGACCGCAGCGTACGGCGCAGCGATTGTCGCCGTATCGTGGCCGATTCATTGGAAGTTCTGGGAGAAATAATGAATAAGAAAATCCTGATTGCCGTCTTGCTCGTCGCGCTCCCTGTGTTCGCACAAACTGATACCCAATGGGTCTTAGAGCAATCTGCTCTCACCTATCACATGTCTCATCCCATGCATGAGGTGAGCGGCGTCAGTCATGCGGCAAAAGGCAAAGGTGTTTGCCACGCCGGGCAATGCGATTTTCTGATCGCGGCGCCGGTCAAATCCTTCGATTCAGGGGACAGCAATCGAGATCTTCACATGGTGGAGGCAACACGCGGCGCGCAGTTTCCTATGGTCATCGTGCGCACCCAGTTCCCCGAAGCCGCAACCACGGCCACGACGATTTATGCCGATCTGGATGTCCAGTTCGCCGGCCAGACCGCCCAATATAAACACGTCCCATTCCAGCGGGTCTCTCAAGGCAACCAAGTGCAGATATCCGGAACAGTCCCGGCGACGTGTTCCGATTTCAAGATCGACCGACCTTCATTCCTGACCGTACCGATCAAGAATGAAATTCCGGTACGTGTAGAGATGACCTGGCGTCCAATGTGAGTGCAGGCGTCTCATACATCTGACACCCCATTCCCGTTTTGAGGCCAGAGCTTGAAAACCGCAACTGCTGCTGTATTTGTACTGGCATTTCAGCAGGTTATCCTGTGCGTGCTTCTTGCCGCACAGGTCGGTCAGCCTGTCTCTGCGACACAGATAGTCAATCAAATGCTTCAGGCCGAAACGGCTGCCTGGAAAAGCCGACAGCACTTCATTTACAAGAACGAAGAACGATCGAACCGCACAAACGGCCGTCTCTGGAATGAGTTGGTGGTCGAGACCTCGGATGGATCGATGCAGCGTCTGATCGCTGAAGATCGCAAGCCCTTATCCGGCAACCAAAGGATTGCTGAAGACCAGCGCATCGCATATCTGGCAAATCATCCCGGCGAATTCCGCCGGAAAGATCAAAGACGTAAAGAGGATGAAGCACGAATGCCGGAGTTGCTGAGAGAGATCCCAAATATCTTTCTCTTCCGCAGCCTCGACTCCGAAGGTAACTACACCCGCATCGCCTTTCAGCCAAATCCATCGTTTCATGAGGAGAGCTATCAGGACCGAGTGGTTCACGCCATGGCGGGTGTCTTGATCATCCACAAGCCAGATATGCGACTATGCGAGCTTGATGCGCACCTCGAACATAAGGTAGAGTTTGGATTTGGCATCCTTGGTGTTCTGCGTGACAAGACCAACTTATCGCTCGTGCGTGAAGAAGTGTCAGCCGGTCAGTGGACAACGGCAAAACTCCGCTTTCATCTCGATGGAAGCGTCCTGCTCTTAAAGACCATCTCGCGGGACTTGGACTCTTCGCGTTACGGATTCAAGCCCGTTGCTCATGATTTGAATGTGGCAGAGGCAGCGTCCATTGTCCGCTCAAATACCTTCTAAGAAGCACTTCTTCATGGCCTTCCAGCGCAATGCGTTTTAGGGAATCTAAGAGCGAACCAGCGCCTTCGAATAGACATGCCATTGACTTTCACCAAAAGGGGCGGGTCAACGAAGCTCACACCAACCATTTATTTATCTGTACAGTAGGTCCAATATCGGCGATTGGTAATGAGGCGCAAGGGTTTACCGATCTTCATCGGGAGCAGCGTCATCTGCCGCCAACAAGCCAATGCGCTCATCCACCACTTCTTTTGCCAGTCTTCGGGTTCCGGTCGGATCGTCGCCTATCCGGACATTACCCCATTTTTCGAGTTCTGTCCGGATTACCGGTCATTCACCCAGAACAGAGAAAACCTCAACGGACTTGACGCGAGGGCGCATTGCCAATGAGCGACAACTTGATTCGTCGTTGCCTAATTCTGCACACGCCATAAAACGTAAATCCAGTAGTTCTCTCGGCCCGAGAACTCCAAATCGCCTGACGGGATGACCAAGTGCGGAGCATCTTCCGCTGACGAAATATTGCAGTTTGCAGACGCACCGGAAAGAAACCAAATCACAATTGTTTCCCGTGAAGTATTGATAACGCAGTAGGGGCGACCATCACGCTTCCTGAGATTCTCCGGGAGGAACGACAATTTGTCGCTCCACGTCGCCCATTCTTTTGGCGAGTTGTGCTTTGCGACTGACTGAGCGATATAGTCCGCATCAGACCAGACTTCGAGCACTTGATCGCCTTTTCGTTTGTCAGGATGCTTTCTGTGGTATTCCATTGCATTTCGCGTGTACGACTTTTCTTCTTCAAGTCCGCGAGTGAGTGATTCGTTGAAGTGTTTGAACCCTATCACCGCGAGGGTCATCGCGACCACTAGGAGGAGTGCAAATGCAATGAACCATCGCCAGCGCATATTAATCATCGTTCCTTGTACAGACCTATGATTCTACGGATGCGAGGCAACCGACGTTCCCGACTTTGAGTTCCGGTCGGTTTGTCGCCAATCCGTCTCTAACCCTGCTTTTTGCTCCTTTGGGGCACCCGGAAGGCCGAAAATCGGGTAATGTCCGGTTTGCCGGTGATACATCCAGAGCGCGGAGAATGCCTGCAAACGGAGCACATGTACACTGACCTAGATGCTGAATTTCTTGGCCAAGACGCTGAATGACATTGGGAACAGTGCGGAGAACCGTGGAATGCAAACCTCCGCCAGAATCCTTTATCATTCCGCGACAATCGTGCGTCCGAGTTGGAGCAGTCCGTGGTACAACCTTGGTTTCCAGGCGAAATATCGATGCGAATGGAAAGCCAGCGCCCTATACAACGAGCGTGCGGCTTCTCTTGACCCCAATGACGAAGCGAGTTGGTGGAACCTCGGTATTGCCGCCACGGCTCTGCGGGATTGGACAAAGGCACGGAAAGCGTGGAAAGGATGCGGAATCGAATTGGAAGAGGGGTATGACGAAGTCTCGATGCCGCCAACTACCGCCTGCGTGAGGCTCAATCCAAATATCTCAGGCGAAGTGGTGTGGGGAACGCGGATTGATCCTGCGAGGATTCAGATTCGGAATGTGCCATTGCCAGATTCAAGTCGCCGCTATCGCGACATAATGCTAAACGACGGTGCCTCTGAGGGCACTCGAAAGAATCGCGATCAGGAATATCCCGTCTTCAATGAACTCTCAGTTTGGCAACCGTCGCTCTACAGCACATTCCAGTCGTGGCTGTCGCTTGAGGACGCCGATGCCGAGCAGCACTTGATCCATGTTTGTGACGAAAACGACATTGGATTTGAGGATTGGAGCACTGTTCGGAACATCTGCGCCACGTGTAGTCGAGGGTCTCTTGAGCCTCATCACTGTTACGCAAGTGAAGCGGGCGACGGTGCGAAGAACTATGGCTTCGGGGCCACGACTCGGGAAAGTTTGGTTCGTGTTCTGAGTTTGTGGGCGGATGAAGTTGCGGGAAGGAGCTTTTCCGATCCCCACCTCGTCCTTCTGGCCAGCTAACCTCTCAGTTCACCTTTTCGAGGTTTCCTCAGACCAGTGCTCCGAAAACGAATGCTATGCCTGGATGGTCGCCTATCCGGACAGAACCCCCTTCCTGGCCGGGTCATGTCAGGGAGCCGGTCACACGCCCGGAGCAGCGTCGAGTTCGGAATCCTTGCGAAAAGCCGGAATATCGGCACCGACCGAGGGTCTAGGCTACCGCCGGTGCTTCACGAGTTCGTCCTACTGGTTCCAGACGGCGATGATGCCGGTTTTGAGGGCACAAGCACAATCAATGCGACACAAAGGAGAGCAATCACAATTAACGGCAGCAGTTCTGAACGCAACTGTTTCAATTGGAAAGCTTGCACAGCCATTACGGCGTCGTGCGCAAGTGTGCCCCATCCGGTGAAGGAGATCAGACTGCGATGGGCCTCAGGCCTCTTCACAGCCAGCAACAGGAACACGCCCAATACAGAGTAGACTGCGAGCATCATCTGATCGCCATAATCTGATTGCTGGCGCTGCGGTATAGACGTAAGCAGCGGATAGATTCCAGCGACAAAGAAAAAACCACTTAATACCAACAGGACCTGCAGCACTCTTTGCCGTCGCAATGATTCCCCCACAATTCGGTTCTGACCAAAACGCGATACCTGCCTGTGACGCTATCACAAACGCGCCACCCGACGGACCGATCCGGACCTCGTAGCCGCGTAGTTTCTGAATGGTCGCCTATCCGGACATTACCCCGGTTTTCGAGTTCTGTCCGGATAGTCGAGTGTCAAGGAGCTGACCGAGTGAGCTGGAAGGTTCGGAACTGCATTGGGCAACGGCTGGCCTCCAGACGACGAAATATGCCCTCCGTTTGCCCTGTGATGCGCCTTTGTGGCGATTCTGGCCTCCTGATGAGCCTGTGTGCCCTTTCCGCAGCCGCATCGCCCCAAAACGCCGAATTTGCCGCCGCGCACATTCTGGGGAATCCACTCGTCAGTCGCGCCGCAAAGGCTCTCGATCAGGATTATGGGGGTACCACCGTACTCCCTGGACCCAGTCTGCCGGATTCCGTCCGGTCCCATTGCATCGTCCCACCAGTTCATTTTCCAGTTCCTCGCTGCATGGCACAACAATGTACCCGGTCTCCAATTCGCCAACCATGAGGCATTCATGAACTCGAATATTGATTGGCCGGCCGGGCAAGGGAAAGCTGGCTTAGAGTTGCTGCTTTACCTGGCGCAAACAGGCGAGCGACTGCGGGCTGATGAGGCCGGTGCGATCGATGTCCAAGTTGAAGGTGACCGGGACGCCAGCGCGATTGGAGGTGCGGACGTAGTCGGTGACGCTGGCCAGGGGGAAGCGCGGTGCGGCGAGCGGCGTCTTGACGCTTCCATGCACCCAGGCGGGATTGTCGAGGCAGACCCAGCGGTGGGCCTGCAGGTGGTCGGGAGTGTAGCGGGAAGTGGGTACGGCGATCAGGTCGTTGGCTTCGCCGCCCTCGTAGTCCTGGTGGGTGGAATAGAGAAAGTGGGTAAGCATTCCTGAACTGAGGGTGACGAGGCGGTCCTTAAAACCGGCTTTGGCGGCGGCGGTCCAGTCTTCCCAGGGGAACTCGAATCCGTGCAGATCGGTGGTGACGGAGTTGTAGACGCCACGCGGGTCGAGCGAATAGCAACTATCGAACCACCAGGCATCGAGGCGGGAACCGTAGCGCGCGCCGAGTTCGCTGAGGATCGAGAGCAGGTTGGAGACGAGGCGGGACTTGTCGGCGGCGTGATAGCCGACAGCGTGCTCCCAGGCGGAATCGTCGCCGCTGTTGCAGGAGTGGTTGTAGTACAGGATGAAACGGAGGCCGCGGTCGTGGCAGGCGTCTGCCAGTTCACCAATCAGATCGCGCTTGGTGGTGCGGCCTGGGGCAACTCGGTCAATGGCGGCCGAGGGTGCTGGGAGCATTTGCAGGGCGTGGGCGCCGGTGAAAATAACGTATTCAGCGCCGGCGCGGGCGGCCTGGTCCACGTAGCCGGCAGCGCTGAAGCGGTCAACGGCCTCGTTGAAGGGGAGCCAATCATCCTGGCCGACGGGTTGCGACTGCGCGGTCCAGTGGGTCGAGATTCCGGAGTGGCAGTTCGCGAACCAGTCAGTGTTCGCCTGTTGGTACGCGGCTGCAAACATAGGACGGCCCGCGGCCCCAAGCAGTGCGGCAGTGCCGAGGCCCATCAGCGTTGCGCGACGCGTAATGGAATAGGGAGTTTGCGTCATGGGCGTTCTTCCTAAGGCGGTGCCATTGTCCGCAAAATCAATGTTCATGTCAATGGGCTGTTCGATTTCCGCTCCTAGTTCACGCGAGGAAGGACTAGCAGAGTGTCTCGAAGTTGATTCGATCTTTTCCCTGTCCACTTTCCGACTCCACTGTTGTCAGCGCATCGCCGACAATTGCGAAAGCGCGACTTGAGCACCATCATAGCCCTCCCCAATCACCAGTTCAAAGTCGATACAGTCGCGGTCCACAGTGTCAGGGAGGTCGAATGGCAGTCCTTCAAACGAGGGCACGACAACGTCATCTCTCGGAGTGGCATTGCCATCCTTTTGCGCGGCTGTGATGCCCATTTGGCCAAACTTGGAATCCGGTTTGGCTAGTCTGCCTGATCGGCATCACGATGAAGCTCACCGCCTGTTTTCAAGCAGTCCCTTCCCAGCACCAAGAGCCAGCCACGTCAGGGTAGACGCGAAGCGTCGTGCCGTCGAACTGCTTGATTCTGGGAAGAAGCTGCAGGTTCAGTAAAGGCCCGGCGCTAGACTTGCAGTGCCCCCACAAAAACCCTTAGTTAATCTGGGGTCCCCCCAATTTTCACCACAATCAAGAGGAATTGGATTCTCGGAGTTTTTATAAGTTTTTGATTTTAAATGGTCGGGACGGGCAGATTTGAACTGCCGACCCCTCGCACCCCAAGCGAGTGCTCTACCAGGCTGAGCCACGTCCCGACATAAGGCAGCCGGCTCGCGGGGGCGAACCGACTTTAGGGTCTGAATCAGTTTACACCAGCAGACCGGCCGGCGGACCCGTTGCGGGAAAGATCTCGGCCTGCAACCGGTTCCCTGCGGCGCAGACCCGTGACGCGGACCCGCGGCGCGGACTCGTGACAGGGATCCGGGCGGGCAGCTCTTCATGGGTGGGGTGGTAACCGTGTACACTTTCCGGCACATGCGAAACTCGACCCGACCCCGCTCTCTTCCTTCCGACCGCCGCTCCTGCTCCGGCCTGGCTGCTCTTGTCTGCTTTCTATTGGTCGCGCCGGCGCTGTCGGCCCGCGCTCAGGCCAAGCCGGCCGGACAGCTGCTGATCTACGCCATCGATGTGGAGGGCGGGCAGTCAACGCTGGTGGTGGATACGGCGACCCATGCGTCGCTGCTGGTGGATACGGGCTGGCCGGACAACGATGGCCGCGACGCGAAGCGCATCCTGGCCGCCATGGCCGATGCCGGCATCGGCCGCCTGGATCACGTGCTCATCACGCATTTTCATACCGACCACGTGGGCGGCGTGCCGGAGCTGGTCAAGCGCCTCCAAGTGGGCGAGTTCCTGGACCACGGAGTGAACCGCGAGGACTCCGGCATTACGCGCCACGACTTTGCCGCGTATCTGAAGGCGATTGCGGGCAGCAAGCGGCGCATCGTGCATCCTGGCGACCGGATCGAACTGCCTGGCCTGAGCGCGATTGTGCTCACCGCCGATGGGGAGCACATTGCGGCGGTTCCGGGCGTGAAGCCGGCGCCCAACCCCTACTGCGCCGCCGAGCCCAAGTGGGACTTGGACACGACGGAGAATCCGCGCTCGACGGGCGTGCTGATCCGTTTCGGCAAGTTCCGCTTTCTCGATCTCGGCGACCTGACCAAGGCCAAGGAGATTCCGCTGGTCTGCCCGGAGAACGTGATCGGGACGGTCGACCTGTATCTGGTGAACCACCACGGCTTCAACCTGTCGAACTCGCGCGCGTTCGTCGACGCCATCCATCCCCGCGTGGCGATCATGGACAACGGCGCGCACAAGGCGGGCAGCCCGGAGGCGTGGCAGACGGTCGAGGAGAGCCCGGGGCTCGAAGACCTGTGGATGCTGCATACGGCCGAAGACTCCGATGCGGCGCACAACAGCGCGGACGCTCTGATTGCGAACGTGAAGGGCGGCGCCGACGGGGCATGGCTGAAGGTTGTGGCCGGGCCGGACGGCGGCTTCTCCGTCACCAATGGACGCACCGGGCAGACGAAGAGTTATCCCCATCCGTGAGGGCGGCGCGCAGCCGCACAGGCTCTAGAGGCGGGTGAGCAGCGCTTCCACGCGGCAACCGCTGCCGGAGCTGAAGTTGAGCTTGCCGCCCAGCTGGTGACTCAGGCTGGAGGCGAGCTTGAGGCCCATCGAGGCGCAATTGGCCGCGTCAAAGCCCTCGGGCAGTCCCACGCCGTCGTCCTGAAAGACCAGGTCCACGGCGCTGTGCACGCGGCGCACCGAAACGGCAACGGTTCCCTTGCGGCCATCGGGATATCCGTGCTTGAGGCAGTTGTTGAGCAGCTCGTTGACCAGCAATCCGAAGGGGATGGCGTGGTCGAGGTTGAGCAGGATCTCATCGCAATCGAACGCGATGCGAACCTGGCCGTGCAGGGCTGCGTTCGAGTCGGCCACGCCGGCGAACAGGTCGTGCAGGTACGTTGACACCGAGATGCCGGCCAGGTCCTTTGTCTGGTAGAGATGCTCGTGAACCATGGCCATGGCGAAAACCCGCTGCGCCGTGGTCATGGTCACCGAGCGGGCCTCGCCGGCGGGCAGGGAACGGACGCTCATCTTGAGCAGGCTTTGCACCACTTGGAGATTGTTTTTCACGCGGTGGTGGATCTCATTGAGCATCAGCCGTTTTTCTTCCAGATCGCAGGCGGTGACCCGGGCCAGCGCCTCCACTTCCTCGTTCTTGCTGCGCAGCTCGCTCACGGTCGCTTCCAGCTGCCGGGTGCGCTCGGCGACCCGCTCCTCCAGGTCCGCGGCTACGCGGGACAGCGACTCCTCGGCGCGCTTCTGGCGGGTCATGTCGCGGGCCACGCGGACAAAGCCTGTCAAGCCGCCGGCCGCGTCGCGAATCGCGGTGGTCTCGCCGATGCACCAGTAGGGCTCGCCGCTGCTGCGGATGCGCCAGGCCTCAGTGGCGCAGTGTCCCTCGCGCGCAGCTTGGTCCAGCTCGAGGCGCGGCCCGTTGGCCTCCCGTTCCTCGTTGGTGAAGAGGATGGAATACTCGCGGCCTAGCACCTGGTCGGGCGGGTAGCCCACCACGTTTTGCGCGCCCAGGCTCCAACTGTCGAATCGACCCTCCGGATCGAGGGTGAAGATGACGTGGTCCGTGATGCTCTCCACGACGATGCGATAGCGATCCAACTGCGCGTTGACCGCCCGCAGGGACTCCTCGGCCTGCTTCTGCGCGGTGAGCATGTGGGCGATGCGCATGTAGCCGGTGAGCTTGCCGTTCTCGTCGCGCAGCGCGCTGAGCACGCCGCTGCTCCACACCCGCTGCCCCTTGGGCGTGGTGCGCCAGGAGTCGGAGGCGAAGCGGCCGGTGCGCGCTGCCTCCGCGAGTTCGTGTTCGGGCACGCCGGCGGCTATCTCTTCCGGCGTGAAGAAGGTGGAGTAGGGCCGGCCCAGCATCTCCTCGGCGGAGACGCCCGAGAGCTTTTGCGCGCCCGCCTCCCAGCTGCTGACGCGGCCCTCCGCATCGAGCGTGTAGATGGAGTACTCGTCCACGTTTTCAACGATGATGCGGTAGCGCTGGAGCTGTGCGTTGAGGGCGTGCAGCGCTACCTCGGTGTTTTTCTGCGGGGTCATGTCCCGCCCCACCCGCACATACCCGGTGAGCGTTCCGGCCTCGTCGTGCACTGCGGTGAGCACGCCGGTGGCCCAGAATCGGGAGCCGTCGCGGCGCTGCTTCCAGGCGTCGCGGATCGAGCGCCCATTGCGCGCCGCTTCCTCCAGTTCCAGGCGCGGCAACCCGGCCTGCCGGTCCTCTTCCGTGGCCAGGATGTCGTACTCCAGGCCCAGCACGTCGTCCAGGATGTAGCCGGTGCGCTGCTCCGCCGCGCCGTGTCCCCAGTCCGTGTACCGGCCCTGCTCGTCGAGCATGCTGATGCCGTATTCGCTCAGGTTTTCGACGATGATGCGGTAGCGATCCAGCTGTGCGTTGAGCTGGTGGAGGGCGTTTTCGGCCTCCTTCTGTTGTGTCATCACGCGGGCCACGCGGACAAAGCCGGAGAGGTTGCCCTCGGCATCGCGCACGGCGGTCAGCACGCTGCTGCTCCACAAGCGTCGGCCTCCCGGAGTGAGCCGCCAGGCATCCACGGCATACTTTCCAACGCGGGCGGCCTCGGCGAGCTCCTGCTCGGGCACGCCGGCAAGCACCTCGCTGGCGGGAAAGAAGATGGAAAATGGCTCGCCCAGCATCTGTTGCCGCGAGAAGCCGCTCTCCTTTTCCGCACCCGCGTCCCAGCTGGTGATGCGCCCCTGCGGGTCCATGGAGAAGATCACATATTCGGAGATATTTTCGACGATGATGCGGTACCGCTCCAGCTGCTCGTTGCGGCTGCGGATAGCGTCTTCGGCCGATTTCTGCGCGGTCATGTTGCGGGTGACCTTGGCAATGCCGCGTAGTTCTCCGTCTGCAGAGCGGATGGCGGTCAATGTGACCTGGGCCCAGAACTTCTCGCCGTTCTTGCGCCGTCGCCAGCCATCGACGGCATAGCGGCCCTCGCGCGCCGCCGCCTCCAGTTCCTGCTCGGGCAGCCCCGCCGCAGCATCCTCGGGGAGAAAGAAAACAGAGAAGCTGCGGCCCAGCACCTCCTCCGCCGTATAGCCCTTGCTGCGTTCCGCGCCAACGTTCCAGGTCATCACCCGGCCCTCGGGATCGAGCATGTAGATGGCGTAGTCGGTCACCGCATCCACCAGCAGGCGGAAGCGCTCTTCGCTGCTGGAGACGGACGGGCCAGCGGTGTGTACGGCCTCGTTGGGTGGGAAGACGGCTGTCAGGAACTCACCGGGCCCGGCGCCGGGGAGCTTGCCGTGACGGCCTGCGCCATTGGAACCAGGTGCATACGAAGTTTCCGTCACGGACATAGCACTCTCCGAATCTTCGGCAACGCAAGCCGATCGGGTCTGACGCACATGGCTCCGCCTTGGGGGCTGGGCTGAGGTTGTTCATTGAAACACTAACCCGGGCGGACAAATCTGAGGGCTGAGGAAGGCGGTGGAAAGCGAGTCACGCTTCCCAAATGCGAATTGGGCGTTCACTATTCCCGGATTGGAGCGCCCGGGTGGGACGGTTGCCGGTTGCCCTATCCGCTTGCTGCGGGATGCGATGGAGCGCAGCGGAGGGTCCGCGAGCCGGGAAGGGGTGAGCTATTTGCCCTGGGTGCGGCTGCGGTCGAGCTCTTCCAGAGCATCGCAGGCCGAGCGCACGCCATCCTCCTGGCGGAGCCGTTCGGCGGCCTGCTCCGCACGCTCGGCAAGCAGCGGCTCGGCGAGCATGGACTCGAGTCTGCGCGCGACCCTTTGCGGAGTGTAGCGGCCGCGCTCGATCACCCGCGCCACGCCCAGCCGGCGCATGCGCCGAGCGTTGTCCGGCTGGTCGTGGGAGTAGGGCATGATGAGCATGGGCCGGCCGGCGCGCAGGCACTGCGCCGTGGTGCCCACGCCGCCCTGGTGCACCACCAGCCGGGCGCGCGGAAACAATGCAGAATACGGCGCATAGTCGGCCACGCAGATGGTTGCGGGCAGCGTGCCCTGGGGCCGGTTGCGGGGGTCGGAGCCGACCAGCAGCACGGCGCGCACGCCCAGGCGGATGGCCGCCTTGGCCGAGTACTCGTAGAACCGGCCGGCAGCCAGCACCGCGGCCGAGCCCAGCGTGAAGACGATCGGCGCCGGGCCGGCTGCGAGGAAATCCTCCAGGTGCGCGGGCAGCGCGGCATTGCCGGCGTCCGAATCGTAAAAGCAGAAGCCGGTGATGCGGGTGTTCGGCGGCCAGTCTTTCTGCTCCGTGCCCAGCACGTGGGAGAAGAGGGCGAGCACCAGCGCGGGCGAGTGCTTGGCGTCGAACAGCGGGTTGGCGCCGCGCCCGAGGCCCAGCTCGCGGCGCAGGTCGTAGATGGGCTGGGGCCAGTTGCGGCTGACAAAGCGGGCCAGGCGGCGAATCGCCCGTCCCATTCCCGGAACGGTCTTGTCGGCGCGGGCCAGGCGGGGATACATGGGCAGCACCGGAGGATCGAAGGCGGAGAAGAAGCTGAGCGGGGCGAGCACGTAGCTGGCCCAGGGAATGCCGGTGATCTCGGCCACCAGCGGGCCGGCGTAGTTGAGCTCGCCGACGAGGAGCAGGTCGGCGCGTTCCGGCTTTGTCGCCGCATCCAGCAGGTCGGCGTAGGTCTGGCGCAGGGCGGGGAAGAGAAACTCGCGCAGGCCGCGCTCGGTGCCTTTGCGCACGTCGTAGATCATCTCGACGAGCAGCGTGTTAGCCGGGTCAATGTCCGGGCGGACGGGGTGAAACTCGATCCCCAGCGGCCGGATTTTGGGCTCGAAGACCGCGGGGACGGCCAGCACCGGCACATGGCCGCGGCGCTTGAGTTCGAGCGCAATGGCGATCAGCGGGTTGATGTCGCCAAAGGTGCCAATGTTCGAAAGAATGACGCGCAAAGAGAGCCCTCAGTCCTGCCGGCCGGCAGTTATGAGGGTAAAGCACGGGAGCGCGCTTTCGCCCGAAAGCGGGGCTCATTTCACGGAGTCGAAGGTCTTGCCTATAATGGCGCGATGCAAATGAGCCGTCGTTCTTTCGTGGCCGGGCTGCTGGCCTCGCCCCTTGCAGCCAGATATGCCGCCGCCGCGCAAACCCTGTCGCCGATGAAAATCACCGGGGTGGAGACCGTCTATTGGAAGTCGCGCACCGACACGGATTTTGAGCCGCACTGGACCTGGGTGAAGATCGAGACCGATGCCGGAGTCTATGGGATCGGGGAGACGTACCCACGCAACCCGGTGGAAGCGGCCATGATCCACAACGCGGCCTCGGCGCTGATCGGCAGCGATCCCCGTGACATTGAGCGTATCTGGGCCGACCTCTACCGCACCTTTGACTTCCAGGTGGCCGGCGGCGCGGAGATGCGCTCGCTGAGCGCCATTGACCTGGCCCTGTGGGACCTGCTCGGCAAATCGCTCAACGCGCCTGTCTTTCGGCTGATCGGCGGCCGCGCCAACCCGGCGGTGCGGCTCTACAACACCTGCTTCAACTACAAGTACGACTTCAACACCGAGCCTGAAAAAATCATGCGCGAGCTGATTGACACGCGCGGCATCAAGGGCATCAAGATCTGGCCGTTCGATGGCGCCGCGGCCCGCAACAAGAACCAGTTCATCGCCTGGAACGAGATCGACCAGGCGCTCACGCCGGTCAAGAAACTGCGCGATGGATTCGGCATGGAGATCGAGATCGCGATGGAGTTTCACGGGCAGTGGAACCTGCCCTCGGCCATCCGCATTGCGCACGCGTTGGAGCCCTACAAGCCGATGTGGCTGGAAGACATGATGATGCCGGGCAACTTCAAGCAGTATGCGGAGCTGGCCGCGGCCACCTCTCTGCCGCTGATCGCCGGTGAACGCATGGCGGGCAAGATGCAGTTCGAGCAGCTGTTCGAGTCGCGCACGGTCAAATACGCCATGTTCGACATTACCTGGTGCGGCGGCCTGACCGAGGCGCGCAAGATCGCCGCCATGGCCGACGCCATGGAGCTGCCGATGGCGCCGCACACAGCCGGCGGCCCGCTGCTCTTCTATGCCACAACGCACTTGTCCACCGCGGAACCCAATGTGTGGATTCAGGAGAGCGTCCAGGTTTTTTATGAGCATGACTGGCCGCTGATCCTCGAAAATCCCATCGCGCCTCAGGACGGGCACATCCGCATGACCGAGGACCCCGGCTTCGGCATGAAGATCAAGCCCGAGGTCTGGAACCATCCCAAGTCTGTCCACCAGGTGACGGGTCGGGTGGCAGGGAAGATCTAGGGAAGCTCTGAACAAGCTTTTTTGGCCGTGTTTTGAAAGGGCGCGGCTTTAGCCACGCCGCCTGACGGGCCCATGAAATATCGGGCTTTAGCCCCCGAGGGAATGCGTTTTCAACCGTTTACATTCCCTCAGTGGCTAAAGC
>Ga0182030_10015544_pt1 | contig 14907 bp, 25 predicted proteins | sample 812S3MmetaG_FD_121299 | JGI IMG/M metagenome (GOLD analysis project Ga0182030, IMG submission 121299) | Permafrost microbial communities from Stordalen Mire, Sweden - 812S3M metaG (Illumina Assembly) | ecosystem: Environmental > Terrestrial > Soil > Wetlands > Permafrost | place: Sweden... | reverse complement strand
TGGGTGACCTGGTCTCCGGTGAGCTGCCCGTACAGCGCTTTGAGGGTGGCCGTCTGCTTGCTTTTCTCCTTGGTTGGCATCCCGATTATAGTAACGCCCTGAACCCCCCAAGAATTTCGAGGTCACGCCTTTTGGGAGTTATGGGGCGGCGCCGATTGTCTGAGTCTGAATCCCCCAAGCCTACGATTTCGCTGCCCGTCCAGGTAACCTTTTTCCGGTGGTAGATGGTGGTTGGCCTGGCAGAGTGTGGTGCGTGCGCCACACTCTGCACACCTTGCCGCGCGCTTCCCAGCGCGGCATACAGCGGGCCCGGGCCGTGCGGCTGCTTTTGCCGCACATGGCCCGTACACCGGCCCGCTTTTGGCCGGCATAAGACAAACTGAGATGCCGCCCGCGCGCGCCCCCAGCCGCAGCAGCCAGCATTCCAGCGCGCGGGCCACCTTTGCCGCCGGCCGCGCCTGGCCGCCGCCTGGTGCTGCCTGTGCACCAGGTGGGCGGCATGGCTGCGCGGCCGGCTTCCTTATCCTGGCCGCAGCGAAACGACGCGTTGGACGCGGAGTGAGCGCCGGCGCCGTGCAGCTCGGCCCCCCGTGCCGCTGGTACTAAGTGTTCTTACGTAATCGTGGCCGGCCGCGATCTGGGTGCTTAGGACTTTGGTTTGGTTGCCGGGTAGAGTGGGTTCTCGCGCCACTCCTGTTGGAGCCGCGCGAGGTGTTCGCTGAACTCATGGTGGGAGCGTAGGTGGTTGAGGACACGGGGCCTTTTTCCGATTTCGGCCCCGCGTGCCGGTTTTACTGCGTGGGGGACTGGGGCGGCTGCTTGGCTTCGAGTTTCTTGAGGCGGTCGGAGATGAATTCCATCTCTGTGTCAAGGGCGCGGAGTGCTGCGGCGTGGCTTCTGGCGCGTGCTTCCGATGGGCTGGCCCACTTCTGAAACTCGGTTAGTAGCGAGGTTTCGACGCGCTCAATGCGGGCGTTGGTGCGTTGTTCCGATGCCTCGATTTCGGCCCGTGTGGCGGTGGCGATGGCTTCGACTATGCGCTGCTCGGCGGCGGCGACTATCTCTGTGATGGTCGTGCGGTCTTCGTCGGTCATTGGCGGTTGGTTTCCTTTGCTCATTGTCTCACTGTGTTGGGGGGTTCAGCTTGAACCCCCCAAGGGCTGCTATTGGGGTCCCTTGTTCCAGGCAGCCTCTTCCTCGGCGCGCTCGCGCTCGGCGGCGCTGTAGTCTTCGTCGTGCGGCCAGTCGGTTGCTCTCATCGCGGCTTCCGCGCGCTGTAGCATCGCGATTGCGCACCGGATTCTACGGGCGACGTCGGCGGGGTAGATGAATGTTTCTTCGGTGTTGGTTTCGAAGTGGCCGATGTCGTGGCGCGCTGTGGCGGCCGCCGTCATGACTTCGTGGGTTGTCATATTGGCGGCGGCGAGTTTCTGTCGTGCGGTGGTCATGCGGTCCGGCCTTTCCATGGGTGCAGTTTAGCTCCGGCTGCCCAAGCTGCATCAATTACGGCGCCGCAAGTGTAGCGCGCAACGAGCGCTTCGACGGCGGCGCCCAGGCTGGGTTCGGGCGCGTGGGCGGCCGTCTCGATTTCGGCGACGGCCTGCGCGGTGGTGATGGTGTGTGGGGCGGCGGTGCTAATGGCCAGCACTTCGGGGGGCCTGGCTGCCTCGGTGCGCTCCGCGTGGTAGCGGCGCATGTATGCTCCGCTCTTGTCGACGCACCTGGCGCCGGCGCCGGCGTGGCACTTCGGGCACGCGATGCGGCGTGGTGGTGTGTTGGTGATGGGCGCGGGGTGCTGTGCGCTTCGGGGCCGGCCGCTGTGCGCTTCGCAGTCGCTGGCGTCGGCGACGCCGCCGGTGAACCGGCAATTGCAATCCGTCTGGCTGTCGCTGGTGCGGTCGCGTTGGAAGCGGCTCTCTGCGGCTGCCGCGCGCTCCTCCTCCTGCTGCTGGCGCTGGCTCTCGCTCGGCTCGGCGGCGGCGTAGCGTTCGAATCTGCCCGGCATGTTGGTGCTCCTTATGGCTTGGTAGACCGGTTCGCCGTCTGCGAGGCGGCGGTTCTCGATTGCGGTTTGGATCGCGGCGGCGTTCTCGTTGTTCTTGAAGCTGCGGGCGATGGGGTCGTCGTATGGCGTGAGCATTTTCACTGGCGGCCACCCCCCGTCTGGTGGATGAAGAGCGTTGCAGCCATCGCGCGGATGTCCCCCGTCTCGAAGGCGACCGGCCGGCCGATCTGTGCCGCGAAGGTCTCCGCCGCCGCCGCGGTGCGGATCGCGGCGCAGAGGGCGGTGTACATGGGGATGCCGATTCCTAGGTTGGCGGGTGCGGTGGCTGACTGGCGTGCCTCTGTGAGCGCCCGCTCGGTCTCCGCGGTGGCGATGGCGGCGGCGGCGCGGTCGTCGGTGGTCTGCCGTGCTGCTGGCCTGTGCGCTGCTGGCGGCGGCGCCGCCGGCTCTTGCGCGTCCAGGTGGATCACGGTCCACGGTTTGGGTGCTCGGTGCTTGGTGATGGCGAATTGGGCGTGCTCTCCGGCGTCGGCGCGCTGGATGGCTTGGTGCACGGGCTCGGGTACCCACATGATCTGGTGGTTGCCCAGGAAGTAGCGGTACTCCCTGCTGCCGTCCCTGGCCGTTGTCTCTGTCGGGTTTCCGTCTCGGTCGAGGCTGACTTCGACGGGTACATTCGGTTCGAATGCGATTCTGTCTCTAAGCTGCTGTGCTGCTGCTGCCATGGTGGTTTGTCTCTCTTCTTGTCGGGTTGGGGCGGCCGGCTTCCGGCCGCCCTGGCTGCTTTGTTTCGCTCTGCTCGTGTGGCATTCGGGCGTGGCGGGTCAGAATGGGCACTCGACGCGGGCCGGATAGCTGGCCAGGTCTCGCGCTGCCGCGTCCCATTCTTCGCGGGCGTCGGCTTCCTCGCTCTCGATCTCGCGATCGATTGCGTCGGCGACGTCTAGGATTGCCTTTCGTACTTCGTCTTCCGGGTCTGGCACTTTTGATGCGATGGCGCGGAGTTCGTCCGCGATGGTGCTGGTCTGCATGGGGTCTCCTTGGTTGCTGCTGGCTGGTGCTGGCTGGTGCTCTGCCGTGCTTGGCTATTCGGACGGCGCCGGTCTGCGGGTGTGCGGCGTGGGCCTTTCGTTGCTTGCGGCCTGGGCGATTCGGATGTCAAAGACCTTGGTGTGGCTCCCTCTTCAAACGCCCACCTAATACACTTATCGGCACCAATGACGCCCGTCGTCATTGGTGTAAGTGCTTACTTCGGGGGTGCGGTTCGCCTTAGTTTTGCGCCGCCGCCCGTCTTCGTTCGCGACCAACGGGAGCGCGTGGGGTGCCTCGCCCTGGGTGTGGGTCCCGTTTTGCTCCCGGCTTTGTGGGCCCGCCGCGTTCCGTCAAGCCCTTGCTTTTTCGGCACCCGAAAAAGTGGCGCGGTTGCGCCAGGCTTGCACGGCGGATCCGGCAGACTTGGAAGCGGGGGGGAAGGCGGCTGGCCGTGCTTTGCCAGCCCCTTCCCCCCGATGATTAGAACGTGTTGGTTTTGTTCGTGGACCGGCGGGGGTTTGGGGCGGCCTCCAGCCCCAACGGCCGCACCGGCCGCTTTGCCAGGAGTTGGATGTCTCTCCCCGGACCGCCCCGCGTTGCGCGAGCGGGCGCCTTCTAACTTGCCTTTTGATCCGGAGAGTTCTTGAGTACCTTAGGTGTGCGCGCAGGCTTCCGGAGCGCTGTCTTGGAGTACCGATGCCGCGCCGTGCTGGCCTGTCTTGCGTTGGCGCGCGCGCAGGGAGGCCGCCCCGGCCGAGACGGTTTGCGCGCGCGCTTCCACTCTCGACCATGCCCGCGACGCCGGAGCCGGCTCGCTGCACCCGTTTACGCGGTAGAGGGTTGCTATGCTGCCAGCATGGCGAAACGCAAGTTGTCCCCGGCCTTCAAGAAGAATGCCGCTCTCGTGAAGGCTGGTAAGCCCCCTCTCAAGAAATCGACGGCGGCGAAGAAGAAGAAGTAGAGCCGCCCGCGGGCGGCCGTGCTGCAGGTGCTCGTGAGTGTCGACGGGGCGCGCGCCACCGGAGCCGGCCGGCCCCGCCCGACAGCAAGGCTTGGTAGCATCGGACCATGCAAACCAACGTCGATTCCGCTGTTAGTGCCGCCCAGGTTGCTGAGGCCACTTACCTTGCCAGTTCCGGCGCCGTCGTCTCTATTCAGGCCGCGATCGCGTCGGACACCGCCCCTCTGCCGGCCGCCCAGGCGCAGGCCGCTTCCGATGCGGCCGCCTACTCGGTCGCCTTGCAGCTCGCCGTCGTCGCGATACAGGCGCAGATAGTGGCTCTCGCGCCGCCTGCCCCGGGTGCGGCTTCGGCTGCTGCTGCTGCTGAGGTGGTGGTGGTGCCTGCCGGACCGCCCGCCGTGTGACTTACTCGCCGTCCACGTCGCCTGGCAAGCTGCTGGTGTCCGCGTGGTGCTCCTCCAGGAGCTGGCGGATAGCCTCGCGGTTGTCGTCCTCGGTCGGCGGATCGGGGCGCTCGTAGCTCTGCTGTGGATGGAGCCGCGGTGCGGGGCGCATGGGCTACCTCTTCATCACGTCCGGGAGTTTTTGCCTGGCGCAGCACTTCCCGCGGCCGTTCGTCTTCGCCCTTGCTTGCGCGGCGCAAGCCGCGCACATGGCGGCTCCGCACCCCGCGCAGCGGGGTGCGTACTGCTCGGTGGGCTTGGCGCAATTGATGCAGGCTTCTTGCTTGTGTGGCATCTTACTCGCTGACCCACGCTACTACGATCAGTGACGCGTAGGTTGTGTGTTTGTCGGCTTCGGCGGTGTACTCGCTGGGGTCGACGTTATTGTCGTCTCCCGTGGTCTCGGGGCCCCATGAGTCGGTTTTGCCGAGTTCGGCGATGGTCTGGCCGCTGTGCCTGATTCGCACCTTGCCTTCTATGGTATCGCTGACTGTGGCGGTGAGCTGGTTGCAGGGTGTTGCCGGGCCGATTGGTTGCGGCTTGCCTGGTTCGAGGGTGAGCCGTGGGAGTGGAGTACAGACTAACTTTGCCATGCCTTGACTCTACGTGAGGCTGTTGATGGTGTCCATCAGCGGGTGGCAGTTGAGCAGCTGCGTTTGCACGGCCGTGGCGATCGTGCTCGCGTTGTTGCCGATCCATTCCTCATCTGTGAGCGGCGCCGCCGGCGCCGCCGGCGCCGTGGTGCTGCTGGTGGCTGCTGCTGCTGGCTCTTCGGCGGCGCGTGGCTGTGCGGTGCTGCTGAAGCTGTCCTCCCCGGTACCGCCCGTCGTGGTGCCTTCGAACTCCATGCTGTCGGGCATCGCGTAGCGCGTGAGGTTGGGGAGTTGGTCGCTGCTGTTGCCGAAGAGCGACTCCAGGCCGAGGAACAGGCCGATGGGTCCGCCGCCTATCATCAGCATGGCGCTCTCGGCTACTGACTCGCCGGTGACTCCGTTGTTACTCGTGTTGGGGTTGGAGCCTGGCTGGTCTCCGGCCGTGTATGCCGGTGGCGCGCCGCCTTGTCCGCGCTGGCTGCTGCCGGCGTGTCCGCTGAGCGTGTAGGCCTGGCCGCCCATCTCGGCCGCGCTTCCGCCGCCGTCGGCGTTGCCTCCGCCGCCGGCGTCGTCGCTGCTGTCGTCGCTTCCGCCGCCGCTGCTGCTGCCGGTTCTTCCGCCGCCGCTGGCCTGGTTCCAGCTCTGCTGGATGATTTGGTCTGGGCTGGCGTCGGCTGGTAAGTTGCGCGTCGGGTCTGCCGCTGTCCAGTCGGCGAATAGCGCCGCGATCTCGTCTTGTGCGGCCTGCGCCTGGTCAAGCGCCTGTTGTGCGAGGTCGCTCTGTTGCTGCTGGTTGTCGTCTGTCATAGTGGAGGTGGTTCGTTGTGTGGGTTGTCGCGGGGCGCCGGGCATTTCGTCCGGCGCCTGTCGCGGGACTCGAAGTTACTTCTTCTTCTCCTCGCTTTTGTGCTCGGCCTCTTTGTGCTCGGCTGGCTTGTGCTCCTCTGTTTTGTGGCCTTTCTCGGCCGCTTCTTTGCGTTCTGCTTCTTTCTCTGCCATCGTGTTGTACCTCACCCCAACGGTAGCAGGCGCTGGCCAGCGAAACGACGCGTTGCACGCGGAGCGAGCGCGGCGCTCTCCACCCGGGGTGTCGCCGGGCGCTCCCCGCCGCCGGCGTCGTGCCTCTCAGCGCCGGTGCTGGCCGCTGAGCCGCGGCGCATCCGCGGCGGTGACTCTCGCGGCCGTCGTGCCTCTCAGGTGGCGGCTGCTCGCCGCCGGCGTCGCCGTGGGCTGCGGTGCGCCTGGCCCTCGTGAGGCGGGCGGCGCCGTGGGTGGTGATGGTTGACGCGATCTCCCGGGTGATGTTCCGTGCTGCTGTCGTGCCCTGGTGTTACTCCCGGAATTACTGCGTGTGGATCGACCCCTTTTCGCACACCGGAGAAAGCGCGAATTCCAGCCTGCAGCAAAGTGGCCCTGAACCCCCCAAGGCTGCGGCTGAACCCCCCATGGCCCCGAGACTGCCTCGTTCTCCGCTGTAAGCAGCCGTGCATTCTGCAGGCGCATAACAGGCGGCTTTGCGGCGCTGTGCCTGCTACCGTTGAGTGAGTGGCAAAAAAAACAGGGGCGAATCAGGCGGGCGGGGAAGGCTCGCGCTGGCAGCCTGGCCAGAGCGGCAACCCGGCTGGCCGGCCGAAGGGTAGCCGGAACCGGTTGACGCGGGCTTGCGCGGATCTGCTGGCGGCGGATGCTGAGGCGATCATGGAGAGGCTCATCAGGGCGGCGAAAGCCGGCCATGATGTCGCGCTGAAGCTGTGTGTGGAGCGGCTGTTGCCCGCGCGGGCGGCGCGCGATCGCTGGGTGGAGTTGTCGGTGCCTGTGGTGCAGAGTGCCTCTGACCTGGTGGCTGCTGCGGCGGCGGTGATCGAGCGCGCCGGCGCCGGCGACATCTCTTTGAGCGAGGCGAAGGAGTATATGTCTCTGATCGACAGCCAACGCCGCGCGATTGAGACGGCGGACCTGGCGGTGCGCATTGAGGCGCTGGAGGTCGACGCCGGTCCATCGGCTGATGGCGTGGTGCGTGTGACTGGTCTCGACGATGCGGAGCGGCGGGCCACGCTGGCGCGTGTGCGTCGCACGATTGATGGGCTGAAGGGGGTGCAAGCGTGAGACTGATTGGCCAGGTTAAGCGGTTGGAAGGGGCGGCGCGGGCTAAGTCGGCGCCGGCGACGACGGGCATTTGCTGGTCGCGGCATGAAGCGCGGGTTTCGGATGGCGAGCTGGCCGAGGGCGAGTATGTGGCGGTGGACGTGACTGTCACGCCTGGCGGTGGCGATGCGCCGGAATCGTGGGCCATCAAAGAGCGGGTGACTCTCGACGCGGCCGACCTCGGCAGCTTGTATAACGGCGCCGGGGAGCCGATCGGCCAGATTGTGTCGATCGACCCGGAGGTGCTTCGCTACGAGCTGTACGCCGAGGGTGAACGTGAGTTTCAGTTTCTGCGCTCGCCGGCGGCTGAAGCCTGAGTGACCTCAAAGGCGGTAGTTACTTTTGGGCGCTGTGACTGCGAGTATGGAGTATGTCTGCTCTGCTTTCTGCGGACGCGCTCGCCCTTGGCAAGCCGTCGTGCACTTACTGTTCTGGTTACGGCCGGCGCTCGATCTTGCGTGGCCCTGAGGTAATTTGCGCCTGCGTCTGGCGGGCTGTGTTCCGTGCCTGTTACCGGCGCTTCCGCGAGTGTGCCGGGTCGGCTGGCCATATTAATGGCATCACCTTGGCGCGCTGTGGCGGGCCGTCCGGCTATCGTGTCTATTCCCGGAAGCGTGAAGAGTTCGCGGCTGACTTTGTGCTCCTTGCGCGTCGGAGTCTCGGGCTTGAGGAGTTGGCGGTCTTCAATTCGCATTTTCTGCTCGGCGCCGACTGGCGGCTGTGCTGCCGGCAAATGCACATCGACCGCGGCGCTTTCTTCCACCTGGTCTATGCGGTCGAGGTTCGGATGGGTCGGGTGTATGCGGAGTGTGACCCCTACTCGCTCTTTCCGGTCGCTGGTTACTTTGCCGGCGTGGTGCGCAAGTCGCCGGTGGGTCGTGTTGCGTGAGTCGGGGCGTCGCGGCCTTGCTTCGCGAGTCTCGCGAGGCGGCCGCTGACGGGTGCGACCTGTTCCGGTTGCGGCGGGCGCTGGAGCGCGTGCGTGTGGCGATCGCGGTCGTGGAGCGCCGGCTTGCCCTGCGTGCGCAGCTTGGCCCGCCGCCGGCGCCGTATCAGGAGCGCCGCAGTCCCACCACGACGCCGCGCTGAACCTCGATCGTCATGCCGTGGCTGTCGGGCTCGTACCCGGGTGCGCACTCGAGGTGGATGCCGGCGCGGTTGGTGTGGATGGTGGCCGCGAGCTGCTCGCCGTCCCAAAGCTCGACTGTGTTTTCCCGGTCGGCCATTCCGCTGGCTTCTGTTGGCTGTCTAAAGGTCATGGTTTTGCCTTCCTGGTGCGCGCGGCTGCGCGCGGTTGTTCGGTCTCCCGGACGGTGAGCGGCTGGTGCTGCAGGTCGGTCCACTCGCCGGCGCTGTTGCGCGTGCCGATGAATGACACCTGTTTGCCGCTGTGCAGGTGGCCGAACAGTGTGACCTCGGTGATATTGCGCTCGGCCATGATGGCGCGTACCAGGTCCACGTCCGGAGCGCCGCTGATGCTGGGTAACGTGGCTGGTTCCTCGGTGTGGAGGACTTCGGCCTCTGCGGCGCCGTGGGCCGCGCTGCTGATCATGACGTGCTGGCCGCGTTTCAGCATTTGTGCCTCGCTGCTTCTCGCTCCGCCGCGGCGATGGCGGCGCGCTCGTAGGCGCGGCCGGTCTCGACCTCGGCGGCGGCGATTTCGCACTGGCGGCTGTGCCTGATGAGGGCGTCGACCCGAAGTGCGTCGGTGAGCATGCGTTGCTCTCGCGCTACGTGGTGCTGGTGGTCGGTGCCTGGTGGGCGCTTCAGCATGTCGGTGGCTCCTTGGCTGCTGCTCGTAGGATGGCTCTGCCTGTCCTGGTTCGGGCCAAGTCCTGGCTGAGGTCGCGTCTGGCGTCGGCGTCCATGCGTCGGAGCAGTTTGATGATGCATTGGCGGCAGACGTAATCTGTCGGCCGGTCCACGTCGTTTGTGCATCCGGTGGCCTGGCACTTCACGATTTTTGGTGATCGGCGGGTGGGCGTCATAGCTTTAGCCCCTCTTCTCGCATCTTTTTGAACGTTGTGGCCCGTTGGCTGCGGTAGGTGACGCCCGCTTCGCGCTGGCTGGCTGCTGGCTTGCGAAGCTGCCGCATACATGGCGGCTCGTACGTGCAGGAGCGAATGTCGGCGGCGGGCTCGGGGAAGGGCACGCGGCCGATGCGGATGACCTCGGCGTGAGTGTAGGGTTGCCAGGCCTCCAGGCATCCGGAGCGATGCGGCCGGAGGATGGCGCCGCGGACGTGGCGCGCGTCGACTTTGTGGACCAGCACGATGGAGGTTTCCCATGTGGGATCTGCTCCTGGGCGGAGCTGCACCAGGTCACCGGGTGTGATGGTGTCGAGTGTGGCGGTGTGGGCCTCGCTGGCTTTCCGGCGGGCCTGGGTGAGTAGGCTTTCGAGGACTGCGATTTCGTCGCGGCTGGTCATGCTCAGCCTCATCGGAGTTTTTTCACTCCGGCAACAGCATCTAAAGTTAGCTGCTGGCTGAATTGCTGGTCGGGGAGCTCGCCGGCGTCGACGCGCTGTTGCTTGGCCTGGCGTTTCACGTCGACCAGAATGGCTTGCGCCTTTCGGCGGGTCTCGACGGTGATGCGGTGTATGCGCTGCAGGGCCACGGCCACGAACCAGAAGTAGCTGGATGGTTCGTGGTTCTCATGTAGGAGTTGCTCCAGCATGCGTGTAATGGTGCGTTCGTCTGCCACGCTGAGGAGTTGGGCGACTTGATCGTCTGAGGGTGGGTGCGGAGGGTTGCCGGGCTCGTAGCGGTCGCCTGCGGCATTGCGTCCGCACTTGGCCATGTAGCCCCACATCCAGCGGCGGAAACGCGCTAGCGTTTCGCCGTCAAAGCTTTTCCCTTTAGCCGAGCATACATGATCGATCAAGTTCAAAGTACTTGAATCAAAATCAGACGCGGCGGCCGCGCGCGCAAGTGCTGATTTTTCAATGGGGGGTGGCGTCGTTTCGTAGCCACCCTGGCTATGTAAAAGAGCCGGGGTGGCTTCGGAAAATAGCCTCTCGGAGGTGGGGGGTGGCTTCGTAACGTAGCCACCCATGCGGAGAGTGTGGAGGGGGTTCACCTGGTAGACCGCCGGCGTTGTTGGCGTTCCCTGGCGGGTTGTGAGGATGCCGCGCTTCGTGAGGTTATCGAGCGCGCGTTGTACGTTGGGCCTGCCCGTTTTGCAGGCGTTTGCGAGCTCGCGGCTGCTGATTCTGACCGCCTGCTTGCCGCGCATCTGGCGGCGGGCGAGTTCCAGGAGGACGCGTAATTCGGCCTCTTTCAGCGTGGGGGCGAGGTCGGCCAGCGCCTCGATTCCAGCTTCCGATAACGGATATTATGTAAACTTTAACAATTCTCTCCGAAAGGTGCGGGGAATTCGGCGGAGGAAGCCGTGGGCTTGCGGGGTTAGAATGCAGTCCGCAACCCAACAAATGCACGGGCGCTTGACCTCTATACGCGAGTCGCGTACAGTGGAACGGCGGGCGGCTTCAAACTCGCAATCGAATGGGACACAACGAAAGCACAGGCGAACCTCATCAAGCACGGCGTTTCGTTCATCCTGGCTTCGACCGTCGTGCGTGATCCCCCTTTCGGTGACGACGTTCGATGACGTGCACAGCGAAACCGAGGAACGGTGGATTACCGTCGGCCGCGCCGTCACCGGCGAGTGCCTGGTGGTGGTCCACACGTGGGTAGAAATCGACGCGAGCGCCGCGAAGGCTCGCATCATCTCGGCGCGGGAAGCCGATAACTCCGAGCGGCTGGCATATGAGGAAGGGCTATGAGCGACGATCCACTCGACAATTCGATTGACTTCTCAAAAGGCGTGCGCGGCAAGTTTTACCGTCCGGGCATGGAACTCCACATTCCGGTTTACCTGGACAGCGGGGTAATGGACAGACTCACGGAAATCGCCCATCGCAAAGGAGTCCCGTTGGACGCCCTGGTTAGCGACCTGTTGCGAAGGGAACTCGCGATAGCGGAGCAGCTTCAATGACGGTTTCAAAGGGTGCGGTTGACGTGCGCAAAGTGCGGGAAAAACTCAACCTCAGCCAGAACGAATTCGCGGCCAGGTTTGGGTTCTCACCCGCCTGCATACGCAACTGGGAGCAGGGGCGCAATCGCCCGGCTGGGGCCGCGCGGATTCTCCTGGCGGTCATAGACCGGAATGCGCAGGCCGTTGAGGAGGCTCTTCGATGACTCCCACGGACGTCACCTTATTATGTGGCCCTCTGGATAATTGGCCTTCCCCTAATTCAAAAAAATGGCCCGGTCCCCGCTGAAAAGGACCGAGCCTGAGGGAAGAAACTGAGCTACCTTAAATCGAAACTTGTCTACCGGTGGGCGCCGCCGCCGCTGGCATGACCGCCACCACCCGACGGATGACTGGGCACCGGCGCCGACCGTGGCGCGCTACTGCCCGGAGCCGACCGCTGCGGTGCGGGAGCCGAAACCGATGGCCGGCTCTGCGGTGGATTGTAAGGCTGCCGCGGCGCCGGAGTCGACGTACCCGGCACGCCAAAACTCTTCCAATTGCCGTTGCCCCCTTGCGCCGCCGGCGGACGATCGTTGCGCGGCGCGCCCTGGTTGGAAGCCGGCTCGCCAAACCGCTGCAGACTTCCCTGCCGCTGGCCCGCTGCGTTGCTGCCGGGCGCTGCCTGCGCAGGCCGGGTATTCTGCGAGGCCCCATTGCCGGGCTCCCCAAAGCGGTGATATCCCGACTGCCCCTGCGCCGCTGCCGCTGGCCGGATCCCCGCCGAAGGAGTCGCAGTTCCCTGCCCGCCATTGCGTGAGAAAAACTGGGTGTTGGCACTGGACCGCGGAACGTTGGCCACCGTCCGGTCCGAGAAACGCCGGCTGGCGACGCTCGGATTCAGCGGCACCCGTCCAGTCACCAAGCCAGCCGTCTGAACCTGGCTGCCGCTTACACGTTGGACATTGGAGAAACGGCCAGCGCTGAAATCGGTCGCGGCCATGCCGGAAATACCGTTGGCTACGCGAGCGTTTCTATATATACCAGTTACATTTACGTTAGCAACACTAATGTTTCGGTTGAGGCCTCCGGCGTAAGCCGCGCCCCACCACGGACGAAAGGTCTCATAGGGCGCCAGCGGTACCCAGCCAATGTTGGCGAATCCGAAACCGGCACCGACTCCCACACCGCCGCCATAGCCAAAGAAACCCACCTGCGCGGGCGACCAGTAGTGGCGCACGCCCATCACGCCCGGGTACCAGTTCCAACCCCATCGCGCATCGAAGAACCACCGGCCATAGTGGTACGGCGCCCAACCCCAGGAGTCATAGCTGACCCACGTCCAGCCATACCAATTCATCCAAACCCAGCGGCCGTTGCGATAGGGCGCCCACCCCGGCCCCACCGTCGTCGGCCGCCAGACGTATCCGTAGGGCGCTACATTCGCCCACGTTCCGGCGGCATCCAAATCCTCGGCGCCGTAAACGCCTTGCGGCACATATTGATAGCTGGTGGAGGACTGCTCGGAGTGATCGCGGCTGTCGTTCCAACGGTCCCAATCGTCCACCGCGATGGCGCTTGCCATCTGAAATTCGGGGTCGGCGGCCGTGCCGCGGGCCATCATCGTCTGGCCGTTATAGACCCATTGCGAACCTTTGGGGGTGAAGACTTCCACGTCTCCCGCACGAGAGGTAATTTCCGTCTCGGCGGATTCCGACACGCTGACGCGGAAAGTGCCCTCTCTGGCAGGACGCACGGAAACGCTGGGAGTATTCAGTTCCACGCTGGCGTTCGACGGCCGCAGAACGCGGAAGGTCACCGTGCCGCGAGCGATCTCCAATTGATAGCGCCCATTCTCCAACAGGGCGATGTGAATTTCAGCGTTCCCACCTATTCTCAGTATGTTAGCAGAGTCAAATTCAACCTCTGCACGAGAATTCTGGCCGGTGCCGACGCGATCATCCGTCAACAGCGGAGCGTTGATCACACCCGCAACCCATTCGCCCGAATCGCCGCGCCGTACCGAGACTTCGCCTTCCATGAAGCTGATACGAGCCACGCCGCGCTTCAGATCGTCCGGATCCTGAGCTCGCGCTGGAATTGCCGCTCCCACAGCCAAGAGCAGCGCGCCTGCCATTACTAACAACTTGCGTTTCATTGGCTGATTCCACATTACAGCCGAGACATTAGCACGGTGAAGACCAAACACTAATGGATTTGTTTTCAACCGATTACGGAATTCTTCCACGCTGCGCGAGTGGCTGAAAACCACCACCGCTGGTTACATTGGATCATAGCTCAGACGGGCCAGCAGGAAATCCCCATCCCGATACAGCACAATAAGATGGCGCTGCTTCACCTTTCCCGCATCCGCGGCCGAAAGCAAATAGTAGTCAAAATGTTCCGATGCGAGGTTCCGGTCCGCGCGGTCCCAGGTGGTTACCCGATGTTGTGCCCGGTAGAAGTTGACGATTGGTTCAGTTGAAGGACTGGCGCCAATCCGGACGTGCTCCTCCCCCGCGCTGGCACGCAGCACCTGCAACGCGGATTGCACGCGAGCAGCTCCATCCAAAGTCAGTTCCGGGACGGTTTCGCTGGCGGCATGAGCGTGGCTGAGAGGCAACACCAGGAAGACTAAAGCCACCACCGAGCCCGGAATCAACAGGCGGTTGGTCCACACTGCCCATTGTCTTTGCACCGCCAGAGCTACCAGGAAAGCGAGCCCCAGCATCGCAGCCGGCACAGCGAAATCCAGCCGGGCAGCCACCGACAGCCCCAGGCAGGCCCCCGCCAGGTTTAACTTAAGTGTTCTAACAACCTGATTACGTAGGAGATATTCGACTGTCAAACAGACTGCGCACAGGTCCAATGCCAGTGCCGCACCGGCGCCATTGGCACGAGCGAAGCAGTCCCACTGGAGCGGCAGCAAACTCGCCAGAATCACCGCCACGACAAACAGCCGGCCGGTGCCCAGCAACAGCCGCGCGAGCCGCCACACGGACCACAAATACAGAACCGCAAACAGCAGCCCCGGTAGCCGAACCGAGAATGGTGAGACGTGGAAAAGTCCTACACTCCGCTTCTCCAGCAAGGTATATAGGACATCGCGGTTCGGCAGCTCCTGGGCCAACACCTGGCGGGCCGTGGGACGCACAAAACGGTCATAAATATATGCCTCACCGGTGCTGACCGGTTGTTTCGCGGCTTGGTAGACCTCGACCGCCAGAATCGCCGCCATAACGGCGACCGTGAGCCTAGTCGATGCGGTATAGAGTAGTGCCATTTGCTTCGGCCAGAACAGTTAGACACCACGTGTTCAAGTGTTGTTTCATGTTCTCTGCCGCCCCGTCGGAGCCGTTCACCAGCAGGAAGCCGAGACCGGCGGACTTCGCCTGGAGAGCCGCGGTTCGTTGGCCCGAATTAGCGGCGGCCGCATTCTGCAGCGCTTCCTGGAGGCGCATGCCTTGTGACGATTCGTAGCCGACTACGATATCCCGGTCGAGGTAAGCGGCAGCGCGTCCCGCGAAGGAAAAGATGCGGCCCTGAGCCGGTACGTTCCGTTCGATCGCCGATTTGAGGGCGTAGTCGCCGACATGGCTCGATATGTACTGCGATTCGGGATCCAGCCGCAGGGCGGCTCGGAATTGGAAGCCGCGCACCCGCCAGGCGTTCCGATCGCAGTAAGTGTCCATAACCGCGGGCCAGCAGAGCAGCGCCTGTAGCAGAGCTACCGCCGGCAGAGCCCCCCAGGAATCT
>Ga0182030_10015543_pt1 | contig 14907 bp, 14 predicted proteins | sample 812S3MmetaG_FD_121299 | JGI IMG/M metagenome (GOLD analysis project Ga0182030, IMG submission 121299) | Permafrost microbial communities from Stordalen Mire, Sweden - 812S3M metaG (Illumina Assembly) | ecosystem: Environmental > Terrestrial > Soil > Wetlands > Permafrost | place: Sweden... | reverse complement strand
GCGCCAGCCCGGGCTCACTGGCTTCCAGAAATCCGATTCACTGAAGGCCGGCTCCGGGCCATTCCGTGCTGTTCTTTTGCTTTTGCCGGGCGCCGAACCAATCATACCCGTAGATTAGCTTAAACTGAGATTGAGTCGCAACAAATAAAAGCAGCCGGCTCCGAGTCATGGCCGGTCCTATTTCGGTGGCGTCACGGGGGCCGTGAGGCGGGAAATCTCACGGGCGTATCGTTCGGCGTCGGATTTTTTGTGAAGATTTTTGGCCAGGGGTTCCATCCTTTGGTAAAGAGCCAGCGCATCGGGATAGGCAGGGTTTGCCTTGAGAAAGGCGTCGTACACTTCCAGCGCTTGTTCCTCCCTGCGGGAAGCGACCAGATGGTCTGTCAATACAAGGGTCAGCCGGACGGCCTGGCGGGCGCTGGGATTGAGTTTGAGGGCTTGTTGCCAGGTTTGCAGGGCGAGGTTGGTTTGGCCCGCCATTTGATACAGATCCGCCAGTTTTTCCGTCAGCACAGCACTGCGGGCGGTAACCTCCTGCTCTTGTAAGTACTGAATCAGCCGGGAAGGGGCGACGCCGTGAACCAAGCTCATATTGACGATGCGTAAAAAGGACCATTCCACCAGCGGGCTTTGACGGGCCTGAAGGGATTCGTGCTGCACTCTTGGAATTTTGCCGAAAGGCCGGTAAAGAGGATCGCCGATTACGGTCGTTTGCCAGGAAAGGGCGCCCTGCGAAGCATAAGCCGCTTCACCAAAACTGAAGCCAGCCAGCCAGCGGGTAAAAAATATGGCCATGTTGGGAGTGCCATCCAGATACGGTTCATCCACGCATCCCATCGTGGCAGTCACGCCATCGGCCAGAAGCGGACCGCACCAATTGTTGGAGGTGGAACGCAAGGTGTAAGCGCTGTAGGATTGCAAATGATAGGCAAAGGCCCCTGGCATGAACTCCACGTCTGGCTGGGCGAACGGCCCGGAGGCATTTGGATCGTACCACCCGGCGTAAAGCGCGATTTGGCTCATGGGAAAGCCCGCCGAAAAAGTGCCCGGCTTGTCGTCGACCACGGTGTCAAATCCGGCCTGGGTCGCGGCGTTGGCGGCGGCTTTCATCCAGCCGTCGCCCTTTTTTGAAGTCGCATCGTCCGGCAAAACGCGCAAATCAAAGTAGGCCCGGCCCCATAAGCCGTTGCTTTCGGCTTCCATCGCTTTGTCCACCAAGGCGCGGGCGATGGCAGGGTCAGGGCCGTCGAGCCGCGCGACGAGGAGGAGGCCGTGAGCGGGATTAAGGACGGCGGGATTCGTTGCCCCATAACATGGATTGGGAATAAACGCGCCCAGGAGATGATGGGAATCGGGCCAGGGCAGCAGGCTCAGCTCGGAATCCACTGCGGCCCCATTGCGGCGCAGTTCAGGCCGCAATTTCTCATCGCCCGGCTCCCTGAGACTTGGATCTTCCGCAACCCGCAACGGGACTCCGTAACAGAGAACGGCGTAGCGAATTTTGGCCTCCTTCAATTTTCGCGCGGCTTTGTTTGTACCTCCGGCATCCGGCTCGAAGGCCAATAGTTTTTGCGCTTCCAGAAAGCGGCGCAGCGGATTTTCCAAGAGATCCCGATATTCGTTGCGCGTCATGGTTTCTGTTGTGGGCAGCTTTAAACCGATGATCTGATTTTCCGGCACGCGCCGCCGGTCAGCATAATGATCGGCCACTGCTTTGGATTCCGGCACCTGCGTGTTGTAAATAATAACGACGGCGCCGCCCGATTCCGCGGTTACGAGCGCGGCCTGGCTGGCGATCGCGGTCAAACCCATGAGAATAAAAAAAAGCCGCATGGGATTAAGACAGATTAACCCGCAAACCATCGTAGGCAAATTGCACGCCTTCCGGCAGTTCGGCCTGGGCAAGGTCATGATCGAAATCGTGGGTCAGATGGGTGAAATAGGTTTGACTTGCTCCAATCCGGCGGGCGGCGGTCAGGGCTTCGTCAAGACACATGTGGGTTGGGTGCGGGGAGCGGCGCAGGGCATCCAGCACCACCACGGTTACGCCACGAATGCATTCGACCGCAGGGAGCGGAACTTCTTTGCAATCACTTAGATACGCCAGGCGCTTTTGGCCTTGCTGAATAAACAAATAGCCGGTGCTTCCGGCCTTGCCGTGGGGCAGCGGCAGAGGAACGATTTCCAAATCACCCAATATGAACGGGCCTTCAACCAGATGAGGCTCAGGCGCGAAGTATCCTCTCGGAACGGCAGGGTTGCAGAAGGCGTATTGAAAGACCCGGCGCAAATCGGCCATGGTGGCCGGATTGGCATAAATCGGCAGCGGCCCGCCGCGCAGATCGCAAAAGCGCCGGCAATCATCCAATCCCATGACGTGGTCGGCGTGGGAATGAGTGAAGAGGACAGCGTCGAGGTGGCAAATTCTTTCCCGCAAAACCTGCAAACGAAATTCGGGAGTGGTATCGATGACCAGTTTGACTTCGTCGGTTTCGATGTAGAGGGACGGGCGCAGGCGATGATTTTTGGGATTGGCCAGAAATTCCGGGGGATATTCCTTGCCGATAATGGGCACACCTTGCGACGTTCCGCTGCCTAAAAAAATAAAGGAGAGCGACATGAATTACCTCGCGGACTTGTTCAACCGCGCATCCAATGGCTGCGATTCAGACATGGGTCAATTTAGCAAAGACCGGCAAAAATGGCAGTTTAAACTTTGCACTTCGGGTGAAGGACTTTATTCTGCGGTCTGCCGCCATGCTGAGCACATTGCGCATTAAAAATCTGGCGTTGGTTTCTGATCTTACGCTGCAATTGCAGCCGGGATACAATGCGATCACCGGCGAAACCGGCGCGGGCAAATCCATTATCATCGGCGCGCTGCATTTGTTGCTGGGCGAACGGGCCGACCGCGACTTGATTCGAAGCGGCAGCGAGAGTTGTTCGGTGGAAGCCGTTTTCGAAGGAGCTTCTCTGAACAGGCTGGGGAAAATCCTGGAGGAAAATGGCCTGGAACCCTGCGCCGAAAATCAGCTTTTGCTCAAGCGGGTTCTGAGCGCCGCCGGGTCCAATCGGCAATTCGTCAACGGCTCGCCCGCCACCCTGCAAATGCTGGCGGCGGTGGGCCGGGAATTGGTCGATATGCACGGACCGCATGAACATCAGTCCCTGCTCCACCCCGCCAAGCAACTGGATATACTTGACGCCTTTGCCGGGCTGAATCCGACCCGGCAAAAATTCGCCGGTTTGATCCATCGGAGAAATGATCTGGAAGGTCAAAAATCGGCGTTGATCGTGGATGAACAGACATATGCCCGGCAATTGGACTTGCTGCGTTTTCAGAGCCATGAAATTGCCGCGGCCCGATTGCAGGCGGACGAAGAGAGCCAGTTGACGGAAGAATTTCAACGGGCCGGCAACGCCACGCGGCTGCTGGAATTGAGCCAGACGGCGCTTAATTTGTTGGGCGAACAGGAGGACAGTTTGCTGCGACAGGCGGGGGCGCTGGGCCGAACGCTGCAGGCGTTGCAACGCCTTGACGCGTCCGCCGGGGATTTGCTGGCAACTCATGAACAGGCGATGTCCTCCTGGAACGAACTGCCGCCGGCTTTGCGGCGTTACGCGGACGGAATCGAAGCTGATCCCGCCCGGCTGCAACAATTGGAAGAACGCTTGAATTTGCTGCAGTCGCTCAAACGCAAATACGGCGCCACGGTGGCCCAGGTCATCGCGTTCGGCCAAGAGGCGGAGAGGAAATTGCAAGCCCTGGAGCAGCGCGACGCGGAGTTGGGACGGCTGAACTGCGAACTGCAAACGTTGCGCCAGGAGATGGTTTTGCTGGGCGAAGAACTCAGCGCGCAACGCCGCAAGGCCATTCCCAAACTGGTCAAGGCGACGATGAAACAGTTGCAGGGCCTTGGTTTTCAACAGAGCCATTTCGAGGTGAGCCTGAAAAGCACCGAGACGCCGGGGGCGAGCGGGCTGGATGAAATTGAATTTGAGTTTGCGCCCAATGCCGGCGAACCGGCGCGGCCCCTGCGGGCCATTGCCTCCTCCGGCGAAATGTCGCGCGTCATGCTGGCGTTGAAAACGGTTTTGGCGGCCGAGGACGAAATTCCGCTGCTGGTCTTCGACGAGATCGACGCCAACGTGGGGGGAGAAACGGCGGTGGTGGTCGGCGAAAAGATGAGGCAAATCGCCCGCCGGCACCAGGTAATTTGCATTACACATTTGCCCGCGGTGGCGGCGAGCGCCGATACGCATTACGTGGTGACCAAGCGGATCGACGCCGGCCGAACCATATCCGAAATAGATTTACTTGACGCAGAGCAACGCATCCGTGAAATCGCCCGGATGCTGGGTGGCCAGACCGAAACCGCAAGGCAACACGCCCGGGAATTGCTGAGGGAAAGTGCGAAGTTTGAAAGTTAACGGCTTCAACTTTGTGGAGACCCAGCCCAACTGTCGTTCATAGGTGGCTCACTTTGCGGCACCGGACTTGAGCGTCTCCAATTCCTCCCATCGCGCGTAAAGTTGGGGCAGCTTTTCCTTGGCGGCGGCCAGCTTGGCCAGCAGGTCGTTGGTTTGGGTCGCGTGGGTGCGATGAAAATCGGGCGAGGCAAACAAACCTTCAATCCGCGTAATCTCCGCTTCCAACGCAAGGATTTGCGGTTCGATCCCTTCCAATTCACGCGCTTCCTTGAAAGATAGTTTGCCCGGTTTGGCCGGCTTTCGCCCAGGCTCTGACGAGGGCAGGGCGGTTGCCGGTATTTTTTTCGCCTCCACAATCCAACGCGCCGCCGCTTCCGCCGCTTTGCTCTTTTTCTCCAGGTAATAATCGTAATCCCCGGCGCTGTGGTGGATGGCGTCATCGCCCTCGAACGCCAATATGTCAGTGCAAACGCGGTTGAGAAAATAGCGGTCGTGGCTGACAACACAAATCACGCCCGGAAACGCCAGCAACGCCTCTTCCAGCACGCGCAACGTCGGCAAATCCAAATCGTTGGTCGGCTCGTCCAGGATGAGAAAATTGCCGCCGCACTTCAATATTCGCGCCAGCATCAGCCGGCTGCGCTCGCCCCCGGAAAGATGTTTGACCTGCGTCGTAATGCGTTCATCGGCGAAAAGAAAACGTTTCAGGTAGGAGCGCAGGGAAATTTTGGACTCGCCCCATTGCACAAACTCCGTACCGTCGGCGGCTTCGTCCAACACCGTGCGTTCCTCATTCAATTGCAGCCGCGACTGGTCCACATAATTGAATTTTGTAAGCTGGCCGGTTTTGACCGTGCCTTCCGTCGGCGCGAGTTGGCCGATGATCAGCCGGAGCAAAGTGGTCTTGCCCAGGCCATTTTTTCCGCAGATGCCCACACGCCGCCCATTTTCAAACGTGTAGTTGAATCCATGGAAAAGCGCCCGTCCTCCCAGTTCCATCCCGAGGTTGAGTAATTCCACCACCCGATTACCCAGCGGCGGGGGTGGCGGAATAACCAATTCCATGTCTTCTTCAACGGGCGGTCCCTCCTGCGCGGCAGTTTCGTAATAGCGCTCGAAGCGATTCTTCTGCTTGCTCAGTTGCGCTCGCGGTCCCTGCCGAACCCAGGCCAGTTCCTTTTTCAAAAACATCTGGCGTTTGTGCTCGATGGTCGCGTCGGCTGCCTGGCGTTCCGCCCGGTCGAGCAGGTAATCCGTGTAATTTCCCGTGTGACAGAAAAACTTTCCATCGCACAGCTCCACGATGCGGTTGACCACCCGGTCCAGAAAATAGCGGTCGTGCGTGACAACGAGATATGAGCCGCGAAAATTTTCGAGAAAGCCGGCGACCCACTCGATCGACTCCGGATCGAGATGGTTGGTCGGTTCGTCCAGAATGAGGAGTTCAGGCTGCGAAACGATGGCCCGGGCCAGCGCCACCCGCCGTTGCTCGCCTCCGGAAAGCGAATCGATCCGCCGTTCCCCGGGCGGACAATTTAGGTGCGACATCGCTGTTTCGACCCGTTGATCCAGCGTCCAGCCGTCCAGCGCCTCGATGCGGCGTTCCAATTCCTCATGCCGTTTCGATTCGGCCGGCAGCGCTTCAAATTCCGCAATCAACTCCATCGTACGCCACGCGCCGCGGCGCACATTGCCGCGTACGTCGAGGGACGCGTCCAGTGTGAAATCCTGCGAAAGGTAGCTGACCACTAAATCGCGCCGTGCCGTGACTTCGCCGCTGTCTTGAGCTTGCAAACCGGCAAGAATCTTTAGAAACGTTGTTTTCCCGCAGCCATTGCGTCCGACCAACCCGATGCGGTCCCCCTCTTCCACGCCGAGGGTGGCGCGGTCGAGGATCACCCGCTCATTAAAGCGGACGACCAAATCTGTGGCGGCGAGGATGGTGGACATACCCAGCTAATAAGTAACCCACTGCGCGAGGCGAGTCGAAAGCAAAAACAAAAAAGCCGGGCTTTTGGCCCGGCCTCAGTGTATGAGAACAAAGTTTTAAATCTTTGCGTTGCTGGTGCGGCGCCGCAGACATACGCCATTTCATATACACGGAAACACTGCAATTCACACCGTCAACAAGCAAACCATACCTCATCCCCCATTTCCGGCCAGTCACCAGTACTGGTGACACTCCCGCAAGGTCATTCATCGAGGGGAGAGGCGGGCGGCGCTTGCTCTTCAAGGCGCTGTCTCATCCGGTGAAAGGAATTTTCCCACATCTTCGTGCTTTCGGGTTGAGCGGGCGCTTTTTCCGGGCGGCGAAAGGTCCCTGCCCTCGGTTCCGGATGACTGGACTCATGCGGCCCGATAAGTTCAGCTTCATGTTCAAAAAGCCAATCCAGAAAATGGCGTCGCTCCTCGCGCGAAAGGCTCAAAACGTCCTGTTCAAGTTGTTCCACGCTCATAACAAAAACTTACTCCCCCGCCCCCGTTTTGCGAACAAAAATTTCAACCGCCTCACGGGAAGGGCGGCGAGGTAAAATTCTTCCGATTGGCAGTTTTTCAGAGGATGCCGAACGGCGGAGAATTTTGCACCCGCTTTCCCAATTTAGAGTTGGTCTGATGAATTGCCGAAAAGGCCATTTTGAGAATAAGGAGGCGCGAAAACTGGACGAAGGCTCCGCCAACGATGTCCCGCAGCCAAAGCGCCTGTCCGGGCCGGAGAAGGCCATCCCCGTTTCCTTGTGCTTGGCGTGGCCACTCTTGCGCTCAACGTCGGCAAGATGCTCGCGCACTTCATCAAACCAGTGTTAAAGCCGCTCATTCTGCCAACATCAACGAAAGCAAAAATAGCAGGACGACAAACGAAATTACTGAAAAAGCCCTACTCGAAACCTTGCGCCAGGTCATCGACCCGGAATTGGGCTGCAACATTGTTGACCTTGGCCTGATTTACCACATCTCCGTCACAGACCCAAAAGTGGCCGTCGTCATGACGCTCACCGCCCCCGGTTGCCCGATGCATGAAAGCATCCGCTGGGGCGCGCAAAACGCTCTGCTCAATCTCGCCGGAGTGGAGGAAGCGGATGTCCAGGTGGTCGGGGACCCGCCGTGGCATCCCGCCATGATGACCGAATTCGGACGCGAGGCCACTGGTGCAGGAAACCTTTAACAGAACAAAACAAACAAAAGCAAATTATGAACAAAACAACGCAATACGAAAATCTGATTGGACTGGACAAAATCATGGACGTGCCATTCCCTGGCCCCTGTGTCTGACGAAGCGCCGAGTTGTTGCGGCAGCCATGTTGTTGCGGCAGCCATGTTGTTGCGGCAGCCATTGACCGAACTCGGATAAGGTGTTTTACTACTCGCAGAAAGATGTTGGAATCATCCCTGCCATGTCGCTTACCGCCGTTGAATTAAAAAAGGTCGGCATGACTGCCGTGCTGCGAAGCTGCCAGCTATTTGCCGGCTTGCCTTTGCCAGACTTGGAGAACATTGCCGATGTCACGGTGGTAAAGTCCATGGACAGGGGCCAGTACCTTTTTCACGAAGGAAACCCCGCCGTTGGCTTCTATATTGTCCAGCGCGGCTCCGTAAATGTCCACCGGGTCAATGCGGCGGGCAAGGAGCAGATCATCCACGTTTTTCGCCCGGGAGATTCTTTTGCCGAAGTGGCGCTGGCTTCCGCCCGGGGCTATCCCGCCGATGCCCGCGCGTTGGAATCCACCCAGGTGTTACTGGTGCAGAAGGATGGCATTGTGGCGCTGCTTCGGCGGCAACCTGAACTGGCCTTGCGCATGTTGGGTTCCATGAGCAGCCACTTGCGGGTGCTGGTGGGCCAACTCGAAGACCTGACTCACAAAGATGTGGAAACCCGCCTGGCCAACTGGTTCATCAAACGATGCCCCCATCCACAGCGCGATCAGCCTGTCCGAATCGAGTTGACCATGACCAAACGCGTGCTGGCCGCGGAATTGGGCACCATCAGCGAGACTTTTTCCCGGACGCTGGCCAAATTGCGGGAGCAAAAACTTCTGGCAGTCAAAGGCAAAACCGTCGTCGTATTGTCGCCGGAAAAGTTAAATGCTCTCTTGCGCCGGAATCTCGGAGAATAATGCGCTTATGGTAAGAACCTTTATTCCTCGGCGCATGGCTGGCCTCTTGATCATCACGGCTGCGGTTTTAGCGGCTGTGGCAGAGCAGGCCCGGGCCCAGGCGAGCCTGCCGATTTACACCGATGAGTTGGTCAACGGTTTCCAGGACAACAGTTGGGCTCCGGTCAATTTCGCCAACACTTCACCGGTCCATTCGGGAAGCTATTCCATCAGCGTCGCTGCCACCAATTGGCAGGCGCTCTGGCTTTATCATGATAATTTCAGCACGGTTCTCTATACAAACTTGAATTTTTGGATCGATGGCGGGTCAAGTGGCGGCCAGGTGGTGATCGTGCAAGGAGTGCAGGTTCGGAATGGCAACGGTGTCGGCCTGGGTGGCTACACTCTGCCCCGCTTAACTAACGGCTGGCAGCAATTTACCATTCCCTTTTCTTCCCTTGGAGTAATGAATTTGACCAATTGCAATGGCTTCTGGTGGCAATTGACGGATTCCGGCACCACCAACACCTTTTATGTCGATGCAGTTCAACTTGGCCCCGTCCCGTCACCGTCGCTGGTCCATCTCTCTATCAACGCCACTCAGGCGGTTCGCACTGCCGATCCTCGCTGGTTCGGCATTAACACCGCGACTTGGGACAGTTACTTGGACACGCCGCAAACCATTTCAGAATTAAACGAGGCCGGCTGGGGCACCTTGCGCTTCCCGGGCGGATCGGAGGCGGACAATTATCATTGGGCTTCCAGTCCGTCGGATTCTGCCAGCTTCGCCCAGGTGGCCACCAACATAGGCGCGCGCGTCATCATGACGGCCAATTACGGCAGCGGCACGCCCGCCGAGGCCGCCGCCTGGATAAAATATTGCAACGTGACCAATCATTACGGCTTCCAATATTGGGAAATCGGCAACGAACTGTATGGCGCTTCCTGGGAAACCGATAACAACACCTACCCGCATGACCCCTACACTTACGCCACTCGCGCCCAGTCATACATCCAGCAAATGAAAGCCGCCGGAACCAACATCAAGGTCGGCGTGGTCGTAACAACGGGAGAGGACAGCTATTCCAATGGCTATTCCAGTCACCCGGCAACGAACATGGTGACAGGCCAGGTTCATTACGGCTGGACGCCGGTGCTGATGAGCACACTGAAAAGTCTCGGTGTCACGCCCGATTTCGCCATCTATCATTGGTATCCAGAATACGTGACCGACAGCGATCCGTTTTTATTGCAAGGAACAGGCAACTGGACGGGCGATGCCGCCAATTTGCGGCAAATGATCACTGATTACTTCGGCTCCGGCGAAACAAACATCGAATTGCTCTGCACTGAAAACAACCGCGACTCCGGCCCCGACGGAAAACAATCGGTCAGTTTGGTCAACGCCATTTATTATGCTGACAGCTTCTGCCAGTTGATGCAGACGGAGTTCAACGCCTTCCTCTGGTGGGATCTTCGCAATGGCCAGGAAACCGACGGTGATCTTGATTCGTCGCTTTACGGGTGGCGCTTGTACGGCGACCTCGGGGTCATGAACGGACAGGGCACAGCCTTGACCGACCGTTATCCCACCTTCTTCAGCGCAAAGCTTATGAAATACTTCGTCCGCGGCGGCGATACTGTGCTGGCCGCGTCGAGTAGCTATGGCTTTCTTCCCGCCTACGCCGTCCGCCGGACAAACGGGGCGCTAACGCTACTGGTGATTAACAAGGATTCCGTGTCGAATTTCACCGCGCAAATCGCCCTGACTGGTTTTAAACCAAATGCAGCCGCGTCCATTTATTCCTACGGCATGCCCCAGGATAACGCCGCCAAAACAGGCGTTGGCTCGTGTGACATTCTCCAGACCAACTTTTCCGCCGCGACAACCAACTTCAATTACACATTCGCCCCCTACTCGCTGACCGTTTTTGCCTTCGGGCCGACTGCACCGTCGCTGAGCTTGCCACCGCAATCGGGCTCCAATGCTTTTGCCCTGCAACTTTCCGGCCAGTCCGGTGCGCCTTATGTGTTGCAAACCTCATCCAACTTGTTCACCTGGACATCGGTATCAACCAACTTTCTGGCGACAGCGTCAGTCAACATAACAAACACCCTGGCTGCGGGTGCCCGCGACCAATATTGGCGGGCGGTGTGGGAGCCGTAGCTTTTCTTGCTTTTGTGCAATAAGTCCTATTTGCTGGTTGTCATGATAATGACCAATTGCGAAAAGAACACCACGCGCCGGGATTTTCTGAAGACTTCGGCCCTGATCGGCGGCGCTTTGATCGGACCGGCCATATTGCCCTCTAAAATATACGGGGCCGGAAATGATGCTCCGCTCAAAATTGGATTGATCGGCTGCGGCGGACGCGGCACGGGCGCCGCCGGAGAAGCCCTTAAGGCGGACAAAAATGTAACCTTGACCGCCATGGGCGACGCCTTCGAGGAGAAACTTAAAGCCAGTCTGGAAATCTTGCAGAAAGAGGAACCGGCCAAGGTCCAAGTCGATGACGAACACCGGTTTGTCGGGTTGGACGCATATCAGAAGGTGATCGACAGCGGAGTGGATGTCGTTGTGCTGGCCGCGCCGCCCGGATTTCGGCCCATGCACCTGAAGGCGGCAGTTGCCGCCGGAAAACACATCTTTTGCGAGAAACCGGTGGCAACAGATGCGCCCGGTATTCGTTCGGTTTTGGAATCGGTCGAGGCCGCCCAACAAAAGAAGCTGACCCTGGTGGCCGGCTTCTGCTGGCGTTACAACCTCGCTGAACGCGCTTTGTTTGAGCGGATTCATCACGGAGACGTCGGCGCAGTTCGCGCGGTGTATGCGACGTATTATACCGGCTCGACCCGGCCAATGCGGCTGGCCAAAGATCGCCCGGCGGGCATGGGCGATCTGGAATGGCAACTCCGCAATTGGTACAATTTCGGCTGGCTGGCTGGGGACGGACTGGTTGAACAGGCGGTCCACGCCGTGGACTGGATGTGTTGGGCCATGCGAGACGCGCCTCCCCTCAAAGCCGTCGCGGTCGGCGGACGCCAGATTCCTTCCATCGGAGGAAATATATTTGACCATTTCGAAGTTAATTACGAATACGCCGACGGCGCGCGCGGGTTCGTGGGGTGCCGCCAGCAGGCCGGTTGCGCCAATAATAACACCGCGACGATTCTCGGCAGCAAGGGCGACGCTCACGAAATGGGCTTCGCGGGTATGCCTTTTATCAAGGGCAAGACTAATTGGCGCTACAGTGGCAAACGCCCCAACATGTACCAGATCGAACATGACGAGCTTTTCGCTTCCATCCGCTCCGGACGCCCCATCAACGACGGACTGCGAATGGCTCATTCCACTTTGGCTGCGCTGATGGGACGGATGGCGGCTTATACGGGGCAGGAGATCACCTGGGACATGGCGCTGAATTCGCAGGAAAATCTCGCGCCGAGGGAAATCGCATGGGACGCGCCAGCCCCCGTGGCTCCGATAGCCATGCCAGGCCAGACGAAGTTTATCTAAAGCAAAAGGAGCTTATGACATCGTTCACCCGGCGGGATTTTTTGAAAGTGGGCGGCGTTGCTTTGGCCGCCTCTGCGCTGCCGTCGCAGGTCCCTGCGGAAGGAATATCGCCGCCGTCGCCGCGCAAGAAGCGTGATCTCAAAAAGGGAATCATGTGGGGCTGCATCCCCGGAGCGATGTCAGTCATGGATAAATTTAAAATGGTGCTTGAGGCGGGTTTTGAGGGTGTTGAAATTGACGGCAGCCTGGACCGCGCCGAAGTGCTCAAGGCGCGGGATGCCACCGGCCTGCGCATTCCCACCGTGGTTTGCGCCCGGCACTGGACGCACTCCCTGTCCGACCCCAATCCCGCCGTGCGCCAGGCCGGCCTGGAGGCATTGAAAACCGCCTTGCGTGACGGCAGGGAGTATGGCTCCTCCTCTGTCCTGTTTGTGCCGGCTGTCGTGAAGAAGGAAGTTTCATATCAGCAGGCCTATTTGCGTTCTCAAACTGAACTAAAAAAAGTCGTGCCGCTGGCAGAGGATCTGAATGTCAAAATCGCCATTGAAAATGTTTGGAATAATTTCTTGCTCAGCCCGCTGGAGGCGGCGCGGTATGTCGATGAATTCAACAGCCCGTCCCTGGCCTGGCATTTTGACGTGGGCAATTGCATCAATATCGGCTGGCCGGAGCATTGGATTCAGATCTTGGGCAACCGCATTCACAAGCTGCACATCAAGGAATACAGCCGCAAGAAACGGGATGCGGAGGGATTATGGAAGGGTTTTGAGGTCGAGTATTTGCAGGGCGATAACGATTGGCCTGCGGTGATGCAGACTTTGGACGAGATCGGATACAAAGGCTGGGCCACGGCGGAACCCGCGTATCGGCCTCCCGGAGTGGACGGCCCCTCGCGCCTTAGACAAGTCGCGCAAAAACTGGACGAAATTTTTCTGCTATAGGCGGCCGGTGTTTTCAATACCCTTGCGCCATAATTCAAAATGAAACAGCGCCGCCACCACCAGACAATGGCGGATTTTTCCAGACGCGACCAACCCGGGCACTTCGTCCATCGGAACCAGTCTCATGGCCAAGTCTTCCGTCTCGTCAAAACGGGTCGCCGCAGTCATCCGGCAATTCTCCAGCAGCACGGTGAAGCAGGTGTTGCTCATGATGGCGGGATTCGGGAAAACTTTGCCGATAATGCGCGGTTGTTCTCCTTCGCAACCGGTTTCCTCCCGCAATTCACGCACGGCCGCCGCCTCGGGTCCACTGTCCGACGCATCGATCATGCCGCCGGGAATTTCCAACTCGACCGTGTCGGAGCCGTGCCGATATTGCTCCACCATGATCATTTGGCGCTCGGGCGTGAGTGCGATCACATTGACCCAGTTGACTGAATCAATTATAAAGAATTCATGCCCCAGCCCAGTGCGCGGCGAACGTTTGTTGATCGATCGAACGGTGAAGACGCGGAAGTCGCCCAGAGGTTTGGACGATATCTTGGGCCAGGGCTGGATCACTCGGCTCCTATTTGGCCGGGACGATCTTAATGCTCTCGACTGCGACGCGCTGGGTGGGCCGGCTTTTCTCCCCGCCCCCGCCGTGCGTGGTGGGAGTGTCGCCCAATTTTGCCAGCACGTCGTCGCCCTGGATCAATTTACCAAAGGCCGTGTATTGCCGGTCCAAGAAACGCGCGTCGGCCAGGCAGATGAAGAATTGGCTTCCGGCCGAATCAGGATCCTGGGAGCGGGCCATGGAAATAACGCCGCGCACATGGGATTTATCGTTGAACTCGGCCTTGACCTTGTAGCCGGGATCGCCCGTGCCCCAGCGCCCTTCGGCGGCCGCGTCCTTGGTCAATGGATCGCCCCCCTGGATCATGAAATTCTTCACGATGCGGTGGAAACAAGTGCCGTCGTAGAAGCCCTTGCGGGCCAGAGTTTTAAAATTCTCGACCGTTTTGGGGGCGACTTCCGGCCAAAACTCGATGGTCATCTCGCCTTGGCTGGTTTTGATCAGTGCGACTTCTTTGGTGTCCATAAAATAATTAATTGACAGAACTGGCGGGAACAATTTTGATGCTGACGATTCCCATGCGCGTGTCGGGGCGATCCGGCGCATGGGTCGAGGTGGTGGCGATTTTCTCCAAAACGTCATCCCCTTTGATCAAATGACCGAACGTGGTGTATTGATGGTCCAATTGCGTGGGGCTGCCATGACAAATGAAGAATTGGCTCCCCGCCGAATTGGGATCCTGGGAGCGGGCCATGGAAATGACGCCGCGGACGTGGGAGTGATCATTGAATTCAGCGTCGATCTTGTAGCCGGGATCGCCAGTGCCCCAGCGGGCTTCGGCGGAGGGGTCTTTGGTCAAAGGATCGCCGCCTTGAATCATGAACCCTTTAATGACGCGATGAAAGCAGGTCCCGTCGTAAAAGCCGGAGCCGGCCAGTTTTTTGAAATTCGCAATTGTCTTGGGTGCCGCATCGGTCCAAAACTCGATGACCATGTCACCTTCGGTTGTCTTGATCACAGCCACTTCGTTGGTATCGGCCGGTTTTGCGGCCGCCGCGGCGTTGGTTGTCGCATTGGTTGCCGTCGCGCCGGTCGCGTCGGAACTATTGCCGCCGCACCCCGCCAAAAGCAACGACACGAGCGGCAAATAATATTTCAAATGTTTCATAATGGGGCAAAGTAGCGAAAGAATTTGGAAGCGCAAGCGGCAATTGCTTTGAGGCGAATAATTCTTATTTTAAATCGGATTGCAAAAAACAAATTCAGATTAAAATTAGGGACTGGGAGCGGTTGCCCACAATTAAATGCACCAGGCGCGATTATGAACGTCCATCATCTTGAACTTTTTTATTACGTGGCCAAACACGGCGG
>Ga0182030_10015542_pt1 | contig 14907 bp, 17 predicted proteins | sample 812S3MmetaG_FD_121299 | JGI IMG/M metagenome (GOLD analysis project Ga0182030, IMG submission 121299) | Permafrost microbial communities from Stordalen Mire, Sweden - 812S3M metaG (Illumina Assembly) | ecosystem: Environmental > Terrestrial > Soil > Wetlands > Permafrost | place: Sweden... | reverse complement strand
TGACAGTCTGGGCGTTCCACTCACCTGTCAGGGCATGGAAAAGTGAGCCGGGCTTGATCGGGTCGAATCCTACTGTGACCGCAATTGCGGCTTTCTGCGCGCAGACCTGGCGCATGTCTGGAGAATTCGCTCCCAGGATTCCGCCCTGGATGAGGCACTGGGTCGCACGAACGCAAAGGGAACAGCCGACATGAACGCCGAGATGCAGGCCACTCTCAGGTCAATTCTCGGGAATGAAATGGCCCAGATCATAATGGAGACCCAAGCGATCGCCGGATACGAGCTCCCACCGGAGGCGCGAAGGGGGTTTTTGCTCTTCCACAAGTTCATCACCGATCCGGTTCCAAGCTACATTTCCGCATGGCGAGCATCGAAGCAAACGGAGCACTGGTATCACCGTCATGTGAATGGAATTCTGGGGGACGTTCAGGGCGCCGTTGCTCGCGCGTATTATCACAGGGATCGAATGGCGCAGATCGAGAGTGCGCTGCTCAGTGCCATTGAAAGGGTCGACTACCGATCAAAACTGGGGAACTCCACTTTCGGACTGGGCAGTACGCTCAAATGGGACTTCGAATACCAAGCCTTTGTGCTGGCTACCAGAAGCGCCCTCGACTATTTGCGACGAGCCCTGTCGGCGTACTTTCAGGATAAATCACACTCGTACAACACCTGGCCGAAAGCGCTTCGAGCTGCCAAACCGAAGGCTCTTGCGGAGGCGCTGCTCGCAACCTATGAGGCGCGAAGGAACGGGCTGGTCTACTTGAAGCAGAACCAAGCCGGAGTTTCGTTGCGGGACCAGATTGCCCATCACGGGCACGTTTCTCCTGCGGTGATCAATCTCAACGCGAAAGGACTATTTCTCCTGGGAGGCGGCGAGGACCTGGCATTCAACACAGAGATTCCGATTCGAAGCCTGCAGAGCAGGATGAATGAACGTGCCGAATACGTGGTAGAGACCATCGACGCCTTCCTGGCCGCATTCATTCTTGAAGCAGGAAGGATTGGTCCCCAAAGCTGACGTGTTGCCACGCTGAAACTACACGAGTGATCCGATCGTCGATCCGGATAACGCTAATCTTTCGCCGGGAAAACCAATCGCCACAGCTTGTCCGTGTCCGGAATTGAGAGGTTTTCTTCGAGGAACTGCACCGTCATCTCGGGAAAAAGAGGCGATAGAATAGCGTGACTGATCTTTAGTCTACAGTCGATGTCTTGCTCGAACGTCATACCAGCTTGCGGTCGATCGAGCGACAACACGTACTCCATGTGATCCGGTGTGAGTATTGGAAGCTTGATCTTACTATCGCCGATTTCAAATTCGCGAGATGCGCCAGAGTCTGGGAGATTCCCGTCAGTCAGATGCCCTCCTGAATCCGACCCTTCATACAGTCCGAGGCGAACCTGCGCACTGTGGTGATCGACCGGATCGCCCTCCCAGGCGAAGCGATCTGCAAAGTCATACCGGATGATCACATCCAAATAGCCGACGATCGTTCCGGTGATATAAGGGCCATACACCTCGTGGGAGGTGGGTGAATATCTCCCAAATGTCGGGTAGTTCCCCAGGACTCCGGGTCCGCGGGCGGGCAGATCCCCCAGCAGGCGGCTGCGGGCGAAGGAAATCTCGAAGGGCTTGAGCTCCTCGGTCCATAGCGAGGGGGCCAGGCCCGCAGGTATGTGGTAGTGGTCGCTGGCCAGCTTGCAGCCGAAATGCTTGAGGAAGTACTTTTGTAGGTCGAGCACTGAGGGTTGGAAATTGGGGCCATAAATGACGGTGAAATCCAATTTATCCATCGTCATGATCGTCTCGCCTGCGTTGTTTACCCAGGTCGAGAAGGCTTCATAGGCGCGATCGAACGGCTGTGTCCTCGCGGAATTGCAATCGCCACAGAGAACCTTCCCGAACGTGGCAAGTCGACTATTCGCGCTTGGGATACGACGTCGCCCTCCGGAGCCGATGAAATACGGCAGATCATCCGGGGCCCAAGTCGTGCTGGACCTAATGAGGTCCGATTTCTTGAACTTGTGTTCCCGAGTATCGGCAACTTTGCCGCAAATCCAGCAATTCAAGAACTGCGGCCTCCGCTAATGATCAATCCCTGAAGTTTACCCTACCGCGAAGAACCTCCAGGACGTCGCCAACGACCGCCTCAGCAGTAGGCGGGGGCCGGATCTGAATGGGGTCATCGAGACCCGTGACCCGGCGTGGTTTGCGTCCGAACCGCCAAACGCCCACCGAATCAGGCCCTTCCGCCCCAGGTCGATGCAGCTATCGTGCGGCGCCGGCGCGCCAAAACCCTTACCCCCGCCACGCGGGGCCGCAGGCGCGATCGCATGCCAAATCCGTGGGGTCACCGCCACGCCATGCCATGCCATGCCAAATTCGTGAGGTCCGGCAGGTAGACCCTCATGCGGAAGGGGAAGGAATCTGCGCACTTCCTTTGAGACCTTTGCAACCGCGTGGCGCACGGCTACTTCGACATCAAACTCGATGCTGTGTGGGAGACGGTGCAGATATCGCTGCCCGATCCTGAAGGAAATCTTCGCAAGACTGACACGCCGCGGGGCGCCCGGTCGCTGGGTTCAAATTGGCAGCGGGGCGCGCCCACAACTGCGTATGCGCATTCAATTTCGGCGGTGTCAGCTACTGTAGGAACTATACAAACCCGATGCGCTGGGGCTTTGGCCCCAGCTTCTTCGCAGCGATGAGTAGGACGTTTAATTGAGACACGTGCTGAATTAGTTGAACGTGTTCGCCTTCCGGGCTCACAGCGACAAATGTGATGATATCCGGACCGTGATATCCCATTCCCTGAATGTGAAACACCTGCGAGTCGCTAAATGAGACGAGACGCACGGCAATCTCCTGGTCGTCGTTAAGCTTTGCTTCGAAGTCCAAAATTTGCTTTTGCAGGCGCTTGAACATCGATTGCGCGGGACTTATGTTGGGCGGCACAGCCGAAAACGAGAGTGTCTCGGGCGCGAAATGGGCCTTTACCTCGGAAGCGACTCTAAGGCGAATGTCGTTTACTTCGTCTTTCACAAAACCTCACGGTTATCGTGCAATGCCCGGAAGTAGAAAGGCCCCGGCCAAAAGCGCCGGGGCCCGCCTACCTGCTTAGTGCAGCTTCAGACCGTTCCACAAGACGACATTCGTTTCGGAAACGACTACCGCATTGCTGGAATCAACCCGATTGGCACACTGCTTTGCAATTTCCCGTACCTGCTCCGGTGTAGCAGTACCTTCGTAGCGGTACTCTGCCGGCGGCAGCTGATACGTCTTTCCATCAGAGCCACGGATGGTGTTGAAAAGACGATTCGCAGCCATCTCGGCATGAAGCCGAACGTACTGCTCAGGGGACTTTGCGTAGTGAAGTTCGACTCGAACGATACAATTACTCATCTCAACGATTCCTATATAAACGAAGTTAATATGAGGAATTCGTGGCGTGAGTGGGGAGCACCACGATCAACCCAAAATAGGGTTTGCCGTGAAACAAAAATCGGTTATAAATACGCCGTGGTAATTAACTACCTAATTTCGTTGTCCACAACTCGACTCCGGAATTCCCTAGAACAAAAACTAAAAGGGGTGCAGAGGGCGGAGGTAAATCCGCAAACCTAGGGCGCGTTAGTGGCGTGCCATAAGTTCATCCAACGGGCGATCGGAGCCAATAATGTTCTGGTCACCGCCGCATCACTTTTAGGCGTCTCATCTCGATCATTGGCCCGCTCACGCGGGCTTTTTCTTTCCCGGCCTGCTCCTGGTTCCTTGACACAACATCTTGTGCCATCACCCTTGAAGATATCGGCGTCCAATATAACCGTCAAGAATTAGGCGACACCTATTTGTCCACTTTATTAATGCTTTTAAAACATGGGCTTACGACGGTTATTGCGGTGCGGAACGCGCGCAGAATTGAAAAGTAATCAAATATTTTTCGTTGCGCCGGTCGCCTAGGGGTTGTAGGTCAGACCGGGCCGCGCTGGTCGCGGGGCCCGGCACGGGTTTTGGGCAGTTCTGGCGAATAGGTCGCCCCGAAATTACGCCGCACCATTAACCCGGCGATATTTTCCACTCTGCCCCGATTCTCCGGGCCCGAACGAGATCGAAGACATCCGCCATGACAGCCTCCGCGGTCGGCCAGCGGCCGGCCCCGCGGCCGCGGACGGTGACGGTCTCGCCATTCGCGAGCGTAATTATCAGCGCGTTCCACTCACCGGACAGGGTATGAAAGGGTGAGTCAGCATAGGTTGGCTCAAACCCCACCGAAACCGCAACGCCGCCGTTCCGGCGCTCAGCGCGGGCGACCTGGCGCAATCTCTTCCCGTTCATAGCGGCCTCCCGAGCGGCCTGCACGACAGACTCGTTCAGCACCTGAATCGGGACCGCGGAAAGATCGGTCCCGAATGCATGGCGTACCAGGATCTGAAGTTTTCGCGCCGCATCGCGACCCGACAGGTCCTCGCTCGGATCGCTTTCTGCAAATCCCAATCGCTGCGCCTCGGCGATGGCTTCACGCAGTGTCGTTCCGTCCGCGCACGCATCGAGCACATAATTACAGGTGCCGTTCAGCACTGCGGCGATCTGCGTAATTGAGCTGCTCACCTTCGCCGCAGCGACCGCCTCAAGCATCGGGGCGCTGCCGCCGACCGCGGCAGAATAGCGCAATGTGGCGCTCGACTCGGAGGCGAGCGAAGTAAGTCCGGCACCATATTCGGCAATAACCGTCTTATTTGCGGATACCACGTGGACGCCCCGCCGTAGAAAGTGCGTGAGGAGATCCGCAGACACGCCAATCCCGGGCAAGGCATCAATAACCAGCGCTGGCTTAAGTGCCCGCATCGAATCGATTCTGGTGTGCAGCAGATCTTCAGGTACACCCGCTTCCTCGTGCTTAACACGGTTCCGCACCAGGACGCCGATCACCCGGAAGTGCGCAGGTTGCGCCCGCAGCCGTTGATACACGCCAAATCCCACCGTCCCGCATCCTAGGACGACGACATCCACTCGCGGCGCCGTCGAGGTGGCACCTGCGGTCATTGTTCGGCCACCGTGGATGAGCGTCTGGTAGGGATGGGCGAGGGCGGCGACTTCGGCGCAGATTTGCTGCTCGCGCAGGTACGCCACCGCCTTGGGCTGGATCAGCTTGCCCGCGACCGCCAGGGCATCATCGTAATGCAGCTGCTCAAAGCGGCGAGGGTGCGCACTCGCGTTCGCCGGATCGCACTCATATACGCCATCGACATCCTTCAAGAGCCTGCACCGGGCCCGCAAAGCCACGGCGAGAAAGACGGCCGTAAGATCCGAGCCGCCGCGGCCAAGGCAATGGGTACGGCCCTCGGCGTTGATGCCGAAGAACCCTGGCACGACGAGCACGGGATAAGCCTCCAGTAGTTCACGTACGTGCAGGATATGCACTGCGACCGGCTGACTATTGAGGGGCGTGCCTTCCACTTCGAGCCCGATCTCACTTGGGCTCACCGCGCGCGCCGGAATGCCTGCTCGATCGAGCGCGACACTTAGTAGCGCGGCCGACGTGCGCTCCCCGGTGGCAAGGAGTTCCGCCAGAGCGAAGGCCTCCGGCGTCACCGACAGCGTTCGCGCCTGATCAAGCAAGGATTCAGTGGTATTCCCGATCGCCGATACGACCGCGATGACTTGGTGTCCCTCCCGGTACCAGCGGTAGATCTCATGCACGACATTCGGCAGGTCGTCGATGGATCGCAACACCGAGCTGCCGAATTTCAACACGATCACTGGGGGCGATTCTTCTTGTGACACAGACACTCCTCGTTTCGATTAAGACGAGGAGACCTCAACGTGCTGACGGGATTGCGATATGCAAAAACCCGCCGGCAAGCCGAACGGGTCCGATCCGCGTCCGCTTTAGCCATCCATTTCTATCGCGCCGGGCAAGCTGAGCATCAAAGTCGGCGCGTGCGTCGAATTTTACCTATAGGCGAGAGGACCCTGCCCGCTAATATTTCTCGCAAAACCGTATCCACTTTTCGTGATCCCCCGCTCTTATACAATCGGCTGTCGCATTCATGCGGTGAGGCGGCCGGTTGTCTCCATATTTCTGCGGTCTTATGGGCCGCAGTTCTTTTGTGTCTCGGAGTATTGGCAGCAATTTCCGGAAGCACCTGGTTCGCGAATGGCGGCGTCGAGCGGCGAGTGCGCACGGGGAGAGACAGCTTCAGTTCTGGTGGTGTAGAGTAATCGCGTGCAAATGAGTTCATTCCAACATCTGATCGAGCGCATTACCGGCCCGGCTTTCGTTGAAAGCCGGGGTCGTTGTGTGCGTATTAGTACTCGATCAAGTGTAAGGAACGAATCTCATGGAAGGCCAAGAGTGCGGCGTGGAGAACCCTCCCGCCAGTAAACGCCTGTGCTTGCGCGCGGTCGCAGAAGCAGACCCCAACGCGCTCATCCGAGTGCTGCAGCTGTTTCAGCAGCTGAATGTGATTCCCCATCGCGTGATCGCAGAAGCTGCAACCACCTGCCAGTTGCACATTGAAATCTACGTCACCGGTGTGTCCGAAGAGCGCTTGTCGCTGATTGCCGCGAAGGCTGCCCAGGTGACCATCATCCGACAAGCCTATTGGCACTTCGCATAGCGCCGCGCCGTAGTATCCAAATTTGCTCAGCCGACGCTCTTATGCATTTGCGCAAACGCGCACTGGAGGATGGCGCAGGTGAGAAAGAGACAGGTTGAGCTGCTCATCGATGAGGAGGCCTTTCGCGCTGCGCGCGAAAGGCCCGAGGCCAAGGAGGCCCTGAAGCGGTGGGCCGAACACATCGCCGATCTGTTCTTTGACAGACTGTCGCCAGAGGACGCTCGAGTCCTCATTCCCTGGTTTGACACGCCCGAGGGCAAGGAGGCGTTGCGGGAGCTGTGGCCCAAGATCATTGACGCCTACTTTCGCGGGCTGTGCAACCCTAAACGATGAGCCGGATCCGCTTCTTTTCCGGCCAGATTGTACAAACCAAGTTCCTCCCGCCGCGACCGCCGCCCATGGCCGTTGCCGCAAACTGCTTGAGAATTCGAACAGACGATGACTGATGATGACAAGCCGATCACGCTGTCGCGTGATGATCTGTATGAGCTGGTGTGGTCAAAACCGATGATGGAGCTGGCCAAGGATTTCGGGATCTCGGATGTGGCGCTTGCCAAGCGCTGTAGGCGGCTGGGGATTCCCGTCCCGGGTCGCGGTTACTGGGCGCGCGTGGATGCAGGCCAAACTCCGTACCGCCCGAAGTTGCCGAAGCGCGAGGCGCAATGGGGCGATGATAGCGCGCTCACCGTCGCGCCTTCAGTCGGGGCGTACAGTGCCACCATCCTGGCCTCCGAAGTAGCGCAAGAGGCGCTGCAGAGCGCAGCGCCCGAATCCGTTCCGGCGCGCATCGCCGCGCTGACCATTGTCCCGAGCACTTCGCTTCTGGAGGCCCTGCCGGCGGTCAAGCGCACTGCAATTCGCGCCAAGCACCCCCGGCGTTCCGAGCTTACCTTCGCGCGGGGCGAGAAGTCCGGAGCGGTGGTCGCGCTGGATGTTACCCCGGAGGTGCTGGATCGGGCTTTACTCCTGGCAGATTCCTTGCTGCGCGCCGGTGAGGCCCTGGGGTGGGTGTTCGATGACCCATTGGCGTTGCGCAAGAAGCAAGGCCTTCCGGTGCAAGAAGAGGAGAAGTCGACCGGCTCGGCGGCGGACGCTAACAAGGGATCCGAACCCTATACAGGCCGCATGCTGGTGGAGGGTGAACAGGTCGCCTTTCGGATCGAGGAGCGGTTTCGTGATGAACCCCTTGAGGTCACGGCCGCGCAACTCGCGCGCGAGAAGCGCGAATACGGCTACCACGCACCGCGAAAGGTGTCCGTTCCCACGGGCGCCCTGCGGCTGGTGCGGTTGGACACGTATCATACGTATGGAGGGCCGGATCGCCGCAGTTGGTATGACCGCAAGGGGAAGAGGGTAGAGGAGCAAGATTCCGGAGGTTCTGCTCGGCTTCTACGAGCTGGCGTTGTCCATCAAGGAGCGTCGGGCGAAGGACGAGCAGGAGGCCCGTGAGCGCGAAGAGCGCGAGCGCCGCCAAGCGGCGTGGGAGGCACGGCAGGAGGCCAACCAAAAGCTCATCGCGCAGCTTGAGCGCGATGCCGGCGCCTGGCACCGCGCGCGCTACCTGCGCCGGTATGTCCAGGCGGCTAGGCAGCATCTTGCCGGCCAGACGCTTCGGGTGAACTTTGAAGAGGGGGTCATCGATTTTCTGAGCTGGGCAGAAGCCTATGTGAACCAGCTGGACCCCTTGCATGCGGACTCGCGCACCGGGGAATTCGAGGAGGGCAGGAGGCACTACTACCAGAATGATCTGGACCAGATGAAGAAAGCTTTCGGGCGACTCCTGGGAAGCGACTGGCCGAAGGCGTGGAAGTCCGGCCACGACTATGCCCCTCCCAAATCCGAGCCTAGCTGGTCCTACCGAGAGAAGTCCGTCTTCGAGATCAGCTCGCAGCGACCAGATGGTGATGAGCACAATTAATCATGTCTCAACGAGCCGATAGGCACTTGGGCGTGGCGTTATAGATAGTTCTGCGGGATGATGAGCTGCGTCAAAACGAGCCACCGGGACGATGCGCGATGTCAACCAATCGTAATGAGCGATATCAAGCGTACGAGAAGTTCTGCGCCGACGCCCAGTCAATATTTGAGGAACTTGCGGATCGGGACCCACGTCATGCTTCCCTTAAGGCAACCTACTCGTTCTATGTAGTACCGGGCGGATCGTCGGGCGGGACGGACAAGCGTTTGCTGGAGGTCTTCTACGGCAGTCGGCCATTCGACGCGTTGACCGACGTACGTCCAACGCCGAACGGTCCCGCAAAACCCTCCCTCCGATTCCTGCCTGAAAGTGGCGCGCGACTGCATTTCGTTCGCGCGGACAGCGGCCTTATCACTTGTCTTCTGATTCCTGCCGTCACGGAGGCGCACCGCGCGCGGGAAGATTCCATGTTGCTCGAAGAATTCCTCGAACCGACCAAGCTTCGCAAGCGCGCCACCGCGCATTGGCGGGCGCTCATGTCGTACATGCAGTGTACGTGCTTGGAGGGCGAACCCACGCTCTTCGATCGTCTGCGAGTGTTTCTCCTTCGCTCCTTCAAAAGGCTTGTCTGTGAGGGGAGATCACAGGATCGGCGGGTGAGTACCGGCACGCGTGCGATTGTGAAATTCGCGTTTACCGTAGGGCTCGCCGGCTTTATTCTCACCGTATACGAACGCTGTAGTTCTGGCCCCGACAAGTCGCTGGCTGCAATCGCAAGTCTTAACGAAGGGAATCGCCTCATACAAGGAGAACTTACTGCATACAAGGATCTGCATACGGCGGAGGCGAGTAAAGTGGATAAACTCGAGCAACAGGTGGCAGAGGATAGAGAGGCGCTGCGCGCGCTCCGGCATGAACTCGATCAGCAGCAACGCCGGGCGCGCCCGCGGAAGCCGCCCGAATTGAATGGTCGATGACGGCTTCTCGAGTACGAGGGCGATTTCTATACGCGTCCGGAAGCTGCTCATTGGTAGGTACCTCTACTTCGTCCAACCGTCCATACCAATTTGTAAGAACGCACCGTCTCCAAGTGTGTAGCTGTCACTCCAAGTCAACTTCAATTGAAAGCAGCCGTCGTGCCCAACAGGAATAAGTTGGTGCTCATATATGTTCTCAATCTCGACTGCCTGCCCGTCTCTGAAAGTGTAGAAATGGCAGCGCTCCTTCCCATTGTTCCTGGAGTGTCGGAATTCGAACCGAATATGCGCGATTGATCCTTTCGGTGCCGGGACCGCTATCGCGGTAACACAATCTCTGAGCAATTCGATCTCACCTTTGGATTCCCACCTGGCACACACACGCCCTACATCCCCGCCGTACAAGAAAGTGTTATTCGAAATGTATTTGCCGCCCAGCATCCGTTCTAAGTCTTCGCTTCCGATTTTCTCCAATTCTTCGATCCTCTCCTTGTTGGCCCTCCATATTCGATACGGAGCGACAAATAACGTCGGCCATAGAAAGAGCAGAAGCCATGCGCCAATCACGTAAACGAGAAAGCTCATTGCAGGATTAGCAAATCTAGGGAGCGCAGTCTGTCCGCTTAGAAAATTAATTGTCCCAAGGTAGGCACCAATCATCGCTATCACAACGCCACCAATTATCTTGCTGATGGAGTTCCAAGCTGACTTCCAGCCAATGCGGCAGCATTCGTACCAGTATTGTTGGATTGGGGTGTTTTGCATCCCCTGGATAATAGAGATCCCGATTTGCAATTACCAACCGGTCTGCCAGGTGATGATTTCGGCGCAGATCGGTCCGCTTTTGACGGCGGACTATCTGGGCAAACCAAGACACGGACTTTGTGCGCCACCGACACTGGGTGTAGCAAGTATATAATCGCGCAAATAGTCGCAGTCGCCGACACCGTCCCATTGGCCCGTTCAAAGGGGAGAGCCGCTTGTGCGCGATCTCAGAACCCTACGGGAAATCAGTCACTGGCTCACCCGTGAGCTGCGCGAGTCTGAAGCCGATGGCTGCAACTGGTCGCGCGATCTGGTGATCAATTATGGCCGCAATGACAGCGAAGTCGTGCATCGCTACCTGCGTCCTCTGTTCGAGGATGCCCGCCGCCGCTTCAACGTTCACGAGCCTTAGGGACGCGCGTTCCCGTAGACATCACGACCGGACCACCCCAGATCACCGACCAGCGGACTGCCTTTTCGGAAAAAGTAAGCCTCGCATGCGCTCCGCTGGTGGATGGCAAAGTCTGTCGTGCGATGGAGTGCTGCCTGTCCGACAGAGTCGGCAGCACATACCGTTTATACAGCTTCGCTGCGGTCGCGCCGTTGAAGCAGACCAGCCGAATGTTGGGTTGGGCGTGGAAGAACGCGCGAAAGTTATTCGGGATGGCGTCGTTACCGATGGCCGCATCCAGACTCCCCGAACGCGTCGCCGCCGCCAGCACGTCCCATAACGCGATGCCGTGATGCACCAGGGCCGCTACACGGCCCGTATAGTCGCTCGGGAGGTCAGGGACCCGCGTCGCCATGATCTTCCAGAAGGCGTTCTGGGGATTGGCGTAATACTCCCCGCGCTCAAGCGATACCCGCCCCGGCAGGCTCCCCAGGACCAGGACGTGAGCCGACGGCGATGACACCGGCGGAAAGCCAAACGACAGCATCGCAACTCCAAAACGACGAACCGCCGGCCGATGGTATCCGCTCTCGGGCAGGAACCGCTCTAAGCCAGATCTACCGCAAATTGCCTTAACGAGGCCGTTACCCTCGCCACCATGCGTCCCGAAACCCTGCCGCGGAAAACCCCACGAATTCAGCACCCTGCACCACCCGCCGCGGCAAAACTCGTGAGGCAGCAGTCACGCCATACCAGCCCTGGCTGCTTGATGTCCCCTTGCCAAATCCGTAGGGCGCCTCATCTGGCACAGCTGACAAACTCGTGGGGTGCCTCCCGCTGGACGGACGTACACGTAACCCGGACCGGGTACGCCACACGACTCCCTGGATGCGGGCTGACATGACCCCGCGCCGTGTCATCGAGGATCATCGCCCGCCGGCAAGTTCGCGAGCCCGGCGTCTGGTTGGCGGAGAACTGGAGCGATGTATCTATTGCAACGGCAAGGGCATCACCCGCGAGGGCAAGCGCTACAAGAAACTCGAGACAGTGCAGTTGTGGTACTGCCTGGCATGCGACCGGGTCTTCACACCCCAGCGTGCCAAGGGTAAGACCTACCCGTTGAAGGTGGTAACCGAGTCCCTGATGTATTACTACCGGGGCGAGACACGCGAGCGCACCTCGCAGAGGATTCAGGAGCGCTTCGGTGTGACGGTGCCGACGCGGACGCTCTCCACGTGGCTGTCCCAGTATCGCGACCTCACGCCCTACGTGCGGCTGCGCGATAAGTACACCTCGACTTACCGAGCCAACCGCATCATTCGCGCGACACGGCTGCATCACCAACAGGTGTACGAGTATCGCATCCACCTGGCGAAGCTCGACTGGGCGTTGAGCCTTCCTAAGCAGCAGCACCTAGCGCCGCTTCGGAACTTTCTCCTGCAGATGGCCGACTCGTGCCCTCACCAGCTATTTCAGACCGACGCGCGAGCCTCACAGGGCAAAACGGCCTACGACCTGGATGCGGTCGAGATCAAGTCTTACCGCAATCTCGCCTGCCGGGCGGCGGACCTCGTGCTGCAAACGGTCACCATCAACAAATTCCGCCACGACGAGATCCAGCGCTTTATGCTCGCCACCGACTCGGTGACCGTCGCGGTTGAGGTTCCGATCTATCTCTCGCCTGAGGAACTCGCGACAATCAAAGGCAGGGCGGGTTTCAGCATCCCGCTTGAAGCACAGTCAACACTCACCGGGCACATCGACTTTCTGCAAATCCGAAACGGCGCCATTCACATCGTCGACTACAAGCCCGGGGCACGCCTGGAGCGACCGATTCCGCAGCTGATGACGTATGCTTTGGCACTGTCACACCGCACGGGCTTGAGGCTTTTCGATTTTGTGTGCAGCTGGTTCGATCAGGAGCATTACTACGAATTCTATCCGCTGCATGTCGTCTACAAACGGCGTCGGTCCTAACGCGGCTCTGGCGGCCAGCGTTTGTACCCGTAACTCCAGACAATCTCTCCCCGCGGTGTCAACGGGGAGTTTCGCGGCAAATGCAGTCAATATCCCTATTGTTTCCGCGCCGGTAGACCCGGACACTTTTCCCACGATGTTCAACGGCCATCCCGCAAAGCTTTGCATTTGGGAGGACTGCCCGCGGTGCGGGCGGACTGATCGACTCGAGCGCGAGTTTCGCTTCCGAGGAGAGGTGGGTGCGAGCGTGGAGAAGATCGCGCTGCGGTGTGAACGATGCGGTAAGCCCGCTTACTTATACATGGTGCGAATTGTCGCGCTTATTCACTGAGTGCTGCGCACCGCACCGGGTGGGCCACCGTAGTGCCCCACCGCAGGTGGTGCGGCACCGCAGGTGCGGGGTTGAACTGGTAGTTAACAGACCGAGGGTTATGCGAACTTAGATGGCGACGTTACACTAGACCAACCACGGGTTTGCCGACAGGCTCGTCATGAGCCGCCTCGCGGTACTGGACCTGGCGGTGCTACTCCATTGCGAGGCGCTAGTGATGCTTCAAGCCTATTTTGACGAAAGCGGAATGCACGGTGACGCCAGAGTCACCGCGATCGCGGGTTACGTTGCCACAAAGGATGTATGGGCCGGCGTGGAAAGTCGTTGGCAGGCAGTTCTTGGGGCCTATGCCCATCTAGGGGTAACGCACTGGCATTCAACTGATATGCCGGGCAAGCGCGGCGTCTTCGAGAATGTTGACGCTGCCACAAAGGATGCTATTCGCGTCGAGCTTGTTCACGTGTTGAAGCAGTCGGATCTTTGCGTCATTTGGAATGGCATTGATACTGCCGATTTTAAGAAATTCGTCACCCCCAATCTCGGCCCTAGGGCCAATGGCGCTTACTTAAGCCGTACGCAGGCAAGAGTAGTGGGCTCAAGTGATTGAGAAGGAAGGAGAAGGCTGGCTCCGGGTTGTTGGTAGGATGTTTGTTACCAAGCAGACATTCCACCCACTTGCGAGGCCAGCCTTGACCCATCGTAGAGAAGCATTTCATCGGCAGCAACACTGCGCCCGGGTCCACCGCCATGCCAAGGCCAGCGCGCCGATGCAGTTCTTCAACGTGCTGACCAGCCCTGAGCTGTTGCAGATCACTGAGGCGCACCTGCCCGAGCATCGCGAGAGGTTGTATCCGCCTACCGTGACGCTGTCGATGTTCCTGCATCAAGCCTTGGCGGCCGACAGCTCCTGTCAGCGAGCGGTCAATGCCTGGGCGGCCAGTCGCGCAGCCGAGGGCCTCTCGGCCCAGAGCGTGCGCACGGGTGGCTATTGTCGGGCCCGACAACGCCTGCCGGTGTCGATGGTTCAGGCCTTGACTCGGCACAGCGCACAGGAGCTTGCGCAACGAGCCCCTGGGACTTGGCGCTGGAGAGGCCGATCCGTGAAGCTGCTGGATGGCACCGGTATCTCGATGCCCGATACAGCCGCCAATCAGGCTGTTTTTCCGCAGTCCAGGAGCCAAGCCCCAGGCGTGGGCTTCCCTCTGGCACGCTTGTGCGCACTGATCGATCTGGCCAGCGGCGCGGTGCTCGAAGCGGCCACGGCAGCCCATTGCGGGGCGGGGCATAGCGAACTGGGACTCTCGCGCACCTTGCTGGGGGCACTTGCGCCCGGGGACGTGCTGCTGGCCGATGCGCTGTACGCCAACTACTGGCTGATCGCCGAACTCATCGCCGCGGGCGTGGACATCGTCCTGCGCCAGCACGGCTCGCGGCGCACCGACTTTCGCCGCGGTGTGCCCCTGGGCGCGCGCGATCATCTGGTGCACTGGCCACGCCCGGCGTACCGGCCGCAATGGATGAGCCGGGCGCAGTACCGCGCGATGCCCGAGCAGCTCACGCTGCGTGAGGTCAAGGTCAATGGCGGGGTGCTGGTCACAACGCTGCGCGATCCGCGCACCGTCTCCAAAACCCAGCTCGGTGCGCTGTACCAGCGCCGCTGGCATGTGGAGCTGGACCTGCGCTGCATCAAAACCACACTGGGTATGGAGGTGTTGCACTGCCTGACCCCGGCCATGGTAGAGAAGGAACTGTGGGTCCACCTGCTCGCCTATAACCTCATCCGTTTGCTGATGGCTCAAGCTGCCTGTGATCACGCGACCAAGCCGCGCGCATTGAGCTTCAAGCACACCGTGCAGCTCTACAACGAGTTCACCGCTCGCTCGCTGTGCCATCCCGAAACACACAGCCTTACACTGCTCTTCGC
>Ga0182030_10015540_pt1 | contig 14908 bp, 8 predicted proteins | sample 812S3MmetaG_FD_121299 | JGI IMG/M metagenome (GOLD analysis project Ga0182030, IMG submission 121299) | Permafrost microbial communities from Stordalen Mire, Sweden - 812S3M metaG (Illumina Assembly) | ecosystem: Environmental > Terrestrial > Soil > Wetlands > Permafrost | place: Sweden... | reverse complement strand
TCGTCCCGGAGAACGACTCCGGGATGAACCCTAGCGTCTTCTCCCAGAGAGTTACCGTGACGCCGCTCAATCCCAGCGGCTTGCCTTCCTGAGTACCCCAGCTTTCGATCATCTCGCTGCTGCTGGCACTCGACGCATTGGAGAAGTCCGGGTCCGGGTTCTGGGGGTACACCGAGATATTGAAGTTGACGCGATCTGCGAACAGCGCATCGAAGGTTCCGATAGCGCCCGTGACCCATGTTCCGACGTCTACGACAGCATTCGCGACCCACTCGAGCGCATCCATGGCCGTCGCAACTGCCCCGCCGTAGAGCTTGAGATCGCCCTGTGCTGGTAAGGGGTGCGGCAGATAGTCCAGGTATTGAAAATTGCCCTTGCCAAGAATGGCCATCTTGACTGAACCGTTTGCGTTTCGCGCCCCCACGGGAACGTCAGCGCGCAAGATAACGGCGTCAAAAATGTCGGGATTGCCGGTAATGTTGCTCTGCTTGTGCACGTCGATCAGAGCATTGTACGTCTTGCCTGGGACGAGCGCAGGCACGAACACGCCGTTGCCATCGCCGGGGTTCCGGAAGGTCCCGCAGCGGCCGGCATACGCTTCGAGTTCCTGAGTGAAGAGCGGATGCGTCAAAACGTGTACCCAGAGCTTTTCGAGGTTCAATAGGTCGTTGTCGTTGCGAACGTAGACCCATGCGTAATAGAGCGCAGGCGCTGGAGTGCTGGTGCCTGGAATGAGTTCGTCGGGATTCGTGACCGGAATGTCGGTCTGGCTCGCCCAACTGAACGAGTCGTGCTTTTTCCGTGTCTCGAGCCCCGTCAAAAGCTCGAAGCTACCGTCGCATGCCTGGTCGTCGAGCGGAAGATCGATCGACACCGGCCACCCGGGCGCCTGCTGGGCGGTCAGCGTAAAACTCGTACCTGTCCGTTGCACGTTGGCCGGCAACCCGTCAGTGCAGCCCTGAAAGGTTAGCAGCCGACCGGCCTCGAGATCCAAAATGGTGCTCGGCGTCGCGGACGACGCACCGCCCTGATAGGTGCACGTGATGGTCGCGCCCCCCACATTTTTGAATGTCAAGACGGCCGTGCCGTTGGCGATCTCACCGCCGACGTCAAACTGCTGCGGTAGTGTAAAAGGTACGGGGCGCGTAGGAACTGCTTGCGTTGTTGGTTCGTCAAGAAACAAGCATGAGCCAGATTCTGGAACGCTTCCAACGATCGGTTACACAACGCCGACCGAATTGAGCGCCGGCAGCATTCCGGAGAAATGGCGAACTGGTTCAGGTACGGACTTGCTCGCGCGGCACTTCGCAAGCGCGCGAAGGTAGTCGCGGTTGTTCAGGGAGTAGCGACCGTCGACGGCGACGACTTTGCCTTCGCGAACGGCGTTGGCTAGGTCGCGCTCTGTTACGGTTCCTTGAAGGATTGACGACTCAAGAAGCACCTTCGCGGAGCGGACTTCGTCGAGAGTGGCTTCGAAGCCGTGGGCGACCATTCGAAAGATGTCAACGCGACCGGACGTGCGCCATTCGTGCACGGTTGACCGTGTGACGTCCCATAGTCTCGCCGCGGCGCGAACGGAGAGCTTCGCGGCGCCTCCCGATTCCCCGGACATGGTGAGCCTGTGGATAGAGATGGCCGGGTCACGGGAGGATCGTCTCGAAAAAATGAAGGAGAACGGTTGTTTGCTCGTGGGCTGTCTTGACGACGTGTGTGGAGCGGGCGGGATTGATGAGCTGAGCCGCTAGGAAAATTGACAGGAATCCTTCCCGCATTGCACGTGTTACAGCCTTCCAGGCATGCGTAAGAGCCCCTTCGTCACCCTGATCTTCCGCGGCGGCCGATTCGGCGAGGCTGCGATGCCACTCGAGGCGCTGCCCGAACTGGCTGCGTACCGCGACCTTGTCGTCGCGGTCGCGAAGGCGCTCTATCAGGGGGCCAACCGCGATCGGCAGCGGCTCCCCAAGGGATTTGAGACGGCGTTCCGATTGGTCCTCGATCGGGTTGAACCCGGAAGCACGGTTCCAGTGATTTCCCGTCTCTCCGAGGACCCGAGTCTTCTTTTTCCAGCCGAGCCCGACTGGTTTGATCGGGCGCGTGACTTGGTTGAACGGGGTATTGGCGCGGCGTCTAGGGGAGTCGCGGTCCCTACCGAGCTTTCAAACGAGATCCTCGCGCGTTTTGGGGCGTTCGGCCGAACCCTCCGCGATGACGAATCGATCGTGGTGGCGCAGCCCGGGAAGCGGGATGGCGCGGTTTACGATCGTGCCGTTCGTCGAGGCCTCGTGCTCCGTGTCCAAGCCACATACGAGGACGACGTCGATCTGCTCGGCGAGGTCCGTGCGGCGGACAAGGACGCCGAAGGCTTCGTCCTTCGCACCGCGGATGGTCGAAAGCTCGACGTGCACACGCCCCCGCTATTTTTCCCTCTCGCGCTCCGCTCGCTTGGAGAATCGGCGCTCGTTCGCGTGCGCGGGTCAGGCACATACAACGCGGAGGGCGAGCTCGTAAAGGTGTCGATGGCGACGGACGTGAGCCTCGCTGAGGAGGGCGACGAACAGACGCGTCCCGGTTGTCCGACGCCGGTTGAGTCCCAAGTTGAGTCTCTCGCGGCTCTCCCCCGCGGTTGGTACGACGACTCCAGTCCCGCGTACGACGGGGCCGCACTCCGATGGCTATCCGACCTGCTGAAGGGCGTGCTCGACGGCTTCCAGCTACCCCGCCCGTATATTTATCCCACGCCTGACGGCCTGGCGCGCGCGGAGTGGTCGGGGGCGAACTGGGAGGTCGTTTCGAGCTTTGATCTCCAGGCGCGATCGGCTGACGTGATGGCGGCTCGTGCCAACTCGCAGGAGCTCCACGAGCTGACAGTTCCGCTTTCCCAGCCCGGTGGCGAGAGCAAGCTTGGGCGATTTCTCACCGAACATCTTTCGGCCCACTGACGCGTGATGATCGACGACGCCAAAGTCCTCACCGAGGATGATGAGCTGCTCTTTCGGCAGGTGCACCCGAGCTTCGTCCGCGACGGGCGACCGAGCAGCCAGGCCTTTCGGCCGACGCCGAAGGACGCCGGGAAGCTCTCTGTCGCGCGTGGTGCTCTGACGACGTCGAAGGCGGCGTATCAGCACTATACTGAACGCCTCGGCCTTCCCTCAGCCGGGACCTGGGGCGTGACCGTCGGCGAATGCCGCGAGCAGGGGCTGCCCGCGGTAGCCGATCCGCTGACCGCTCCACCCGAAACGGTTGCGGACCCGGCGCATGCGGTTATCGACTTCACTGGCCTCTCGCGGAGTCAGGCCGAAGCGAAGGGGACGCGTGTCGCGCGGAAGGCGTTCGAGCGGGGGCGATTGTATTCCCCGAATGGGAATGTAGGCTAGGCGACGCTCGGCCCCGGCGGCGCTACGCGCGGTGCGAAGGCGGCGCGAAATGTCCCTGCCATCCAGGTCCTCCTCGCCATCGCTTTGGGCCACAGCTCGCGAACCTCAAAGCTCGTGGAGTTCGAGATCGAAATGATTTTATGAGGTCTTGGGAACAGGATAGGTCGTGACGAAAGCCGTGTTCGGCGGAAAGATGCGAACACGTTGAATGTGTCGCCCGCCAGGGAGTCCACGATGACCCGTGTCGCCGATACCATTTCCCAGATAGAAAACATGGATGACGCCGAGCTTCGACGCTGGATCTTCCAGGTCGGAGATGACGGGCCGGACCCCGGTCAGCCGTACCCTCACCAAATTGAGGCGCTCCGGCGAATCGAACTCGGCGCTGCTCGCAAGCCTCCCGTCAGCGGGATCATCCATTACCCGACTGGCGCAGGGAAGACACGGGTCGCAATCGAGCTTATTGCTCGCACGCTGCGGGTCGACCCGCACCACAGGTTCGCATGGGCTACGCACGCGAGGAGCCTAGTCCGCCAGTCGATGGTTCGCCTGGTTGAGAGCTCGAGGTTATTTCCGCCAGACACCACGTTCACATGGCTTGAGAATGCAAGCGACCTCGAAGAAAGCGAAGATGACCCGCATATCGTGTTCCTGACGCGGACCGTGCTTACAAAGGTTCTCGATCACGCTGGGGACCGCCGATACCGCCACCCATGGCGCGTGCGTCTCGACCAAGGAGAGCGGATAACGCTCATCTATGACGAGTGCCACCAGCTTGGCGCCGAGAAGCTCCAGTACAGTTGGCTAAAATTCCACCACTCGGTGGTCGCGCCTAGCCGCGGCGTTCGGCGTTCCTGGCGAACTATCGGTTTGAGTGCGACACCGGTTCCCACGCAACTCGCGGCGCACGAGGTTCTCGCTCAATGCATCTTTCCACGCCGGAGCGAGGGGCCGTCCACAAGCCACGACTGGCCGTTTCACGTCATTCACCGCGTTCGTAACGAGACCCTCGTTGATGCCGGCGTGCTGTGCCCGCTCAACTTGTATTTCGACGAACAAGGTGGCTTTGACATTCCTGCGGACTTGCTCAGGTCAATTGTTGGAGACGCAAGACTCCGCCCCCCAGGCGCCCAAGCGGACAGGGCCGACGTCCAGAGGTATGCCCTCCAGTTCAACAGCCGAGTCCTTGCGGACCCGAGGGTGCTGGAGTTCTTGTCGCTGAGGCTCGGCAAGAGCCTGCCTCTCCTCGGCAAGACGATCGTCTTCGTTCCGAACATTGAAGCAGCCAATCGGATGGCGGGACTACTCTACGCACGCTTCCCCGCTCTTCGCGGAAAGGTCGCTGCAGTCCACAGCAAGATGAATCAGCTCCGCGTTCCAGGTCAGGAGGAGTCCACCGTTCACGACGTTCTGAAGCGATTCCATGCGCTGGGAGACCAACCATCGATCCTCGTGAACGTCGAGATGCTGTCGGAGGGCTTCGACGACCCACGGATCCGAACCGTGGTGCTTGCGCGATTGACACTCTCGACGAATCGTTTCTGGCAGATGGTCGGCCGTGGCACCCGCGGCCCCGCGGCTCGCGGTACAACGGAATGCAATGTTATCGACCCGATTAAGCTGACGAGGCTTTACGACTACTTTGGAGGGTACCAGCCTAGCTTTGAAGGGGAGAGGCAGGCCGTCGAGTACGAAGACCTGGAAGGGTCCGAGTCCGGCCAAGACGCCTTGCCTCCGGAAGTGCCGTCCATCTCACGACCGCCAGACCCGTCGGGCGGCGCATATCAAATCGACCCGCAGTTGGTCCGACTGCATGAGCAGGTCGCTGTTGCCCTTCGGCACTTCCTGACCGGCGGTCAAATCTCGGAACGTCAAGCCGTCGAAGCTGCTCAATCCACAAGTGTCACCCTCTCCGATGGGTGCGCTCTGCTACAGCCGTCCGACGGTCGATTCGATTCGGGAACGGCCATGGCGATTCTGCTCGGAGAAATATCGAGCATGGAACGTCGTGCCGAAGTTGATCTCACCTGGCTCAGACGGCAGTTGCCCACCGTACTCGACGAGGCGCTGCTCAAGCAGCGCATGAGAATTCTGAGAGCGGTAGAGGCCCTCAAGCTGTGGACCGAATCGGGCTTTGCCAGGGCGCAGACCGACGGCGCTTTCTTCGCAGCACTGCAGAGGGAGGCCATGGGAACCACCGCCGCAACTTCCGCCTCTCCAGCGTCGTCGCCGACAGAGAGCATTGTGTTGAATCCGTCTGAGCTGGCAGTAACGGACGCACTTCTTGCGATAGCCGCGGCAGATGGCCATATCGCCGACGCGGAGAGGGCGGTCATCGTCGAATCGCTTCGACGATTGTTCGGGCGTGCTCCGACGCCGGCGTTAGAGGCGACGGTTCGGGGGCGTTCCGCCCCATCTCAGGTCCCGTTTGAGAGGCTCGACCAGGCTCTAAACACGGGACAGTGGCAGCTATTACTCCTCCAGATGGCGGAGGTGGCTGCGGCGGATGGCACGGTAACCAACGGGGAGAGGGAGATGCTCGACTCGGTTGCCGGCCGCCTGCGACTCCCTGCAGCGTTTGTGGATGCCGTACTCGGAAGTCATCTGGCACGCGCCGATGTACAAAACAGCAGCGCTCCCCCGGCTCCTCCTACAATGACCTGTCGAAGCTGCGCGTTCGAGACACCGCCTGAAGCGGCGTTCTGCCCGTCGTGTGGGGCGAGGTTGTTCCCGCCGGCCTCATGACGTTCCAATCCAGACTTGGAGTGCTTGACGCGGGATGAGTCGCTGAGGATGTCGACGTCATCGTCAGCCGAGGCCATTGGCGAATTCGACCGACCAGTCTTCGCGGTTCAGGCCTGCAAGCTGTGCGGCCTGGATGCAGAGACGATGAATGGTCGATGCAGATATGTTCGTCTCGACATAGGCACCGTTACTCAATTTCTTGAGTCGGCTGGTGCGTCGGAAGGCGGTCGCATCGTGGTTCGCAAACTTGGGCATTTCGTCAGTCACGCGAGAGAACTCCTCATCGCCGATCTGGACGATCGCCTCCATTGTGTAATACGCGACGTCGACCCACGACTGCACCGTCCGCTCCTGCCCGCGAATCCTGAGCAGATGCGGGACCTTTCCGGTTACGCGCAGGTCCTTTGGCGTATCGACCTCGGCGTCACCGAGTGGTGTTCCGAAATAGGGCAAAATCAACATCGCGAGATCGGCGAGTACCTCTGAACGATGCTCGATCTCCTCGGCGGTCCATCGTTCCACGGATTCGAAGTAGCGATTCAGCTCGACGTGGCTCGTGGCGAATAGCTTTTTCTTTTCGACGTACGGCGCATTGCTGAGTTGCGCGTTGTAATTCGTCAATGTCAGATTCCCGAGCGTGTGCAGGAACTGGTCGTGGTCTTCTTCCCACGTTGAGCCAAGGTGCTCATGCCAGGTTTCGCTGAGAGTCTGCGGCATGACGTGCTCAATTGTTAGCGAGTCGCCTGGGACGATCTCCTTGTGCCCAAGTCCGCCTTCGAGCCGCTCGAGAATGAACTTTGTCTTGTCTCGCCGCTCACCCCCAGCGTACAAGCGAGCCGAGCCGAGTCGCTCGCGGAATTGGTCGTCTCGGGGATACCCCCGCGTGCTCGTCGAAAGCGCCTTGCGGACCCCTGTCGCCAAGTCGAGACCATTGCGAGTCGCCTGCTCGTGGAGCGGCGCAAAGACCTTATTCAGTCCATGCGTTGGAACTCCGCATACGAAGCGGCGCACCAAGTAATTCTCAATCGTGTCCAGAACCGCGCAGAATTCGTCCTCGGTGCGGCGTGCGGTCGCCACGTCGGCGTAGACCGCGAGGAGGAACGGGTACGCGACGGTTACCTCCAACCTGTTTAGGCGTAGCAGTCGGACGCGAATTCGCTCGCTCGTGACCAACGAAGGATCCAGGAGCACCGCGTAGTACTCCGAGAATTGGGCGAGCTCCTTGAGGTGATCGAGCGGCGTTCGCTTCTTGTCGTCGTCGACCCGTGCCTTCAACGCTGCGTAGATGTCCGTCTCCCGAACCACTCCCACGAACCTCGTGAGGTAGTGGCGCACGAAGTTGGTGAGCTCGTCTTCCCCAAGACGGCGCTGCGTCGGCCGCCAGAAGTCCACGTACGCCCGCTCATGGTCCTTCTCGGGCAAACGCATGAAAAAGTAATTGCGGATCAGGTCGGCCTGCGAGAGGGGACGGCCTTTGCCATTGAGGCTCTCGAAGATGCGGTGAGGGTTGTCTCGATCGTCGAGTATAATGCTGACGAGGGTGAGCTTCGTGATGAGCACTTTGTGGAGCTCGTCGAGGTCGGGAGCGTCTGCGCGGCGGAGTTGGGCAGCAAAGAACTCATACGCGGCACGGATTCCGCTTTTCGTGGCGGACGGCGAGTCATTCACGAGCCGAACAAAGGCTTCGCGGTCGCTCTCCGTCGCGTCCTCGCTTTGCGTCGGCAAGAGCTTGTAGTGGTCCTGCCCGTCTTCGTGACGATTGGTCACGAGATCATCGATACGATCGGCGAGCTTCGTCACACCCTTCGCGCGGGCCAGGTCGCGGATGAGAGTCAGAAGGATGAGCAACGTCGTCAAGCGTTGCTGACCGTCGATGAGCAAGCGCTTCTCGACTCCCTCGGGAACCGACTTCGCTGGCGAGGTCACGATCGACCCAAGGAAGTGCGGCTTAGATTCCGGGTCCTCCAGCAACTCGAGGACATCGCGCCAGAGGGTCTTCCATTGGTCCGCCGTCCACGAATACGGGCGCTGGTAGTGTGGCACCAAGAACTGCTTGGTGCCCTCCAAGACCTTCTGAATCTTCGCCTCCGCTGCTTCCATAAGAGCCTCTTGCCTTCGCGATCATTCGGGCCGCTGCGCCGGTACTACGCGCCTCGTTCAGGTCAGCACTTCGAGTAGCTCGGCGACGACGCGGATCTCGCCGTCGCTCTGCCGCAAGTGAATCGTCTTGTAACTGCGGTTGTCCGGTCGGAGCTCGATCTCTGTGACCGCTCCCTCCAAGTCCATCGCAACGACCCGCCACCGCTTCAACGTGTACCGGCCGCCAAGGTCGGATTCGGCGCCCTCGCGGAGTTCGACAACGAGGCGCCTGCCGTCGAGCGCGGTGGCACTCGGCGCCGTTCCGGCCTCGAATCGACGGAACAGGCAATAGCTTCCGTCGGGCACTCCCTTCTCCATCGAATGGCCGACCACACGTGCGACGAACATCGACGGGTCGAGCGAGCGCGCGGTCTTCACGAGAGCCCATCCGATCTCTTCCGGCGACTGCGATGACCCGAACGCGCCGGCCGCGACCGCAAGATCGTAAACTGAAACCGTCTCGCGCGTTCCGGCAGAGGGCCGCTCCTCGAGAATCTGGAAGGGGCGCCCGCTCGGCGGCCCTCCGGTGTCCGGAAGAAGGGGGAGTGCTTCGTGGTGTCGCAGAAGGTCGCCCATTTCGGTGGCCGATTGCTGTTGCCACCAGGACAGGTCCTCCCGTCCGGCGGGCTTGTTCTCGAGAACCAGGACGTAGTGCCAAGGCTCCCGATCGTGGTCCGTCAAAAGCTCGCAGTAGGCCTCGCCTGCCCGCGCCTTGGCGCGATCGCGATCGTCGAGACGTCCTTTCACTTCGACGATGAAGTTGTGGAAGACCGCTCCGAGCTTGGCGCGAACAACGAAGTCCGGGAAGTACTGACTTGTTCGTCCCTGCCAGTCGTATGGAATCGAGAACCCCACTCCGCTCCGATGGTTGTACAGCCAGCCGCTCACGTCGCGCGCTTGATCGACCAGCACCGCAAACGCCAGCTCGTCGGCGTTCGCGACGGCGACCTGTTGGAATGACGACCGGGTGAGCGCCTGGACGACGTTCTGACGTAGCGCCTGGTAGTTTCGGAGGTCGGCGGCGCGCCGTTCTGAGAGCTGCGCTTGCGACGCGGAGCGTTCCGCGATGATCGCCTTGCGGAGGGCGGGCAGAAGAGCCTTCGTCACCCCTGTGATGACATCGGGCCGCGCCAGGTTTCCGAGTGCAATCCGGGCATCGTCCGGCTCCTTGGCGTCCCCGAAGTGAATGGGGATACCCGCGGGCAGCGCAAACGTCTTGCGCTCGAGAAACTCGCGGACGACATCCTTGACGTCATTCTTGTGCTGATAGGACGTTCGCAGCTCCTTGAGGAGCGGGACCGCATATGCGAGCTCAATCACTTGATCGAAGTCTCGATACGAGGGCGCGCCTTCGAGGGTGAAAGTCTGCCCTTCGGTTTCGCCCTGCTCGAGTGCGCGCTTGAGGAACGTCTGAATCTCGGTGTCCGCAATCTCTCCTTGCCAGGGGACGCGAGGCGCGAGCGCGGGCAACTTGGTCACGTCAAAGGACCGCTTCCAGTCGACTTGCTTTTGCGTCAGACCTTCGAAACGAAGCAGGCGGACGTTGCGCGCCTCACGTTCGTCCGCATTCTCGCGCTGGACGATTGGCAAGTACTCGCGCGGCGCTTCCTCCTCCCCTCCTTCCTCCAAGATGTCGCGTATCTGGTCGAGTACCGCCTTGAACGACGGATGCTCGATGACATAGAGCTCCTCGGGCGTGATCGTCGCGACGCCCTCGTCGTCGAGCACTGGCGGGTGCATCTTGCGCAGTCCGCGTCCAAGCGTTTGCTCGGTCAACGTGCGCGAGTCGCACGGGCGGAGCGGCACGATGACCTTCACGTTTCGCACGTCCCAGCCCTCCTTGAGCATCATTACACTCACGACGACGTTGTACGGATTCGGGATCGTCGCCGGTCGTCCGTCGGCGTCCTTTCGACCGCTCGGGTCCGGGACCACGTCGTGGTCGACCGCGTTGACGGCGTTTCGCACGTGCTCCCAGTCGGCTTCGCTCCGGTTCTCCTTCTCGCCGATGTGGATCTCCAAGACGGTCGATTGCACGCCGCCGTCGGCGTCCTTGAACAGGAACAGCGGCTCCTCGCCATGCGGGTCCGCGTATCCCGTCGGCACTCGTTCGGTGGAGATGTCCGCGTCGGCCTCGCCGAATCGGAGGAAATTCGCGATCTCCCCGGCCTCCTTTCGGTTGTCGCAGAGGACGAACAGAATCGGCTTGCGGGGGTCGCCTTCTTCCTCGAGCTGCTGGCGCACCTTCTTCCATCGCTCGATGCCGGTGGCGAGGATGTTGCGGTACTTCTCCCAAGCGTTCGGCTGCCCTTGGCGTACCAGAGGCTCGGTCTCGCCTGTCGCCGCGTTCTTCACGACAACTCGCTCCAGAATCGGCTTCTTGACGATGCCGTCAGGAATCGCGTCTTTCAGGTCGTAGCGGACGACCGTGTGACGGAACAGGTCGAACGGCTTGAACGACTGGGAACCGCCGTCGGCGCCGGACGAAGCCTTCTTCGGGGCGCCGGCCTCCGCGTACAGCGTCGCCGAGAGGTCCACCTGAAGGGCGAGGCGTCCCGGTCCCGTCGACGCCCCGTGGAGGCGGCGAAGGGAGCGGATCCACGCCATCGCTTCCGCGAGAGGCTCGGCGTCTTCCGTGGACAGCTTCGCTCTGTCCCGTGCGCGCTGTTCGAATTGAGCGTGCGCGGGTTCGTCGCCGACGTGGTGGGCTTCGTCGTTGAGGACGAGAAGACCTCGCGAGCGGGAGAACCGTTCGATGAGGGGAGACTCGACCGCTTCGAGGCGTGAGGGGTCATCGTCCGAAAAGAGCAGCTCCATCTGACGCTCTTCGGGCGAGAGCTGGCGAAGGTCCGGCGCGCGCTGGCGCGTTCGAAGGAGCTGGTGATAGTTCGTGACGACGAGCGCCCCCTCCTCGGGGTCGAGCTTCAGCGGGCACGTCGACGGCGAATAGACGCGGAGATTCCATGCCGACTCGAGCTCTGGAGGCACGACCGGGTCCGCGGAGAACACGCTTGGGGACCCGTCGGGCGGAGAGAAGTCCTGAAGGAGCCGATCGCGCACGAAAAGACCGGGCGCGATCACGACAGCGTGTCGGCCGAACCCGAGTCCGCTGTTCGGCTCGAGCACCGCGTTGAGATACGCCCACGCGATGACGAGGCTCATCATCTTCGTCTTGCCCGAACCCGTGGCGAGCTGTCCTCCGAGCTTGGCCCAAGGGTCCCGCTGGGCTTCGAGCGGATCGACGCCCGTGAGCGCGTAGAGCTGCTCGGTCCGGCGGATGCCTCGGACCTCGAACAAGTAGATGAGCGTCTCGACGAGGCGCCGCTGGTGAGGCCAGTATTTGAAAGCGTACGTGCGCGGAGACCGCCCGAGCAAGTGCGGTTCGTGGCGGAACCAATGTGCAAGCAGCGTGTGGCTCGTCATCGAGAGCGGGCGTTCGCCGTCGGCCGTGGGCTGATAGCGAGGTTCCTCGTCGGGGTACGCCTCTCGCGCGCTGCCGAGCGGGAATCCACGCCATGCATCGACGAGACGCGCGACGTCCGCCAGAACCTTGCCCTGCCCCTTCGGTTCCGACGCTTCTGTGCTCCGCTCAGCCTGGCCCTTCGTGCGCTTCGACGCCGCCATCACGCCACCTCGCAGGTCACGGTCGCCAGACCGTCGTTGCCGAAGACGTCGGTAACGCGCGCGGCGATTCGATACTGCCCGGCCTCCGCGTATCGGAATTCGGCGGTGAACGTGAGCGGCTCGACCTCGCCCTTGGCCTTGCGCAGGCGGAAACTCTGCCACTCGGTCTCGAAGATCGGCTTCTCGTCTGCCCCGAGCCGGTGGCCGTAGTCCCAGTCGATGGCCCAGAAGTCGATGAACTTCTGCCACGTATCAGCCTTGCGAAGCCAGGCGTTGAGTTCCTTCTCGCGGGCCTCCCAACGCTCGCGCTCGGCGATGGCCTTCTTCTTCGCGGTCGCGCTCATTCCGTCGGTCACTGGCTTGAGCATGGGCTTCTGGCTGGCCAGGAAGGACTGGATGTCGATCTCGCAGCGCTGCAGCGTGACGCGCGCCAGGCGTCCCTTTGCCTCGACGCCGAGGACGATCGAGAGCGGGGCGTAAAACGCCGGGATCGCCATGGACTCGACGGCCCGTTCGCCGCCCACGCGCATCATCTCGATGCGGCGGCGCACTTCGTCGATGGCGCTGATCGGGATGACGCGGATCGTGACGTGCACGCCCGTCTTCTGACGGATGCCATCCTTCTCGGACGCCGAGAGCGTATCAAAATCGGCGGAGAGCACGGTTACGGCTTTCGTGTCCGTGCGCGCGGCCTCTCTCGCGATACTCCAGATTTGGGCGACCGATACGGCGCCATCGAGGGGGCCGACGTGGACCCATTGGCCGTCCTTCCGTCCATGGAGAAACTGCCCGAGACCTACGGGCTCGCCGCCGAAGACCTTGATCATCTCATCGCGGTATTTGCTCTTTTGCGATTGGAAGTCCTGCCACTGCTCGGCGCGCTGGTAGACGCCCATGTTCTCGACGGTGAAGGGTCGGACCGAGTACGTCTCGCGGGTCTTCTGTGGCCTCTCTTTGCGCTCGATGTTGCCGCACTTGTCGCATTCGTCGTAGTCGGCAACGACGTGCGCAGGCGGCTTCGGTTGCCCGTGAAGCTGAATCAGGCGCTTGCGCGCAAGGTGCACGGCGTACTTGCCGTTGTCGATTCCGATCCAGCGTTGTCCGAGGCGCTCCGCTGCTTCCGCGGTCGTCCCTGATCCAAGAAAGCAGTCCAGGACAAGACCACCTTCCGGACATGAGGCACGAATTATACGCTCAACAAGCGCCGTTGGCTTCTGCGTTGGGTAGCCGAGCCGGTCTGCCGCTTGTGAGTTGACCGGCGAAATGTCGCTCCAGATAGAGAGGAGCGGCATTCCTTCGTCGTCGAGATAACGCTTGAAACGAAGCCTTCCGCCTTTTGGTGGGTAGTGGATAAGACCCTGGTCGTCCATCTCCTGCATTGTCTCGCGCGAGAAGCGCCATCCGTTCGGAGGTGGATCGTAGCCCTTCCACTGGTACGCCATGTTCGGACGTGGATTCGGGCTTGTTAGGTTGTCGAGCGTAAAGCGACGCCCCGTGCGCACGTCGACCTGAGAATAGTGACTTCGAATGTAGTCGGTCGAATATGGTCCATAAACCGGCGACCAATGGGCGGCACTGGAGGCTCCGTACACTAGAAGCGTATCGTGAACGTGGTTGAATCCCTGCGCATCCGACCTGGCCGACGTTCTTTTCCAAACAATCTCGTTCAGGAAACTTTCGTAGCCAAATAGATCATCCATCAAGACCTTCACGTAGTGAACGGCGTGCCAATCCAAATGCACGTAAATGCTCCCCGTCGGCGCAAGAAGATCCTTGAGCAATTCCAATCGGCGCCGGAGCATGCTGAGAAAACTATCGAGTCCCTGTCGCCACGTGTCCCGGTAGGCCAAATGCTCGACGAGTGAAGGCTCTTTCTTCGCCTGAACGCCTTCGTCCTCGTCGATATCAATGTCGATGGTGTTGTCGGCGCGGAAGTCACCCTGCACCATGAACGGCGGGTCGATGTAGATGAGGTCGACCTTCGCGCGGTATCGGTACTCTCGCGTCGCCGGGTCGCGCTCGTCGAGCAGCGTCTGGAGCGCGACGAGGTTGTCGTTGGTCCAGATAAGCCGATTTGGAGGGAGCTCCGTCGTGTCTCGCGACGTGGCGACGCGCGCGTCCCCGCTGAAGTTCGCGAGCGTGTCTCCGTAATCGCGGGCACGACCCGGACGGACGATCTCGAGGACCTGCGTCGGGACGCTGACGACGGCTTCCTTGCGGTCCATCCCCTGCCACGCCAGACGCGGCTTGCGAGGCTCGACGGAGAGCTCCAGGGTGAAGTCGTCGGCTTCCTTGGGCACGGCCTTCGGTACGGGCTGACCGGTCAGCGTCGTCGCTGCCAGCAGGCGGGCGACAAAGACGGCCTTTTCGCGCCCGTCCCCGGGCAATCCGAGGTCCTTGCACGCGGCCTTGAGCGATTCGCAGGCGAGGGTTGGAAGAACTCGCGCGAGGTCGACTCGCTCTGACGGGGCGAGGCGGTCGAGGAGGTCGTCCTTCGTCATCTTGCCGGTGACGTCGATATCGGAGCGCCGACCGATGTCGAGAAGCTCGGATTTGGCGAGGGTTGCGAGGAGCTCTCGCTTGGAGACGGTCATATTGAACGCCCCATGAAACGCGCCGATGGGGCCGGCGTCAATGTTGGGGTGCACCCGTCGCCGCGTGGGAGGTCGCTCAGGCGAGCGAATCTCGTGAACAAATCGAGCGCTCGAGCGCGCCGCGGGCAAGAGTCCAAGTTCCATCGAGACGCGAGCGGCCACTGAGCGTTCAGTCGGCGTTCGGCGCGTAGGAACTGCTTGCGTTGTTGGTTCGTCAAGAAACAAGCATGAGCCAGATTCTGGAACGCTTCCAACGATCGGTTACACAACGCCGACCGAATTGGCGCTTCTCGCTCAACGACTTGGCCGGCATCAAGGCTGTTGCCATGGACATGTGGAAGCCGTTCATGGGTGCCATGACACTGCTGCTGCCCGACGCCAGCACCAAGATCGTCTTCGACCGGTTCCATATTGTGTCGCATATGAATCACG
>Ga0182030_10015537_pt1 | contig 14909 bp, 12 predicted proteins | sample 812S3MmetaG_FD_121299 | JGI IMG/M metagenome (GOLD analysis project Ga0182030, IMG submission 121299) | Permafrost microbial communities from Stordalen Mire, Sweden - 812S3M metaG (Illumina Assembly) | ecosystem: Environmental > Terrestrial > Soil > Wetlands > Permafrost | place: Sweden... | reverse complement strand
ACCAAGATGCGGGGACGCCCCGACAGATCATCGAGGTCCTCGGCGAAGCGATAACCCATAGCGTCAGTCAACTCCAGAACGGCGCGGCGCTGAGTATCTCCGTGTTCACAGACCAGCGCTCCACCCGGTGACAGCCATGCGTGCGCCTCACGAATCACCATGTCGAGGTCGGCGAAGCCCGCGACGCCCGCGACGTCCGCCGCGACGATCGCCCCGTGCGGTTCATGGTGGAGCACGGGGTCGAGTCCGCCAAACTCGGCCTCCCCGACGTAGGGAGGATTGGCCACGATTAAGTCGACCCGTCCGCGCAGTGACGCGTCGAGCGAACCGAACCACGACGAGTGAACGAAAGAGACCGCGTCGAGGCGGTGTTTGCGAGCGTTCTGGCGAGCGAGTGCCAGTGCGTCACTCGACTCGTCGACGGCAATGAGACTCGCCGCAACGCCACGCGTTAGCAGCTCACTCACCAGCGAGAGTCCGATGGCCCCCGAACCGGTGCCGAGGTCGACGATCAGTGGCGCAGCGATCGCCGCTGACGCGAGTTCCCTCAAGGCGACGCTCACTAGTTCTTCGGTCTCGGGACGCGGGATTAAGGCTCGCGGGTCGACATCGAGGTCGAGGCTTCGAAAGGGCCAGTGGCCAATGATGTACTGGAGAGGCTCGCCGTTCAGGCGACGCGTTGCCGCCGCTCGCAACGCGTCGTGGGCGTCGGGGTCGGCGCCCGGGACGAACTCTTCCACGAGCCAGCGCGCTTCGCGTCGATCAATTCCGGCGTCGACGAGCTCAACGACGAACTCGTCGTTAGCGTTCGGCACTCTCGGACAACTGGCGCGCACGCTTGTCGGCGAGCAGGGCGTCGATGTAGGGATCCAGGTCGCCCGCCAGGACGGCGTCGAGGGAGTAGTTCGTCAAGTTGATGCGGTGGTCTGTCACGCGATTCTCTTTGAAGTTGTACGTGCGAATCTTTTCACTGCGACCGCCGCCGCCAAGTTGTGAACGTTTGAGGTCACCGAGTTCGTTAGCCTGCGCGTCCTGTGCCGCCTTGAGCAAACGCGAGCGCAGCACGATCAGCGCCTTTGCGCGGTTTTGGATCTGACTCTTCTCGTCCTGCATGGAGACGACGATGCCGGTCGGTAAGTGTGTGATGCGCACGGCGGAGTCCGTCGTGTTGACGCTTTGACCGCCGGGGCCCGAGGAACGGTACACGTCGATCTTGAGATCAGCGGTGTCAATCTTCACGTCGACCTCCTCCGCTTCGGGCAGTACCGACACCGTGGCCGACGAGGTGTGCACGCGCCCCTTGGCTTCGGTGACCGGGACACGCTGCACGCGGTGCACCCCCGCTTCGAACTCAAGACGCGACCAGGCATCATCACCTCTGATGAGGTAGATCGCCTCGTCCAAGCCGCCCTGATCGGACTCGCGCTCTTCGATGACTTCGAGTTTCCAGCCGCGCAGTGCGGCGTAGCGACGATACATTTCGGCAAGGTCCGCCGCGAAGAGGTTGGCCTCTTCGCCACCTTCGGCTCCCCGGATCTCCAAGATCACGTTGCGCCCTTCGTTGGGGTCGTGCGGTAGGAGCAAGGTTTCGAGGTTTACTTCGAGTCCCACAATGCTCGTTTCGGCGGCGTTGACCTCGTCGCGCCACTGCTCACGATCGGATCCCTCCGTCTCGTTAAACATCTCGCGGGCGGTCGCGAGATCGTCCTGGGCTCCGCGCAGGGCGAGCCACGCGACGTTGATGTCGTTGAGTTCCTTGTGGCGACGCGACAGGTCACGCAGGCGCGTGAGATCGTTCGCGACGTCGGGTTCTGACAACTGGGCCTCGACGATGCGAAGCTCGTCCTGTAGGACGTTCAGCGTCTCGTCAAGAGAGCGCACAAAACTGGCGGGGCGCCCGAGGACCTAAGCCTTCGGAGCGCGCGCCTTCGTCTTTTGTGCGTAGCGGCGCTGGAAGCGCTCGACGCGCCCTCCGGTGTCGACAAGCTTCTGCTTACCGGTGAAGAAGGGGTGGCACTCGTTGCAAAGCTCGACTCGCAGGGTCGACTTGGTCGACTCGGTGGTAAAGGTGTTGCCGCACGAGCAGGTCACGCTGGCTTCGCCGTATTTGGGGTGGATATCTGCTTTCATGATGCTCCTTAAGTGCGAAGAGGAAGTTTAGCGGGAAATTAGCTAGTTGGCGCCGGGCCCCCGGCGATCTCCGCCAGGAACTCGTCGTTAGATTTGGTGGTCTTCAGTTTGTCAATGAGCAGCTCCAGGCCCGCGGCGTCGCGGCCCTCCGCGGAGAGCCCGTTCAAGACGCGACGCAATTTCCAGACCTGAGGCAGCGCTTCACGACTGAAGAGCAGTTCCTCGTGGCGGGTGGAGGAAGCGTTGACGTCGATCGCTGGGTAGAGGCGGCGCTCGGCCAGGCGGCGGTCAAGGCGCAGTTCCATATTGCCGGTGCCCTTGAACTCTTCGAAGATGACTTCGTCCATTTTGGAGCCCGTCTCAACGAGGGCGCTCGCCAGGATGGTCAAAGAGCCGCCTTCTTCGATATTGCGGGCGGCACCGAAGAACTTCTTCGGCGGATAGAGCGCGCCCGAGTCGACACCACCGGACATGATGCGCCCGGTGGCGGGAGCAGCGAGGTTATAGGCACGCGCGAGTCGCGTGATGCCGTCCAGGATGATCACTACGTCGCGTCCCTGCTCCACGAGGCGTTTGGCGCGCTCAATGCAGAGTTCGGCGACGTGCGTGTGCTCTTCGGCCGGGCGGTCGAAGGTCGAAGAGATGACCTCACCGCGCACACTGCGACGGATGTCGGTGACCTCTTCGGGACGCTCGTCAACGAGCAGCACCATCAGGTGAACCTCGGGATTATTGGTCTCGATTGACTGAGCAATCTGCTTCATGATCGTCGTCTTACCGGCTTTGGGCGGCGAGACGATGAGTCCGCGCTGGCCCTTGCCAATGGGCGCGAGCAAGTCAACGATGCGCGGGGTGAGATCGAGTTTTCCCTCGTTGGTTTCGAGGTTCAACTTCTCGTCCGGGAACAGTGGGGTGAGATCTTCGAAGCGCGGGCGCAAGCGCGCTACTTCGGGATCAATCCCCGCGACGCTGTCCACGCGAAGGAGCGCCGGGTACTTTTCGTTCGAGGCCGCCGGGCGGAAACCGCCAACAATGGTGTCGCCCTTGCGTAAGTGATAGCGGCGAACTTGATTGATAGAGACGTAGACGTCGTTGGGTGACGCGTGGTAACCCTTGGTGCGCAGAAAACCGTAGCCGTCATCGCGCAGGTCGAGCAGACCTTCTACTTCGACGAGCTCACCCGCGTAGGGCTGGTCGGCGTTGGGCATCGACTCACCGCCGTTGAAACGTTCGCGACCGTTGCCACTACCACCGTTGCCGTTTCCGCTTCCGTTGCGGTTGCGACGGTTGCGACGGGAGCGATTGTTGGAGCCATCGGTGAACTCCCGCGGCTGGCGCTCGGGCCGAGTCTGAGTGAACTGGCGAGCGACGGGGCGCTCACTGGGGAGGACTTCGCCACCGTTGCTGTCGGCAGCTTCGGAGGTAGCCGGGGCAACAGGAGCCGCGGCGGGCACTTTGGCGTCGGCGACGAACTCGCCTAGCAACTCCTCGAAGTCATCGACAGGAGTAGCGACGGTACGGCGCGAGCGCACGGCTCGCGAGGCGGATGCCGGGGCGGCGGTGTCGGACGGATCGCCCATGATCGCTTCGATGAGCGCAGCTTTTGAGGCGCGGGCGGGAGCGTCAACGCCCTTGACTTTGGCGATCGTTTGAAGATCTTCGCGAGTTTTCGACTCGAGATCCGAACGGTCTGGGGAAGGCTTAATAGCCATGCATGAATCCTTTCTCGCCGTTCAGAATGATGTGACAGAACGGAGAAGAAAATCGGGAAATGTCATCTCGGAAGAGATTCCTTACGCCGGCACAGCCGAACGGATGACAAAAAACAGTATAGCAGAGGTTTGATTGCCATCCAACCTACGCGAGTTCGCTGAGCAACGCTTTCAGGGTGGCGTCCACCACGTCGGGTGACGCGCTCGAACTAACGGCGGTGTCGGGGTCCTTCAATCCGTTGCCCGTAAGGACGCACACCACCGTTGAGCCTTTGGGCACGCCATATTTTAAGAGCCCCGCGACCGACGCAGCGGACGCTGGTTCGCAGAAGATCGACTCGTGTCGTGCGATGTAGTGATAGGCGTCAAGAATCTCTTCATCGGTCACGGCCCGAATGTCGCCCAGTGACTCGTGGATGACTTCCAGCGCGGGCACCCAACTCGCCGGGTTACCAATGCGAATGGCCGTGGCGATCGTTTCGGGGTTCGCGACGGGGTGTCCGAGCACGATAGGCGCCGCACCGGCCGCCTGGAATCCCCACATTTTGGGCAAGGTCGTACAGCGCTGGGCGAAGTGATATTGAGTGAAGCCGCGCCAGTAGGCCGTGATGTTGCCGGCGTTGCCTACGGGGATGGAGAGAATGTCGGGCGCTTTGCCGAGCACGTCCACAATCTCGAACGCGCCCGTCTTTTGACCTTCGATGCGGTCGGGATTGATGGAGTTGACGATGGTGATGGGAAGATGTTGAGTGAGTTCGCGGGCCAGATTCAGTGCCTGGTCGAAGTTGCCGCGAATCTGCAGAACCTGCGCGCCGTAGACGATGGCCTGGGCCAACTTACCGAGCGCTATTTTCCCCTCGGGCACGAGGACCACGCACTCCATGTTGGCCTTCGCCGCGTACGCCGCAGCGGCGGCCGACGTATTGCCAGTCGATCCACAGATGACTTTCGTCGCGCCCAGCGCCTTCGCCTTGGTAATGGCCATCGTCATCCCGCGGTCCTTGAAGGAACCTGAAGGGTTCAGACCCTCATACTTGAGCCAGATGTCCGCTTCGAGACGCTCCGAGAGTTGGTCGGCGTGCAACAAGGGGGTGTTCCCTTCTTGCAGCGTGACAATGTCACCGACGTTGTCGAGATCGAGCCACTCGGCGTACTCGACAAGGAGCCCGCGCCAGCCGATCATGTGACGGCCTCGTCGATGACGCGAATGCACGCGCCGACTGAATCCACCGACTCGAGCGCCACCAACTCTTCCACTGTCGCCTCCACGTCGGCGCTCAGTGCTTCGTGCGTCAAAAAGGCCAGACGGGCCTCGTCGCCAAAGCCCGATTGATCCATGGACTTGATCGAGACCTTGTGGCGTCCAAAGACACTCGCCACTTCGGCGAGCACCCCGGGGCGGTCGAGCACGTCGACGCTCAAATAAAAGGGGCTCGACAGTCTGCTCGCGGGCACGTAGTGCAGTGAGCGATCACCACTGAAGGGAACATCGTGGCGTCCACTGACGCGGTTCCTCGCCGCGTCCAGCACGTCACCGAGTACCGCCGTCGCGGTGGGCGCGCCGCCCGCGCCCTGACCCAACCACATCAAGGGACCACTCTTCACACCCTCGACGAAGACCGCGTTCATGGCCCCATTGACCGACGCCAGCGGGTGGCTGACGGGAACCATGGCGGGATGAACGCGCCGAGAGATACCGGTTTCACCGATCCGCTCCGCGACGCCGATGAGCTTGATGACGTATCCCATGCGCGTGGCGACATCAACGTCGACGCTTCGTACGCCGGTGATTCCCTCTCGGGCGATCTCTTCGCCGCCTAAACGCGTGCCGAAGGCCAACGTCGAGAGAATTTGGACTTTGGCGGCGGCGTCGTACGCTTCCACGTCCGCGGTGGGATCCGCTTCGGCGTAGCCCAGGGCCTGCGCTTCGCGCAGCGCGTCGTTGTAGTCACTGCCTTCGGTCGTCATCTTGGTGAGGATGTAGTTCGTCGTGCCATTCACGATGCCCATGACCCGAGAGATACGCTCGCCCGCCAGGGAGCTACGTAGCGCGCGCAGAATCGGAATCGCACCGCCGACGGCCGCCTCGTAGAAGAGGTCGGCGCCGTGATCATGAGCGAGTTGGGCCAGCTGCGTGCCACTCTCGGCCATGAGGGCTTTGTTGGCCGTCACCACCGACACTCCGCGCTTCAGCGCGCTTTCGATATAGGTTCTCGCCGGCTCGATGCCGCCCGCTACTTCAACGAGCACATCCAAGTCACTGGCGATGAGGGCTTCAACGTCGGTAGTGAGCAGGGCGGCCGGGATACCCGGGCGCGGCTTCGAGATGTCGCGTACGGCGACGCCAGCGAGCTCCACATTTGCGGTGGCGGCGTCCACCAGGGCCTCGTTACGGGTAGGGTCGCTCAGAAGTTCGATCAGGGCGGCGCCGACAAAGCCACCACCGATCACGCCGACACGAACTACCGGACCTTTCATGAATTAAGGCTAACCGACGTCCGGCGAACTTTAGATTCCGACTTCCAGCCGCGCAAGGTCGTCGAACGTCTCGCGCCGGAGCACCTCTCGGGCCACTCCGTCACGGACGAACACGACGGACGGGCGAGGTACCCGGTTGTAGTTCGACGCCATGGAGTACCCGTAGGCGCCGGTGACCGGCGTCGCGATAAAACTGTTCACCCCTGTCGACTCTGGCAGGTAGGCCTCGTCAATGAGGACGTCGCCACTCTCGCAGTGCTTGCCCACCAGTCGTACTTGTTGGAGCCGTTCAGCGAGCGGCTGATCAACGTCGAATGCTTCGTAACCCGATCCATAGAGAACCGGGCGGGGGTTGTCACTCATTCCGCCGTCCACCGCCATGTACGTGCGTTGGGTGACGGGCTTCACGACGCCCACTCGATAGAGCGTCACGCCGGCTTGGGCCACGATGGCCCGCCCTGGCTCCGCCAGAATTCGCACGTCAGATCGCAGTCCGCACAGGGTCGCGGCGTCGCGAAGGGCGCTGGCCCACTCCGAGATCGAGGGGGCGTTTTCTCCGAACACGTACGCCACACCGAGCCCGCCTCCCACGCACAGCTCGTCGAAGTTATCTTCCGCCGTGAACTCGGTCAGCACCGTCATCGATTCGCGAAACCCCTCGACTTCGAAGATCTGGGAGCCAATGTGCGCGTGCACGCCACGCAGGGTGAGCCCCGCAAGTTCTTTCAGTTCGTTGATCGCTCGGCGCGCTTCACCGGATGCCACCGAGAACCCAAACTTGGTGTCCTCTTGGCCGGTTCGCACATATTCGTGCGTATGGGCCTCGACGCCTGGCGTCACGCGAACGAGCGCGCTAAGCGGTGAAGTGGGAGAAACGAGGGAGCGGAGATTCTCGATCTCGTCGAAGTTGTCCACCACCAATCGATGAACGCCCGCCGCGATGGCGCGCTCGATCTCCTCGCGAGACTTGTTATTGCCGTGCACAATGATCCGATTGGCCGGAACGCCAGCCCGTAAAACGATGTCGAGTTCCCCCCCGGTAGCGACATCGACACAGAGTCCCTCTTCATACGCCAGGCGAGCCATGGCTCCACACAAAAAGGACTTCGACGCGAACGCGACGCCGTCGTCGAAAACCCTCGCTGCCTCGCGACAACGCTCGCGCAAAGTCGCCTCGTCATAGACGAACAAAGGAGTGCCGAAGGTGGTCGCGAGGTCGCGCAGATCGACGCCTCCCACGCTCACCCCGTCCTCGGATAACTGCGCCGTGTCGGGAAAAAGAGAAGCCGTTATCGGCTCAACACCCATACATTCACCTTACGAGTTGTCCGCAATGCTTCACGGTGGTTTGAAATCTTCATCACGTTGGGCTCGCTAGTTCTGCGGGTTGAGCTGCCCTCCGAGATCGCATGGCGATACGAAGTTGCAGTCGCACTGTCGCCAGACGCAGTCTGATCTTCCAAGACCATGGGCGGCTCGTGGGCACGGATCCCAAAGCAGATATCGGTAGGCTGGACGCACGAGCTGCCATCGTTCAATGGATAGGACACCACCCTCCGAAGGTGGCGATCGGGTTTCGAGTACCCGTGGCGGCACCAAAAATAACCGAGGCGAATGATCGACCTGCCGCCCTCGCGAGAGGTCAGTATGTTTGTCGGTGGAACGAAACCCACGCACCGACGACGACGATAGTCAGTGCACCCAGCGGCACCAGGGGTGCAAAGAGCGGTGCGTGTAGCGCGGTAACTGCGCCGAGCAGTGCACCGATGATGAGGGCGAGAAGAATCAGCCCCGAACGCACCTGGAGCGGATCGCCTCTCTTTGTGAGTCCGGCGACGAATTGCGTCAAGGTACCCGTGAGGTACGTCGTGGACAGACCGTGGACGCCGAAGCGCAACACCGCGGCGCTTTGCACGCCGAGGGCGGCGGCGTTGAGGCCTAAAAGGGCATACGTAATGTGTGGCGACGGCGTACCGTGCAGGAGTTCCCACCACACCGCGAACACCGCGACGACGGCCAACTCAACCGCGAGTGCTACCACGATCGATCTCGGCCACAGGTGCGTCTCATCCTTTGGTGCGTGTCCCGCCACGCGAGCGCCGATGAAACTTCCGAGCACGTAGGCGGCAAACGCCACTCCGGTGTGGAGGGCGATGGACCCATTGTGCTCCGCCGTCGCAATACCGAGAAAGACCATGTTTCCCGTCATGACACTCGTAAAGACACCACCTAGGCGAATCAGCCCGATGGCGTCGGTAGAGCCCGTGACGAGCGTGAGGACGATGACCAACGCGTCACGACGACGCGTTGGCGACCAAAACTCGGACGTTGCTTCTGAAATCTGCGAGTCGACCATGTCTTTTAGCGCTTCGCCGCGCCGCCGCCGAGAAACGACTCGACGAATACCGGATTGTTTTCGAGGTCTTTCGGCGCGCCCGAGAGCACCACGCGTCCCCCACCGAGGACCAAGGTCCAGTCCGAGACCCGCAACGCCGCCTTCGCTCGTTGCTCAACGAGCAGGACCGTCGATCCGCTGTCGGCAAAGCCTCGTATGTACTCTTCGAGCAATTGGGTTGCTACGAGCGGCGCCAGATTCGCCGTGGGCTCGTCCAGCACCAGGACCGAGGGGCGCAACATGAGGACCCGCCCCATAGCCAGCATCTTGCGCTCTCCGCCCGACAACTTGCCGGCTCTCCTTGACATCATGGACGTTAGGCGCGGGAAGAACTCGAGGACCGCCTCGATGCGCGGACCGACCTCGCGACGAGGGAGTAAGTATCCGCCGATCTCGAGATTCTCTTTCACCGTGAGCGGAGGAAAGACGTCGTCGATCTGGGGCACGTACCCGACGCCCATCGTGGCGACCCGCTCGGGCGCGAAGTTCGTGATGTCCGTGTCGCCTATCGTCACCGTGCCGCCCAGCACCGGCACGACGCCCACGATCGCCTTCAGCAAAGTGGACTTTCCAGAACCGTTGGGGCCAACGATGGAGACGACCTTCCCGGGTGTCGCTTCCACGTCAATCCCGTGAACGATCGCTCGACCGTCGTAGCCCGCCGAGACCGATTTAGCCCGCAGTATCTGGCCAGGATTTGAGAGATCAGCCGACAAGGTACGCCTCCACCACTTCTTCGTTGGCCCGCAACTCGGCCATCGTGCCCTGTGCGAGCACCCTGCCCTCGGCCAGCACGATGACCGGGTCACAGAATGCGTCCATGATGGCGAGCTCGTGCTCGACCATGGCGATGGTCATGCCGCTATCGACGAGGCGAGTCAGCTGGTCACCAATTTTGTGGGCAAGGCTCGGGTGGACCCCCGCCATGGGCTCGTCGAGGAGGAGGACCTTCGGCTCGGCCAGAAGTGCCCGCATGATCTCGACCAGTCGACGCTGTCCCCCCGAGAGCCCGCCCGCGTAGCTGTCGGCGTACTGGGAGAGCCCGAAGCCTTCGAGCATCTCCTGTGCGCGCTCAATGTTCACTTTGTCTTCCTGTCCCCAGAAGCGACGACCGCGGGCCGCCCCCCAGAATGTGTCCCCCTGCTGGCGAGGGATGGCGCTCACCAAGTTCTCTAAGACGGTAAGGCGTTTGAACTCGCTGGCGAGCTGGAAGGTTCGAATGATGCCAGCCCTGGCGCGTTCGTGTGACGGCATCGACGTGATGTCGCGTCCCTCATACATGATGCGTCCGCTGGTCGGAGCCAGCGTGCCCGCGAGCATGGCGAGCGTGGTCGATTTTCCGGCACCGTTAGGGCCAATAATTCCCGTGAGCCGACCACGCTGAATCTCAATGGACACGTCAGCGACGACGGTCACGCCATTGAACGCTCGCGTGAGATTCTCCGAGAGCAAAATTACGTCGTGACTGGTCGACGCGGTCTCGAGGTTCAGCAGCGAGCGAAAATCCATCTGATCGATTTTCCCCAAATTGATGAGCGCGTCCGAATCGTCACCGGTCGGCACTGGTTCGATGACACCAATCACCCCGCTGAGAATGCGTCGCCGCTCCGGGAGGATGCCATTGGGTCGGAACCAGAGGAAGAGAATGATCAACAAGCCAATCGCCACCCACTCGAGTGCCGGCACCAACGCCGGATTCGACAACGGCGGCAAAAAGCGCGTGATCTCTTCGAATCCGAGCGGCACCAAAATGGCCCCCAGCACGGCGCCCTTATGGTTGCCCGCGCCGCCGACGATGACGGCGGCAAAGAGCACGATCGTTTCCGCGTACCCCCATGCGCCGGGCGACCACAGGTTGATAAAGCCCACCAGCACGGCGCCCGAGAGGCCCGCGATCATCCCTCCGAGCACCATCATCGAGGTGCGCTGAACGCGAAGATTCTTGCCCAGAGCATCGGCGACGATGTCGTTGTCGCGCATCGCGCGAAGTGAGCGACCATAGGGAGACTCGGTCATGCGTCGCAGCAAGAAGTACACGAGAACGCACAGCACGACCGCGACGCCCCCGTAGGCGAACTGATACTGAAGGCCCTGCGGGTTGAAGAAGCCCTGGAATGGCGCAGGCACCAGAGAGATTCCGGCCGCGCCATTGAAGAGGGGAACAAAGTTCGTCACTAGTTGGTTGAGCAACACCGCCGAGACGAGCAGGCCGACCGCCGCGAAGTCTCCTCGCAGGCGCTTGCCCACGAGAAAGACAAACGGTAGAGCCAGCAGCCCCCCGGCGAGAGCGGCGCCAATCCACGGCAGCGGGAACGGGAGATGCCAACCCAGCACGTACTGTTGAAAGCCCGCGTTGGACGTCTTCCACCCGCCCATCGAGAGAATGGCGGCGACGTACGCGCCGACGGCCTGAAAGATGATGAAGCCGAAGTTGGAGAGTCCGGCGAAGCCGAACTCGGCGTTGAGCGCCAGGCACGCCATCGAGTCGACGGCGCCATACACGATGATGGTGGCGATATAGAAAGCCATTAGAGGGTCTTCTCCTTGCCGAAGATGCCGTACGGGCGGAAGGTGAGCATCCCCAGCAGCACCAAGAACGCAATGACCTCTTTGTACTCGGGGTTGATGAACGCCGCCGATACTTCGGTTGCGACGCCGATCGTGAGCGCGCCGAGCATTGCACCATACGGCTCGCCGGGGCCTCCGAGGAACATCGCGGCGAGGAGCAGCACGATATAAAGCTGAGCGCTCGTCGCCACAAACACGCCGGTATCCATCGCGAAGACCGTGCCCGCGAGACCGCAGAGCCCTCCCGAAATGATCCAGGTGGTCGAGATAACCCACTGCGTGCGCACTCCCGAGTTGCGCGCCAGGTTCATGTTGGCTGACGTCGCGCGCATGGCTTTGCCAAGCTTCGTATATTTAAGGAGCCAGTGAATGAGCCCGAGCACGACCACGGCGATGGCGATAATGGTCAGTTGCAGCGTGCTTAAGTACATGCCGAGGAAATGCCATTCGCGACCGAACGATTGTTTGTACGAAAAGTAGCTGCCGCCGACTATCGCCTGGAGGCCGAACGTCCCGCACAAGTCAACGCCGAGGGCCACGATCACGATCGTGATCGGCGGCAGCTGGCGGCGTTGGAACGGGGTAAAAATAAAGCGATTAATGAGATATGAGACGATCGCGCCAGTGACGACGCCACCGATCAAAGCGACCCAGGCATTGAGATGCGCGTGAATGTTCAGGTAGTACGTGACGAAGGCGCTATTGATCATGACCGAGCCGTAGGCCAAATTGAGCACGTTCGTCACAGCAAACTGCAGGGTGAAACCAACGGTAGCAATCGCGAGGACCGCGGCCGTGATAAGGCCGAAGCCAAGCGAGGAGAGGAAGACGCTCACAACGTCGACGCCTTTCGAGAGAGTGGGCGGGGCAATGTTCTAGATCGTGTGGTATTTAAATGGGAGGTCCGGCCGCGGCGGTTACCCGCCGCGGCCGTCCCTACTTATTACGGCGTGGACTTGCACTCCGTGAGGCTGCAGTAGCCAAGTGTTCCCCCGACGGCCACCGTGGTGCCATTCGCGAGGAACTGGTCATCCTCGAATGGTCCGAAAGCGGTCTGGTAGGAGTCGAACTGGTAGCTACCACCGACACCGATGTAGTGGATCTTCTTGTGAGCCTTTAGTGCTGCAACACCGGCGGCATACGTCGACACGTTGACGGCACCGGGTTGACCTTCGGCGATCTTCAAAATGTCGGCCTTGTACTTCGATCCCTGCGTCGAGCCAGCCATCTGCATGGCGAGTGCCGCCATGTTGATGCCGTCATAGAGGTGGACGGTGCCGTTCGCGCTGAGTAGTCCGGGAAAGCTCGGCACGCCGGGCACCTTCCCCGCCTGAGCGAGCACCAACTTCTTGTAGAGCGGGTAGGCCGGGCCACTGGCGTTCACCGTTTGGTTGTCCGCGTCGAAGTTGCTAATGAAGGTCTGCGTCCCAATCGCGCCCGATGTCACCCCTGAAAAGAAGACCGGGTCGATCATCGCTGACGTTCCGATCGTGGGGATCATCTTGTTCCCGTTGAGTTGGTAGATCTCGGTTAGCAGTGCAACGCCTGCCGCTCCAAGTGCCTCCATGAGGATGGCATCCGGGTGAGCTTGGACGATGGCCTCCGCTTCGGTTTGGAATGTCGTTGCCGACATGTCGAGCGTCTGGTTGGAGACGATCGTCATTCCCGCCTTCGCGATCGCAGCCTCGGCCGGCGCGACGAACGTCTGGCTGCCCGCGTCGTTGCCGAACGCGAGCGCGATGTTCTTATAGTTGTGGCGCTTGGCGATCTGGACCATGGCGACCGAGTCGGCCGCGTCGGGCGGCACGAGTCGGAAGAAGTACGGAAAGTGCACCGCGTCGAACTCGGATTGACCCGTCATGCAGAACGACACTGTTTTGTGCGCCGCGAAGATCGGAACGACGGTCGCCGCTTCGTCAGAGGTGCAGCCGATGACGAGCGCCAGGTTCGACGTCGTGGCGTACATCTGGCGCACGGCGGGGACAGCGTCCGCGGGGTCGCCACGGGTGTCGACCGTCTTGCACTTCACTTGATCACCCAGCACACCGCCGGCCTTATTGATGGCCTGAGTCGCCGCGTAACACGCCGTCTCGTATTTCGGTCCGAGCGCCGCGTCTGCCCCGGTGAACGGAGCCACCGTGGCGATCGTGATCGAGCCTTTAAATGATGCCGCTCCAGCACTGGACCCCAGTGCCGGAAGGCCCATTATTGAGATGACCAGCGCCAGCGTTGAAGCGACGAGCGCAAGTCGTTTTTTACCGATCGCAACGAGGATGTCTCGTTGCGCTCCTTTGGAAAACCGCATTTTCCCCCCTTGTGGTTTGTTCAATTCCTGCCTGAAGCAGACTCTGTGTTGCTAAAAATTCGTAGTATCAACTGCGAGCGGACGCCACGGCCAGTCGGTCGGTGCTCCTTCTTCAGCCACGACCTTGTTTTGGATATGTCCTACTCCTTCGACCTCAACCTCAATGACGTCTCCCGGCGTGAGCCAGACCGGCGGTGTGCGCGCAAAGCCCACGCCGCCGGGTGTCCCCGTCGCGATGACGTCGCCGGGGCGCAAGGTCGTAAAACCAGAGAAGTATTCGACGGCGCGCGCAACACTCACGATCATCATCGAGGTGCGAGCGTCCTGCATGATCTCGCCATTAAGCGTGGTGCGGATGGCGACGTCGCTGATATCGACCTCATCGACAGTCACAATCTCGGGACCGATGGGCATGGTGCCCTCGAAGTTCTTGCCTGGTGTCCACTGGGTAGCCTTGCGCTGCCACTCACGTGCGGACCCATCGTTCATGACGGCGTAGCCGAGTATCGCGTCAAACGCGTCAGCTTCACGGATGTACCGTCCGCCTTTACCAATGACGACGGCGAGTTCGCCCTCGAAGTCGAAGCGCTCGGTGAGCGTCGGAGCAACGAGGTCGTCGTAGGCCCCAATGACACTTCCCATGCCGCGAACAAAAGACTCGGGCCACTTGGGTACTTCCCGTCCACCTTCGATAGCGTGTTCCGCGTAGTTGACGCCAAGGCAGAGGATTCGTGGAACGTCCGGCGTCGCGGGACCAAACTCGTGTGGTTCGATAGCCACTCCCGCCAACTCTGAGGCGGCCCGGGCCGCGGTCAGACCCGCGTCGACTGATCGCACGAGCCCGGCGACCGATGAAAACTGGTCGTCGCCGCTCGCGTCGCCAAGATCGACGTAGCCAGCACTTCCTTTTACGTGTAGACGCAATCCCCTGTTAGTTCGAATTGTCGCAAGTCGCACGCTGTTCCCCCCGGAAAATTGGCTAGATAGGTTGTATTGGTAATCAATCGGTCCCAAAACTATCCAACCCCGCGACCAATGTCAACGCCGCCCCGCTGAATTTTCTTCAGCGCTTTCGTGAAGTCGATCACAAATTGGTAAGAATGGCTCTTTGCTCGCACCAAAGCACTGGCAATGTTGATCCGCGACGCTTTCGGATGACCTGCCTGATCTTTCGATATTTTGCGCGCTGGGCGAGTTTCGTATTGGTATGATTGGTCACGGTTGGAGTCGCGGGAGGAGAATATCAGTGCGCACGTTGTCCAAAACTCAGATCAGACACGTCGCTGAGACGGTGCTCACTGACGCCGGCCAGCGAGGGCTT
>Ga0182030_10015534_pt1 | contig 14909 bp, 17 predicted proteins | sample 812S3MmetaG_FD_121299 | JGI IMG/M metagenome (GOLD analysis project Ga0182030, IMG submission 121299) | Permafrost microbial communities from Stordalen Mire, Sweden - 812S3M metaG (Illumina Assembly) | ecosystem: Environmental > Terrestrial > Soil > Wetlands > Permafrost | place: Sweden... | reverse complement strand
TTGGGGCGGATCCACGGGGATGGTATTGTCTGCCCCCCTTACGGTGGGCCTGTAGCACAGTGGTTAGTGCAGGGGACTCATAATCCCTTGGTCCTTGGTTCGAATCCAAGCAGGCCCAGTTCACTCTCAAATCAGCTGAAACTCAATTCCCAATTAGCCGAGCCTGGATTCCCAGATAGCCGTTGCTGGATTCCCAGATAGCCGATATTCTAGCCGCTCTGCCTTGAGCGGTCTTTGGGGATCACAGTGTATCCGCGGCTCGCAGAAGCCCACGTCCGAACGGCCCTGCGCGACACTCGTGTCGTGGTGATCGCCGGTCCGCGCCAGTCGGGGAAAACGACACTCGCACGTCGTTTCGCGCGGCAAGGCCGGATATATCTCACGCTAGACAGTCAACCCACGCTGGCCGCTGCCAGGAGCGATCCAGTCGCCTTCATCCGCGGCCTTGATCGTGTGGTCATAGACGAAGTGCAGCGAGCACCCGATGTTCTGCTGGCCATCAAGCAAAGCGTGGATGAAGACAAACGTCCTGGCCGCTTCCTACTAACGGGATCGGTAAACATACTGACAATCAAGACGATGCACGAATCCCTGGCGGGTCGCGTTGAGTTGGTTCCACTCTATCCATTGGGACGCAGTGAGCAGCTGCGCATCAAGCGACCGGGCTTCCTCTCGAGCGCCTTTAAAGGGCAGGCCCCACAACCTGCCGAATCACTATCGCCCGAGGACCTGCTGCAGCTTGTCGCGACGGGAGGTTACCCGGACGCGATGAAGCGTCGTGGAGAGCCGCGTCGCCACGACTGGTATCGTGCGTATATCAAGTCGCTCGTCGAGCGTGATCTGCCAGAGATTGCCAACCTCGCGAAGCCCGCGCAGATTCCCCGGCTAGTGGAGGTGTCAGCTCGACTGGCTGGCCAGCTCACAAATCTATCCGAGGTCGGTCGTAGTGCCGGAGTAGACCACAAAACAGCTGACCACTATCTCGGCGTATTGGAGCAGATGTACCTGGTGCAGCGGCTTCAGCCCTGGTTCCGCAACGAGTTGTCGCGGCTCGTCAAAACTCCGAAACTACATTTCGTCGATTCGGGCCTCCTAACGTCCATGCGCGGCTATTCCGTTGCCCGCATGCGCGCAGACCGGAGTCTGTTTGGGCCTTTGCTCGAAGGTTTTGTGTTCTCGGAGCTATTGAAGCTATCTGCTTGGGCAGATGAAGGCGTTTCTTTGTTTCACTATCGCGACAGGGACAAGTTCGAAGTTGACTTCGTCCTTGAAAACGCTGCCGGGCAGATCGTCGGCATCGAGGTGAAAGCCACTGCGTCGGTGACGCGGCGCGACTTCAGCGGCCTCGATCGGTTGGCCTCTGCCGCCGGAACGGCCTTTGTACAAGGCATTGTGCTTTATGACGGCATGCAGGCCCTATCATTCGCAGAGAACCTGCGGGCAGTACCAGTGGCGGCCTTGTGGGCGTGACAATCGCAAACCCCGCCACATCAGGCGGCTCCCGGCTCATAACGGCCAATCCCGGACCCCTGCGGCGATATTTTCTGCCGGGCAGACACTCCGTGATTGTGCGGCTTTGGCTGCCGCCTCAATTTGTCAGGGCGGCATAGACCAATGTTGTGATGAGCTGCCGCATGTGAATCCGGGCGTCATGCGACGTGCGTTCCATCAGAACGACTGTCAATTCCTCTTTTGGGTCCACCCAGAAGAAAGTCCCACCGGCGCCACCCCAGTTGAAGTCTCCAGGGGAACCCACCATGCCGGACACCCCCGGGCCACGGCGTACCGCGACGCTCAGACCGAAGCCATAGCCGTTCAAATTGGGATAATTCCTTAGCGCCGTCAAATCGACTTCGGGACCCAGCTGGTCCGAGCTCATGTATTCCACGGTCTTGCGCCCCAACAGATGCACCGTCCCCAGGCTTCCACCCCGCCGCAACATCTCCGCAAAGCGCAAGTAATCGGCGGCCGTGGAATAGGCGCCCGCGCCGCCACTATCATAACCGGCCTGAACCATCGGGTCCCAGGTCACCGGCCCGGCCATGCGCGATGCCTTGCCGGCGGGATCGACAAATGAAGTGTCGGCCATTCCCAGCGGCGCAAAGACGCTTATCTGCAGATACGCTCCCAGCCTTTCTTTCGTGACGGCCTCTTCTGCCAGCCCCGTGACATCTAGGCCAAGGCTATATGCCCATTTCGTCCCCGGCTGGTATTGCAAGGGCAGGCTGCCGAGCTTCGCCAGGAATTGGTCGGCGGTCAGCTTGCGGTCCATCAGCTGCCCATACTGCCTGCTGAGTTCTGTCGTCCCGGTGATCCCCTCCGCACTGCCGTAGGTGACGCCGGCAGTATGACGCAGCATGTCCTGAATGGTGGGCTTGCGCACGGCCGGCTCCGTGCCGGTCGAAGTCGCGACAGCCATACTGTCCAGTTGCGGCAGATAGGTAGCGGCCGGCTCGTTCAGCATCAGCCGCCCCTGCTCGAAAAGCTCAAGCGCGCCGACCGCGGTCAGCGGCTTGGTCATCGAATTGATTTCGAAAATCGCGTTCTTCGGCATGCGCGTGGCGGACCTGTCATCAAGGCGGCCGAACGCCTCGTAATAGACCAGCTTGCCTTTTCTGGCGATCGCGACCACCGCGCCGGGCATCGTCTTGTTATCGATTTCACGATTCAGCGCGACGGCGATCTCAGCCAGCTTCTGCGAGGACACCCCGACGGATTCGGGCCGGGCCCTGGGCAGTGGATCGACCGGCTGTCCCCAGGCAGGCGCAACCAGGGCAAGAACCGCCGCCAAAATGAAAGTCGCCAATCTGGTCATCATTTGCGATCCTCGTGGCTCTTACTTCAGGGCATTGAGACAGACGGGAACTCCAATAGGCAACCGGGGTGCGATTTCGTACTGAAAGTGCCGGGATTGTAGTGCGCTTCCGGGCCTCGAAAACAAGCCGTGCTACTTGGAAGCTGTCGGTAGAGGAGACGGCGGGGAGACAACATGCTGGAACGGCGCACGAGCGCCTGAAAAGTCGGACGACATATACAATCCGGTTCGGAGAAGGACCGAGCATTGCCGAACAAGTGTCTACCACGAATGTGGAAATTACCGCGGAATTATAGCTACGACTGGGAAACTCATAATCCCTTGGTCCTTGGTTCGAATCCAAGCAGGCCCATGTTTTTACTATAGATGATGATGATGGGCCACTTCGAGGATTCCTCTACCCTAACGATGCGTAGAGCGGCCATGAATCAAGTCACTCTGGCGATCCCGCGAGCGGCACATGGGGCGGCAGCCGTGCTCAAGGCGTAAGAGAGCCTGACGGGGCCTCACTGATATCCAAGAACCGAAACAGCGCTGAGTAATCTCCGCGATCGGCGTCGCGCAAGGAGGCGATGTAGCGATCCCGCAGCTCCCCGGCATCGGTGAGAGTGCCGTGCCCCCAGGTGAACACCTCGCCGGTGAGATCCTTGAGCAGTAGATCCGCCATGAAGCGCGCATGGCGGCCGTTGCCGTTCGGGAAGGGATGAATCGACACCAGTCTGTGGTGGAAGCGTGCTGCAATCTCAGCAGGCGGGTATGCCTTGTATTGCACCTGCGCCCGCGCATCCTCTGCGAGTTGGAAGAGACGCGCGGGAATATCCGTCCAGGCCCCGCCGATGTTTTTCTCAGAGCGACGAAAGTCCCCGGCCCAGCGCCATGTCTTATCGAACATCCGTCGGTGCACCGTGCGAATGAATTCGCGCTCCAGCGGATCCCCTCGCCGGCGGGCGTAGGCCCAGTTGCGTGCCTCAAGGATGTTGGCCTCCTCGAACTCATTGAGCTGGAACTGCAGCGTGATGTAGCTCGGGATGAGCCCCTCCCTCTCATTCGGATCCAGGGGCGTGGCGCCGGGTGCGTAATCGAGCTTCAAATCCAAAGCCTCGAGCGGTTGCCATCCAGGATCTTGCGGCGAAGCTCAGCAACCTGCCGCTCGAACTGCTCTGCGCTGGTGGACTGTGCCTCGAGCGCCATTGTGTGATGGACAGCCGCGACCTCCGCCCGTGCGAGTGCCTCGGCGCGCTCCTCGACCACCTCCTGCAGAGGCTTCTTGGGCACGAGCACATAGCGAACCTCGCACCCGAGGACTTGCGCGTACCGCGTGAGGGTTGTCAGTGTGATATCCCCGCGGGCTTCGGCAATCTCAGCGGCCATCGCCGTGGAGGGAACAACCCCTGCCGCCTTGGCGAATTGACGCACTCGCATGCCCAGCGCACCCCGGATCGCCCGCAACCACCCGTCCCGGGGGCGCGAATAGGGAAGTTCCCGCCAGGGGGCGAGCTGCTCATCCAGGTGGCGTAGGGGCAGATCCTGCAGCATGACAGCACCGTGATCGACTATAGTCGGACATTCTTATTGTACACATTCTACTATAATAGGTCAATTCTGCCATTCTTGTTCGATCATAGTCGCTCGACACGGCGGCTTCTGTTCGAGTAGAACCATGTGCTATCACGGCCAGCAAACTTGGCGCTCACCAGGCTGCGCGCGGAAAGTGAGTGCCGCGGTTTGATGCGCTTAGTCTGGTCCGTGCAGCGTTGGCCGTTCCCGCCCCGAAGTGGACATTGATTCGAGTTCCGGCTTATGCGGATAGATCTCGTGTGGCAGGAGGCAGTGGCCCGTCGGAGCCGAGCCCATCCTCTTTTGGTTGGCGCGGCGGCGCGATCACGCCGTTGGAATGAAGAAATATGGTGATCACGAAAAAACTACTTAGAGCGAACGGTTCCCATCTATTCAAAAAATGCAACACCACGACCGTCAAGAAGAGCGACGCAAACAGGCTGACAGCGATGCATGCGCGGACGCTATTCTTCACAACCGTGCCGATCGTGTGAACGCGATCGGCGTGCGTCTGTAACGGGTTGCGCTTCTTTCTGCCATACAGAAATCCGAACACGACGAATGCATTCAATGCGTAGGCGAACGTGACGGCGCCTATCATGATGAGGCCGCCAAATCCCGGGAAGGGGGTCTTTCGAATGATATAGAGCACGAGCGCGGCGAACAGAAAATAACTCAACGCAGCAAGGAAAACGATGAACGGTGAGATGAAATCGAAGAGTCCGCGGCGCTGCAGGACGGCTTTCCGTTTCCGCTCCGCCAACGAGGACTTGAGCATCTTGCTGTATCTGGTTCCCTTCCATCCGATGAGAATCGCAGGGGACGTCTGCGCCGTGAAATACACCATGGTGAGGCCCATCACCCCTACCGGGTTCCAGCCCGGGCGCCGCGTGTAAGTGACCAGCCCGCCCAGCAATAACAAGCCGAGCACTGCGATGCCTGTGTTCAGCGCACGGTATCGAGTGGCAAAGCGCCCGGCAGATAAATTTTGGTCGACACCCGGGTACTGCTCCGCGAAGCGTTCGACTGGGAAGCTCGCCACCTTCGCTCGAACACGTCTGATGAACAACGCCGGACCCAGTACTGACCCTGCCAGTATCTGTATCGTGAACATCGCAAGGAAGGCATAGAATGCAATCATGACGGCACCTCACTTTGCCAGCGGTTGTCGGCTGATGGCGCCGACGAACGCATTGCGGATTTCAGAATCGGTTACACCTGCTTCGCGCAGCTCGGCGATCGCTTCGCTGAGCTTGCGCAAGGTCCATTCCTGCAGATTGAACTTGCAGTTCGTCTTGGCGCGGGGGTGGACATAAGTGCCGCGGTAGCCCTTGGTTTCGATGATCGAATCGCGTTCCAGCAACTTATAGGCCTTGGCCACGGTCTTGCTATTGAGCTCGAGATCGTTGGCGAGCTGCCGGATCGAAGGCAGCGCATCGCCCGACTTCAGAACCCCGGCAGTGACCGCGGCCTTGACCTGCTCGATGAGCTGCTCGAACTGGGGCGTGGGGTTGTCGATGTCGATGGTGATTTCCATCGGGTTGTCTCTTTAATGTACCATGTGTACCGATGGTACAACTGGCATATAAAATATGCAACCATGCCCACGTCACACTCGCAGCACGATGAGCCGACGCAATGAAAGCGACCATGTGGGGGAGGTCTTTTCAGCTGTGACGTCGTTGATACCGATGGCAGCTTAGGGCGAGAGCAAAGCGGTGGTATGCGGTGTTATCACCCGGCGTTGGTTGAGGAGACGTGGGGAAAATGACGCGCTCGGAGGACCGTTGGGCGCCCAGAAGGCCGAGCCACAGACACTATCTGGCTCGGAGCAGCACCGAGAACTACCGAACGAGTGTCTACCACGAACTTGAAAATCACCGCGGGATTATAGATAGGACTGGGGAACTCATAATCCCTTGGTCCTTGGTTCGAATCCAAGCAGGCCCATTAGAACCCAAAACTGCCTCTTCTTGATTCCATGTAATCGATCGATTACACTAAGCCGGTGTTCGTTGTAAAACCACTTCCCGGGTTTACAGCATGGCTTGATGGTCTGGCTGATGCGAGCACGCGCGGCGTGGTTCTCGCCAGGATCAAACGCCTTGAACGTGGACTGATGGGTGATGTGGAGCCAGTTGGCAAGGGCGTTTCTGAGTTGCGTATCCACGTCGGGCCAGGATGGCGCGTGTATTTTACACAGCGCGGTACCCAGCTGGTGATCCTGCTGCACGGTGGGAGCAAGCGCACACAAAAGACAGATATCAAGCGGGCACAGTCGTTGGCCGCGTTGCTCGAATGATTCAGGAGTGAAAATGAGAAAGCGCATAAAGGTTGCGGACTTGCCGGATTTCGATGCGGCGCCTTATCTGAATAACGAGCGCGCCATGGCGGCCTACCTGACGGACATTCTTCAGGCCAACGATGCCGGATTGCTGGCGGCTGCATTGGGGGACATTGCGCGCGCGCGGGGCATGAGCGAGATTGCCAAGGCAGCGGGTATTACCCGAGAGGCGCTCTACAAGGCGCTCCGCAAGGGCAGTGAGCCGCGGTTTGATACGGTTAGTCGGGTTTGTGCAGCGCTGGGCGTTCGTCTGGTGGCACAGCCTGCACATCCCTAGGCATGTGGTTGAACAGAATCCTATTCGGGTCGCTAATGGCGATCGCGGATTGGCCTGCCGATAGCCGGCACTCACAGCACGGCCATTCCGAAAATCGCAGCGGTTGGGCGAAGGCTCGCTGCTCAACGAACTATGGCTTCAGTCGCCGCGGCTTCAGCACGATGTGCCAGCTTACCCTGTACTGATCGACGAGCTCGACGGACCCTCGGCCCCCGTCGGCGATATGAATCGGATTTCCCGCCGCTTGCCAGTTGGACGACACATTTTGGACGGTGCCGTCGGTGGCCTGCCTTCGCAGTTGCAGATCCACGAATCCCGAACCCGCGTCGGCGGCCGTGAGCTGTACTTGTAATCCGCCAATCCAGGCTAAAACTGGAGTTCCAAAATCCATGAGATACGGTACCGAACCGCATCCGATATCACCGCGACACTCATCGACTACCAGCAACAGATCGCGCCGCTTGGAGTAATCGATCGAGGCGCGTTCCGTGACCGGGGAATCCGCGTCGAGGCGAAAGTATTCCATATAGACGGAATGCCCGTCTGCGGTGTTGGCGGATCTGGCTAAATCGAGATTGATCTTGGTGCCCGGATATTTCGCCTCAAGCTCTTTTGCAAGCACGCCGATATCGGCGCCGGGGCTGCGTGAGCCGCTTCGGCCAACATCCCAAACCCGCCCCTGATGGTCGAACAGGATCCAAAGATCCTCATTCTCGAATGCCGGCCCATGCCCCCAGATGTCAGGAAAGTAGCGCTCCAGGAACGCCTCGTCGGGGACCTGCTCGTGACTTTCCGTTGCCCTTTTCTCCTCCGCTTGCTTGAAGACAGCGCGGGACTGGAAGACCTCATCTGGCGGATCGTCCGAACGGCGCGGCCAGGCATAGCAGATCATCAAGGAAGATTCATCCGGGTAGCGCGCATAGGGAGGGGAGTTGTGAATATTTGTCGTACATGCTCGACGCGCGAACTGCTCCGGAGTGAGACCCAGTTTGAGAAATAGCTGGTACTCCGCTTTTTCGGAGCCCGTTGTTCGACCGTCGTTATCGCTGAGCATTTCGCGATTGATGCTCCCATCTTCGTTCATGAATACGGTAAGAAGCTTTCTTTCGCCTGGTTGAGATCCCCTGATCGGCCCATAGGGTTGGAAGAACTCCGGGTATTGAGCAGCCACTGCCGCCCGAACACGCGCCGCCGAGCGGGTCGGATCGGGAGGCCACTTGTAAACCTGATAGGACACATAGAGTCCGTTCTTACGATCCGGCCCGAACCAGCCTATGAACTTCGTATCAAAAGGGGTTCCAAAACCAGCAACAAACTTTTCGGACCAATCGACCGACTCGACGTCAGGCGCGGCGGTGTCATCAGCTGCCTGGCCCACGGGCAATACCATCTTCCTAATGTCCAGAATCCCGCCGTCGCGAGTCATATCCACGTGCAGTTCGACGGAGCCGCTGAATGCCCCCTGAAACAACTGAGGATAGGCCGCGCGCGCAGCAGCCTCCGCCTTGGGAAGAAATGGACTCCAGTCATGCAATGGCGGTCGCGTCAAATCGGAATCGCCCAGCCTCGGGGCATTCAGATCCACTGCGATGGCAACACAAGCGACCCCGAGGCCAAGAGCCGCGCCGATAATCCAACGACTGGCAGATCGGCGCAGCGAGGTCATGATCCGAACCCGGCGCTCCAGCTGGGAAGTTCTCGCAGCGATCGCCATCGCGCCGAACGGCGCCAGCGCTCCGCGTTGATTCACGGCGAGAAGGGCATCGGCGTACGTCTGTATATCCGCAACGCGCCCGAGGACTCGCGTGTCGCAATCCACCTCCACCGCGAATCGAACCCGCCGCAGCTGCCACCAAAGGAGCGGATTCCAGGGGAGTACCAACAGGACCAGAAAGCCCGTCAGCAGCAGAAGAGGATCACGCGCCTGGATGTGCTCGTTCTCATGGGCCAACACCACAGAGCGGATGGCGACCGGGCCCTGCAGTATCCATTGCGGCACCAAGATCTGCGGTTTGAAGAATCCAAGCACGGCCGGACCCAAAGCCGGCGTGACCCAGAGGTCAAGGCTGTCAACCACTTCGCGGCGCCAACGGCGACGCGCTTGATGTAGGTTGCCCCAGGCAAATGCGAAGCAGCCGAAAAGTCCGGCGGACATCGCGCCCCAGAGGAGCTGGCAGACCTTGTCGAACGAAGGGAATGAATACCTGTGAACAAGCGGGATGATTGGGACAGGGATGAATGCTATCGCCGCGGGTTTTGCAACGACTAAGTGCTCTGGAGGAGGGCTGGCTGTTTTCGGTACGGCGGGCATTGGCGAAGCGACCGCAGTGGATACGGCGGTCAGCGGGTGAGGTCTTGTAACCATCACGGCCGGAAGGACGAGCGACGCGACCATTGTCGTCACCCAAATGCCTCGTCGCGCCCATCCACGCCAAACGGCGATCTGCTCAATGGCAAGCCCTGCGAGGCTGAACAGCAGCGCGACCGCGGCGCCATATATCAGGATGTCGAACATCATGAATTATCTTTGCGCGCCCGCTCGTCGAGCAGGCGGCGGATCCGACGTATCTCTTCGTCGGTGAGCTTTTGATCTGAGACCAAATGGGCCAGCAGTAGCTCTGCAGATCCTTTGAAGAGCTTTAAAGACAGGTCGCGCAAGGCACTGCGCCGCGCAGCATCGCGCGCCACTAAAGGCAGGTACCGATGTGCCCGCCCTTCCTCTTCGTGTCCCACGAAGCCCTTCGCTTCGAGCTTGCGCAGGACCGTAAGCACGGTCGTGTAAGCAAGCTCATCCCGAACCTTTTCACGCACTTCGGAGACGGTGGAAGGCCCGTACTCCCAGAGCACTTCCATCAGCTCTGCTTCGCGTTCGGCCAGAACAATCCGCATGTCGGAATGCCCCATCTGCTATCTGAGTAGTAGTTAACTGCAACGCGCACCGCATGTCAACTATCGTAGTAGTTGTGAGCCTCGTGTGTGCTGCGTGGCAGCAGCAGAGGACCCTTGATGCGCCGCGGCCCCCGAGGTTTTGCTACCAAGTCGGAAAGCAGGCGGTCCTTTTGGGCGTGGGTAGCAGGGAAACGCCGAGGGCAACTATGCTGCTAATGAGCGCCCGTACTGTCGAACGACGGACACAATCCGGTTCAGAGAAGTACCGAGCACTTCCGGACCAGTGTCTACCACGAATGTGAAAATCACCGCGGTTTTATAGATAGGACTGGGAAACTCATAATCCCTTGGTCCTTGGTTCGAATCCAAGCAGGCCCAATTCCTAAGCAACCCACGGATTGATCACATCGACATTCAAATCCGAGAAGTGCCTGACGTTCCTTGTCGCAAGTTCCGCTCGACGTGCGATGACAATCCCAGCGATCTGCGTATCGCGCATATCAATCGTTTGCCCCGCTCGTTGCCGGCCGGCAGCCAGCTGGGCTGCCGTCTCAGCAGCGGGTTGATCAAAGTCAAGAACGCGTCCCTCCAGGTCCTCAATCAAAAGTCTATTGAAGGCGGATTCAAGGGCTTGGCGGCGCTTACCCTTAGGTAGCAGCGCGAGTCCCAGCCGAGCCTCAAACAGGGTGATGCTGGTGATCCAGATGGACTCTGCGGCCTGGCGATCCAGCCATTCAACGACTGGTGGCTCCGGAATCTCGCGCATCAAGGCCGAAAGAACGTTCGTGTCGATTACGATCACGGCTCAATGTCTGCAGGCCGTGCAGATTGGCCTCGAAGCTCGGGTAGATCAATCGTCAAGCCCTTGCCGCTGAAGCGTGCCGCAATTCGCGATCCGATCTTGGCGATCGGGCGACTGGAATCCTTTGCCGCATTGCGAAGAATATGCCGAATTTCCTCCTCCATACTGCGACCATGGCGCTCAGCTAGCCGCTTCAGTCGAACCTTTACGTCTTCCTCGATATTCCGCACAATGACCTGAGCCATGGGAGAAGTCTCCAGCTAAGAATATGATATCACGATATCATCTGTCCGGTAGTAGTGCCGTGCGTCCATGCTCGTAGACGCCGTGTCTTTCGAAGCTTGTAGAGCAAGCGGCGGCAGGCAAAGACATCGTGATCGCCCGCGCAGGTAAGCCTGTCGCGCGCCTCACGCGCCTGGAGACACCGGCTCGTAAGATCCGCTTCGGGGTTCTGAAGGGCAAGGTCAAAGTGGCAAAGGACTTCGATGCGCCGTTGCCGGCGGAGGTCCAGGCGGAATTTGAGGGTCGCTGATACGACTGCTCCTCGACACGCACGTGTTCATCTGGTCAGTGATTGACAGCCGGCAGCTGAAAGCGGCGACTCGCGGCTATCTGGCCGCTGCCGAAGTGGTCTACGTGTCCGCGGGCGTCCATCTGGGAGATTGTGATCAAAACCCGACTTGGGAAAATGACAGGTGACGCCGAGGCGTTCGCGACAGCGATTGACGCCAGTGGATTTCGCGAGCTGCCGGTGACGGCGAAGCATGTCGCAGCCGTAGCGAAGTGGCCGCTGCATCACGCGGACCCATTTGACCGGATGCTGCTTGCTCAGGCGTTCCTCGAACCATTGCGTCTGGTGACGGCGGACAAGGCGCTCATCGTTTACGGCGGCGCAGTCGAGCTCGTCTAACGCAGCGGCTCGATGGAGTGCGGCGAGACTTGATGCGGCAGCCTGCCTACGCCTAGATATCAAGCTGAACAGAATTTACCGGTGGGCTCAGCGATCGGCAGCCGCCGAGCAGACAAATCGGCTGTTCCCGCTCAAGTTCGTTTATTCAACTTCGACTTGCGATCCTCCCCGATTGTTCGAATCCAGGCACGCCAAATTTCAGCCTAAGCGAACCCAATCCATGGCTTCGAGTACATAGGGAGCAAACAGGAAATCCCGGATGCCAACGATCCGGCCTTCCGACCAGTCGATCAGGACAAAATGCGCAGGTGTCTCCATGCGGCCGGTGCTGTCGAAGACCAGCATGGCCGGCCGTCCTTCAATGGCCCCGAGGGCGAATCGCCATTTCGTCACTTCCGCATAGCGGGTGAAATAGGGGCCAATCTTGTCCCGCCCTTGCAGTTGGAGCCGGTTCACCAGTTCGAGCTTCACGTCAGCGGCCAGCATCGCGCGGATGGCGTCGAAATCGCCGTTCCGGAACAGATGGACATAGGCGCTGATCTTCCGCCGCTCCGGATCGGATATCAGCGGCAGCCGGGTGTCTTCGGGCGCCTGCACGAGTTGCCGGAGCGCCGCGCGTCCGCGCTGCAGTGCCGATTTGGCCGCCGCAGGAGAGCACTGCACGATGCCTGCGATCTCTTCGACCGAATGACCGAGAACGTCCTTGAGGATCACCGCGCAGCGCTGAAGTTCAGGCAGACGCAGAAACGTTTGAACGCTGATCGCGATGACGTCCGCCTCGGGTAGGGGTGCCGCTTCAACGTCTTCGGTGAGCGGAACGACCATGCCCCGGGGCCGGTCGCGCAGGAAATCAAGGCTCGCGTTGTGGGCGATGCGAAACAGCCAGGCATCGAGATTATCCACCACAAGGCCCTGGGCCCGCGCGTGAAGGGCCTTGACGATGGTGTCCTGCAGCACATCCTCGCCATTGACCGCCGATCCCGTCATGCGGGCGCAGTAGCGATGAAGGCGTGGCCGCAGCGCCGTCAGGCGATCCTCGAGTTCGTCCGCGTTCATGTATCGCGACCTATGTCGATGAGAATCTTCGACAGGATGGCTGGTTGTGACAGGAATGGCGAGTGGCTGCTCGCCAATGTGTGGATAGTTGTCTTACCGCCGATGGCAGCGTCGACCGTCGCAATCATGTAATCCTGACCGGCCAACGGAATTGCACGATCCTGTGTGCAGCGGATGTAGTGGCGCGGCACCGAGCCAAATCTTTCGGGGGTAATTTCCGATGCAGCCACGGCGCCCGCATTTGATTCGTCGCAATGAAGTTGCGACACCGCATGCGCGAAATCGCGCTCCGACAAGTCGCCATAAAACGCAGCCTTGAGTTGCGATCTGTAGACTTCGTCGGGTGATCCGACATGGATCCTTGTCGCGCCGATGGCGATGGGATCACCCACGAACAGTCCAGGTGCCAGGGCCGAAGCCAGAGTTTCATGTTGGAGCATTGCGAGCAAAGACATGCCGTTCGGCACCATAAACCCGGCAAGATATACGACGGCGAGAAGCAGGTTCGGAGCCTGCTCGGCGACGGCGGAAATCGTCATTCCGCCGGCCGAGTGCCCGACCAGGATGACCTTGCCGTCGCCGAGGGACGCAGCTTCCCTCACCAACGCGACAACCGCTTGCGTCCGCTCCTCCTGCGTAACGCCGGCGATGGCAGATCGCTCGGCGGCGAACGCGGCGGGGTCGAACGGTCTAAGACCGAGCGACCTTGGTGCTATCGCATTGATCCCCGCGCCGGGAAGGTCGAGCGTCAAAGCGGCGAAGCCGTTAGCTTTGAGTATTGGCGTAACTCGGTCCCACGCCGAATGATTGTGCCAAGCGCCGTGGACCAGGACAAAAACTGCCTTGCTTGCTGACATGGGCTCAAACTTCCCTGTTCTCGAAAAGAAATACTTCAACGCCCGAGCCATCCGGCGCAAATTGGCGGCGATCCTTCCCGGCCGCTTGCCCTTCCGCGCTTACAAACCCTTTATTGATGGCCGCAAGATCGTCGAAATACAGCGTTCCGATCCGATGAACATCGCAGGTTCCTCCCGGCGTCGCGATGAGGCCGTCGCTGACCTCGTATTTCCTGAGACCCGGAATCTTCTTGGCGAGAGGCACGTGTATTTCGAAGTAATGGCGGTCAAATGCCTCGACGTTCTTCGGTGTCCGGTAAATCACTACCATCCGGGCCATTGGTGTTCCCTTCATCGGGATTCGCTCAACACCGCCGAACCCACCATTGAGTCCAAGCTGGCCAGCTCGATTAGCTTCGGGAAATAGGCTTTCATGCGTGGATCGCTGCGCATCCCCTCGACGGCTGTGGGGGTCTCCCACTCCGAGTAGATGACGACGCCGGCGTCGTCCTCTGCCGCGATCAGCCGGGTAGTTTTCCAGCCGTCGAGCGTGCGGACCACCGTCTCAATGTTCCGCCTCAAGAGCGCGATCAGTGCGTCCTGCTTCCCGGGCTTTGCCTTCAGCAGATTGATCAAAATAACGGACTCGTCGGACATGGCATATCTCCTTAGGTTTCGGACACACAAAGGACGACGCACAGGGTGAAAACGGATCGCGGCGGAGGGGATTTTCCGGAAAATCATCTTGGGAAAGCCCAACAGAGGTCACACTGAATACGTTGGATTCGCGAGAATTCGCCGGAAATTCAACAGGGCGCCGGCGCCAATGGTAAGAAGCCTCTCAGCTGCCGTGCTACGGCGCTGACCGCGAAGGGCTTGGACTCCGGTCGGCCCTGGGTAACGCAAACTCATCTATTTCACTCGTGCCGACTCGAGCTCGCCGGGTTGCCGAACCCCGCCGAGCCAGGGCACTAGCGGCGGACAGCGGCCGCCCTTAAGCGCCGTGGCCGGCAGAGTGATCGCCTTACTCACCCGAAAGGAGGCATTCGATGTCGCTTTCGGCCCACGGACACTGGTGGTCGCGGATTGACTGTCCGATAGCTGCCATTCCCGGTATGCACCGGAGCCCCCACGAGATCGGCCAACGGTGTGGGCCAATACCCGCGAGCAATGGTCGAAACTGAACAGATGTGCCTATTCAGTTCACAAAGTGCCGTCGCGGATATTTTATCGTCAGCTGCTGATGACGTGGACGTATAGCTATAACATAGCTATAGTATTAGGCGATGAAATTGGTCGGCGACCCGGATGTGGCGGCGTGGCTCGGTAGCCGGCCGGAGATGGAATGGGACGCTGGGAACAGCACCAAGAGCCAGACCAAGCATCGGTTCACGAAGGTGGATGTGGAGAGCCTGCTCGATGC
>Ga0182030_10015532_pt1 | contig 14910 bp, 15 predicted proteins | sample 812S3MmetaG_FD_121299 | JGI IMG/M metagenome (GOLD analysis project Ga0182030, IMG submission 121299) | Permafrost microbial communities from Stordalen Mire, Sweden - 812S3M metaG (Illumina Assembly) | ecosystem: Environmental > Terrestrial > Soil > Wetlands > Permafrost | place: Sweden... | reverse complement strand
GGGTTTTACCTTTAGGATACATATATTTATTATCAATTATATTATTTACAATATTTCTACTAATCTGCTGGAAACAACTACCGGATGTACCTATTGTAGTTGGGAGTTACTTAACCGCCCTTATCCCTTTATCAAATTATTTGCTCATAGCCATTTATGTATATCCTGACAGAAGATACAGCTATACCTCTGATTACCTGATCATCCTCGCGCCAATTCTACTTATATTTTCAATTTATATAATATATTTTCAAAGACCTTTAATCCCCCGTTGGAACACATCGCTGCTATTGAAAGCCGGTAAAAACTAAGATCCCCTCTTAATCGAAACCTGCCTTCACAAAAATTTCCTTAAACTCAGTTTATTTGTTATTTCACAAATAAACCTAGAGAAGATTTGCATGCGATTAGGTTGAATAAAAAGCGACTATGAACTCTACATGGAACGAGTAGTTCTGTTGCAAGTATATTAACGGAACAAAGTGGTCGTGGTTCTTGATCAACAAATAATTATAGCGGCACCGGTACTTGCTTGCAATTGATTTAGGTTTAAAAACTGTACCGGTGATTTACACAAAGGTAAAAAAAGACCAAGTGGCTTTTACGATTGTTTCTCACAATCAACAGCGGGTGAAAACACCGTCACAAATCCTTGCTGAAGCTAAAATATTGGAAACAACTTATGGAATTCGACAAGGTGTTAGAACCGATTTGAATCCAAACGCTACCAAAAAGATGCAAATATAAAGGATAAAAATATTGCCTTACTCAGTTTGCGGCCATGTAAATTTGATATCACCCTCCGGGATTAACTAAATCATTCAGGGATTGATTCCTACAAGAGTTTGTCTTCCACTGGGAGATCAGATTTAAGACAAAAATGTTATAATAAGCAACTAATTCACTATTTTGTCGCCTTCCCGATTAAATTATCGACACCAGAATCAACTTTCCCTGCCATATTTTGAAGGACTTTGCCCAACTTTACACCACTATTAAATAAAATAAATTTTAAACATGGACGCGATTCTCATAAGTATAGGAGTCCCCTTAATTGTAGGTGCAGTTAATTTTACCGCAAAAAAAATATATGAAAGTATAACCGGGCGGGAAAAAACATTTTTTTGGCAAGATAAAAGAGAAGAATTGACAGCCATTCATACGCCAATAGGGTTTGATGAATTAAAAAGAAGAACAAGAATTCTTGTAATTGATAACGAAAAAACCTTCCCTACAGAATTATTTACAAGCAATGGATATTTTATTGAGCAATGGGAAAAGGTTAAAGACCTTAATAAGCTCCTAAGAGGTGAGTATGATATAATCGTTTTAGACATAATGGGTGTAGCAAAAGAATATTCCGAGGAAGATGGCTTAGGGATTTTAGAAGCGATTAAAAAAGAAAATCCTTCACAAATAATTATAGCGTATTCTGGCGGAAGCTTCGATATTTCCAAACAAAGGTTTTGGGATTTAGCCGATGAAAAAATAGCGAAACCTGCGGATTTTCTTAAAATAAAAGGTACCGTTGATAATTTAATAAAAAAGAAATTTACCCCTGAAAGATACATTGATAGTTTAATCACCCTCTTGCAAACTCAGAATATATCCGATAGAGAAATTAATAAGATAAAAACTGACCTTTCTAAATTATTAAAAGGGGATAAGAAGAAAGATGTTAAGGATATTTTTAAATCTATTGCCGATAATAAAGGGATGTTTGAGAAATTAATTGGACTAACAACCACTATTCTTAAATTTTTTCAATAAAAAATATGCAACCCGAACTTTTTGGTACTATTTCTGAATTCCCCTTTGTTTATGATAAGGGTTTTTATGCAGGTGCGACATTGGAGCAGAATAAAACATGTAAAAATTGTAAGGAAAAAGATTGCTTGACATTTTTGCAGACAGCAACAAATAAACACCATTATTTATGTTCATATAAGTTTGACAATTTTTTACTTTGCTTCAACGAAAAAAAATTTATGATAAATGGAATGATTCTTGAAAACAACAGAACCATTCCAGAAGGGCGAAGATTTAAGAGAGAAGAATATTTAGTAAATCAAATAGAAATAGAAGAAAAAGTTACAAGGTATGCTAAAACCGAGAATTTTATTTCTCAACAAATTAGCTCGAACATCGAAAGAAATTTTGAAGTTTTTCACGATATTAAAAACGCCCTTGCTGTTGTTCAAAAATGCGCGGACTTATTTATAGATAAGATGCAAGGCAGCGATTTCCAAGAAAAGCTTCGTCATACTCCAATTGAGATTACTGATTTATATGACGCGCTGTCACTGGTTAATTCCCAATTGGGGATGATGGATGTACTTGTTAATATCGAAAGTATTAGTCAAGGAACAAAAAATCCAGTTAACATTTATAGAATGTTCCATCGGCTAAATAAATTATTTGCATACAAAGCGAAGGATAAAAATATTACAATCCGTTGGAAAGATGATGGTCAAATTCCTTTTACCGAAGCATATCAGTCGTTGGAATTTATTCCGATAATATTGTTGGATAATGCAATAAAATATTCAGCAGCCGATTCAACTATTTGGGTTGATTTCCATAAAACAAACAGCGAAATAGTTGTCACAATTAGTTCGAAGGGAAAAACTATTCCAGAAGACGAACGAGAACGGATTTTTGAAAAATATGAGCGGGGAAATGACGCAAAATTGGGTGGAGATAAAGGAATTGGTATGGGATTGTGGCTTGCGAAACAAATTCTTTTAAAACACGGCAGTGATATTTTTTATTATCCAACAGAAGGAGGTCAATACGGCAATAATAACTTTCAATTTAAACTAAAAATTTGACCATTTAAAGTGAAAAAAACATTCGCAACCATCCTTTTTTATTCATGTAGCAGTGTGATAATTAATTGTTATTCCCAAACAAATGGTGAGTATGAGGCTATGGCTACTAAAAAATATATCTTGCAAGACTACCAAGAAGCAATAACGGACTATAGTCAAGCCATAAAAATTAATCCTAACAATGCCGATGACTATTTTAACAGAGGTCTTTGTAAAAATCTACTAAATAACGATACCGGGGCTATTTCAGATTATGATATGGCAATCGCTATTAATCCTTACTACGCTGACGCTTTTTGCAGTAGAGGGCTTTCAAAAAGTCTTCTAAAAAACGACATAGGAGCTATGTCAGATTATAATATGGCAATATCCCTAAATACCAAGTTTGGAGAAGCCTATAATAACAGAGGTCTTTTAAAATATCAACAAAAGGACTTCCACGGAGCTATAGCAGATTTCACTACCGCTATAACCATTAATCCCAAACATGTAAGCGCTTATTATAATAGAGGCAATTCAAAAGGTCAGTTAGAAGATTACCGGGGTGCAATATCTGATTACGATAGAGCTATTGCGATTAATCCCAAACTTGCAAATGCTTATAATAACCGAGGTCGCGCAAAGGATGAACTGCAAGACTATCAAGGTGCTGTTTTAGATTACACCGAGGCAATTGGACTTAACCCCAATTTTGTAGAATCTTATTATGGCAGAGGTCATTCAAAAATTCAGTTAGTAGATTATCAAGGTGCGATAGCCGACTTTACCAAAGTTATCATGATTAAACCTGATCTTGCAGAAGCTTTTTATAGTAGAGGCTATTCAAAAGGTCAATTAGAAGACTATCCGGGCGCGATTGAAGACTACACAATGGCTATAACGATTAATCCTAATTATGCTGACGCATATATTAATAGAGGTCTTTTAAGGGTTACAATAAATGACAAAGATAACGGGTGTTTGGATTTGCGTAAAGCTCAAAATTTGGGCGTGTCCAAAGCCGATGAATTAACTCATAAGTACTGTCATTAAATGTGGGGCGATTAAGTTATTGTTGCTCATTTGTTACTCGAATTAGAATGGAAATATTGAACAAGGAGGGTTTTTTATAGACTTTTTCCAGTCATCGCGGCGGGTTTAAAGGCTAAACGTAGAATATGCAATTTCACTTTTGCTTGGCGAAATGATGCAGATGAAAAATAATGTCAATAATTATAGATTTATTGGATACAGCATAAACATAGGAGTCAATGGGCAGGCCACTATGGAAACAAGTTATAAATCTTGGGTCAGTGTTTTTTTCTGCTGGCAAATAGCCTATTTTTTGACTGACTGAATTAAAAACCGCAATTGCCTTAGCATCAAACTCATTATTTGGTTCCGGCACCAAAATGACCCGGTCATGTATTTCCGGTATGGTGAAGTCGTAATGCTTGATTCCTCTGATCGATGTTTTCATTTTTTCGTGTTATTAAAGTGTATAATCCTGTCCTTTAATTAATCCTCAAAAGGACATGGTAATTAACTATCATTTTAAATACTAATTGCACTTACTATTTTGTGGACAGCCGTTTTACTTAGTAATTTTGGGTTGTTATTTTTATCAGGTACTTTAACCGCTCTTGCGATTGCTCGCACTGATTTACCTTCGTAGAAGAGATTGATAATATCCAAAAGTACATTCTTGGGTAAGATGGAACCCCGTCGTTTACCTTTCCTTGAAAATTGACCGTTACGGTTTCGTGGTTTTTCCATATTATGAATTAGCAACCAGTCCCAGTTTACGTATTTTAGTTACAGTGTTTGGGTGAACTCCAGCAAGTTTGGCTGCTTCACTTGCCTTATACCCCTTTCGCAGATAATCCAGTGCTTTTTTATTTTTTTCCTTAGAAAGGAACTCCAATGGACCATCTTTTGTTTCGGGTTTTCGCCCTTGATAAACTCCTCTTGCTTTGGCAAGCTTGATTCCTTCATGCTGCCTTTCTTTTGACTGCGTTCTCTCCATCTCCCCAACAATACCAAGTATGCTTATCATCATTTTAGCAATCGGGTTCTCTTTCTCATCAGCTTCCAGAGTTCGCAATCCTTGTGATATAAAGTATATGCAAATATTCTGTTCAGAAAAGAAGTGAATTGTATTGATGATGTCCCGTAGGTTGCGTCCCAATCGGTCAATCTGCCATACAGACAAACTTTCGAGTAAACCCTTTTGCACATAGCTTAATATTTCCTTTCCCCCTGGTCTTTCAAAAAAGGGTATGGCACCTGAGCATTTATCCTCAACAATTAAGTTATAGTCTTTTTCGTTAATCAGTTGCCGGGAAGTATTTTGATCAATCGTTGATACCCTTACGTATTGTATCCTCAGTTTGTTCACATTTTTTGTTTGGGTGTGCATAGAGTCTATTTTTGTGAAAAATTCAACCTTTTAGTCACGTTTTTATCGTAATCCGATTTTAATCGTCTCCCAACTTGGGCTACACCCTTATTTTGGGGGCGCAACAGACGTTTTGAAATTATTTAGCATATGTCTATACCCTTTCGCCGTGTCACCTAAAAGATGAAATAACCTCCCGGCTAACCATAAACTGATAACAATTCCTCCGCCTATGGCAGCGGCTTTTACGATCTTACTTTCCCATAGATCCGCAATAACTTGCTTGACTGCTGCGGTATGTTCATTTCCGGCATCTGTTCCCATTTGGCTGTTTTAAATTGTTTTTGGAGTCCTCAACATTACCAGTTCATAATGGCTTTGGTGTTGCCTTTTAACTTTTTTGGATATATTACCGTTGGATAGAAAATCTTCCTTACGGTTAACTATTTCAACTTGATCCCACCAACTTTCATTAATAGAAAAGTCTGATTCGGTCATTATGCTTTCCAATGTCGCTCTGTTCAATCCATAGAAAATAAAATCGGTCATGTGTTCTCTTTTAAGGTGAATTAAATACTGATGTATATGAAATTGATAGGTAATTAATCAATACTTACTCATACATAATAAGGCAAAGGAATGCCGTTCAGTGTATTCTTGGTAAACGTATGTCACCCTGTTAAGATAATGAATCTATTTTATAAATTAGAATTTATTTTTGCTACCTCTATCACTTTTCCGCTGTGGGTGCGGTAAAAATTATATACTTATTACGTTTTGGCGTTTCTTCATTCCGTTTCTTGAAAAGTGCCTCAATTAAAAAAAGTACAGCAACTATTGATCCTATACCTATAACATTGTTTTTAGCTGGGATACAACAAATAAATACCAGCAAAAAAATAACAGAAGGGATCTCTATCATTTTAGCCATTAAATGTTTAAAATAAGCTTTCATAAGTTGCGATTCGGAAGTATCCGTTCCAAAGATAATGATTTTTTATTAAACAAAGTAAAATATTAATAAATACATTACTAATATTCTATTTACAAAATTATTTGGAATTAGATGACAAGGTAATTGTTCGGATGCTTACGATACCTTTAAGGACTTATTGAAAGAGTTGCAACATTCACTTAAATGTATTGAAGATGTATTTTGTAGAACACTCCGTATTATAAGCATTCATTTTTAACGATTTCTTGCTGGTACTTCGCTGGTCATTTCGCCTTTGTTTGGCTGGCACTTCGCTGTCCAATCTTCACTTCTGATGTTTTATTTAAATCATTGTTAGCTATTGATATTCAATTATATGAGTGAATGATCTCGTTGGTTATTCGCTGTCCATTTCGCTCAATTTTTGCCGGTACTTTGCTGGTCATTTCAACATAATTGAAATTCATTTGGTATTGCTCTTTAGAAATTCCTTGTGTCGAAAGACAGTGAACGACCGTGATACTAAATATTAAAAACCCATTTCAAAATGGATGCAGTGAGGGTGATAAAGAAATTTGAAGATGTATTTTGTGTATTACTCGTTACAATGGTGTTAGTTATGATGCTCTGGAAAAAATTGTAAAATCAAATTTGCATTAACCCCGGGTAACGCTGAAAACCTAATCGCAATCATAAGAACACCACCGGGGATATATTTCCGTTAATGCTCGGAGCATTACTCATAAATCCGTAAACTTCTCTTTATCACCTATCAATTTTAGTACCCTCTCCACATTCTTTTTGCTATAAGCTTCTTGTACAACTGCGCTTTTATAAGAATCCGCTAATTTTATGTATCTTCTAAAACTCCTTTCATCCTTATGACCTGAAATTTCTTTTACAACTCGTTCAGGTACCCCCAAAATCAAGCTATTTGTGATGTATGTTTTCCTAGCAACATGCGCAGTTAAAACCTCATAAAAAGGTAACGTTTCGATCCGAGCCTTACCATTATAGTACTTTATCCGTTTAACTTCAAAGTTAAATTTTGCTTCCCTGCCCATATCTTTTAGTGCAAGGTTAAATTTTTGATTAGTAATCTCTGGGATCGGAAGAGAACCTCCTTTATAACGTTTTAAAATTTCATCAGCATACTCAATTATAGGAATGCTTAATAAGTTCCCGTGCGCGATTTTCTCTTGCGATAGTCGCCAAACTTTCTTGTCAAATTCGTTTGTTGCGAAATCCTCCTTACGCATAGCTTTATAGTCGCCAAATCTCTGCCCAGTCCAGCACATGAAGCAAAATTGGTCACGAACAGTATTCAATCGGTTCGTTTTGAACTTTTTATTTTGTAGTTCTATTAATCTTTGTAATGGAAGAACATAAATTTCTCCTTCAGTTGACTGGGCTACTACTTCCGACAGATCATAATATGGAATCAGCTTTTTCTTTTGATAAAACCCGATAAATGTTTTAAGGCCAGCAATGTACTTTTCTTTTGTCGAATCTGACATCTCATCATCATCTTGAAGTCCATTGAGATAGGTTTGAAACGCAGATAAAAATTCAATATTCATATTGTCCAAGGAAAGACTTATGCGATTTGTCTTGGCAAAATCAATGAGAAGGTTTTGAATCGATTTATATTTTTTCTTTGTATTAAGTCGTAGCGGAAAGCCCTTTTTAGTCTTATGATCTACAAGAAATGTTTTTATCCTTTCCTCAATATCAATTTTCGCTTCAATAACTTGCTCATGTAGTTTCTTCTGCGGAATAAGCTTTCGAAGATCTTCAAGTGTAGTATACTTTCCATTATTTTCATTTTCATTGGCAAGCTGTTCTCCGGCTGTTTGGAGCTGACCGAGTAAATCATTTAATATTACACCATGCGTTTTATAAACTTTTGTATTTGCTCTCTCTTTTTCGCTATCCCAAAATTTAGGCTCGATCCGCTTTGCAGTGTATACTTGCAATCGCTTGCCAGCGGTTGATACTGTCCAAGTTATTTGTAGTTTTGAATTTAGATAGTCCTGTAGTACCTTCGGATTAGTTTTTTCGGCTTCAGTAATTCTTTGTTTAGACCATGAACCTTTGAGATAAAAATGCACCGATGCCATAGCTTCCTTTTTAGACACGAATATAAAGTCATTTTTTGATAAACTGGATACAAAATCAGATACACTTTACCGTTGTTATCAAGCGATAACAAACTATATTAATGCATAAAACATTGATAATAAATAGCGTAAGAAAGTAGATATAGACTAATATGGCTTATTATAACTCAAAAGTAGCTCGCTCGGGGCTACTCGCGCTGAATTTTGCTTAACCAACGCAAAATTCAGCGCTTTCTTTTTGTCTGAAACCTGCGCCAGATGTTCGGTGCAGAGGATGATAGAATTTATACGTTTGGTTAGATAAGCGTGTTTTTCGATATCATACGAAATTCCATCCGGGTATACTATTTTTTGCATCTTAACCTTTTTCTGCATCTGCACACAGGACCACTTTCTTTGTCTGGGCTTAAATTTTCATTACTTGAAGTATCAGGGTATCTGGCGGGATACGAAATAGTAAAATTGATAGGAAAGCTATTTAAAAGTAGGGCATCACGGAATAACACCGCAGTAAACTGAATGAATATGGAACATCAACATGAAAAAGTCCCGGATGGACACCACAACCACTCTACGCAAGTCAGCATATCGTCCCGAAAATCTCATTAATGACGAAGGAAGGTTTTACATAAACAGGTAAAACATTATAATAAAAACTGTGCGATAACACATGCTGTTCTAAAAACCCAAGGTGATTTCAGTCATATTTTCACATATTTCAAGTCATCGAAAACTCATCGCTCAGTATCCACATTTGTATTGATAAAACTAAAGGCTTTCATAAGATGTAACAGCACAGTTTTTTTTATGCTTTTCAAACAAACTGCTTTCAGTCAGTATTAATATTAAGTCCATGGGTTATTTTGCTTAAAAATTTCCGGGTTATGTTAAAAAAACTATCACTCGCCTGTTGCGGTATCCTGATAATGGTTAATGGAGTTGGCCCTCAATTGCTCACAGCGGCCCAACAATCGCAACCGGTAAAAGATAAAATAGTGCTGGCGGTTGAAGAAATAAAACGGAATATGGTTTATGTTCAGGGTGGCACCTTTACGATGGGTTGTGCTGGCCAACAAGGCGGTAATTGTTACGCAACTGAAAACCCTGAACACAGCGTAACAATAAGCAGTTTTAGCATAAGTAAGTATTTGGTAACACAGGCATTATGGAAAGCGATAATGGACAATAATCCATCAAATTTTAAAAATTGTGATAACTGCCCTGTAGAAACTGTTAGCTGGATTGATGCTCAAAAATTTATAAGCAAATTGAATTCGATAACGGGGCAAAATTACCGGCTTCCTACTGAGGCTGAATGGGAATATGCAGCAAGAGGAGGAAATAAAACCGGAAATTATACCTATCCCGGTGATAACAACATAGATGCGGCAGGCTGGTACGCCAAAAACAGCGGCGGTAAAACTCATCCTGTGGGCCAAAAGCTGCCCAATGAACTTGGATTGTATGATATGGCTGGAAATGTAATGCAATGGTGCGCCGATTGGCATGATTCTTATAGCAGCGATTTAGCAACTAATCCTAAAGGCCCTCTCAGCGGTCAATACCGGGCTCTTCGTGGCTGCTCGTGGATTGGTAATGGGCAGAATTGCCGCGTTGCTGACCGGGACAGCAACACCCCTGATCGTCGCGACAACATTATTGGCTTTAGGCTTGCCCGGGACTGACCCTACCCCTTTTTTGTATTTTTGGTTTTGGAAATTATGCTTATAGGAAGTTATGGGATAATAATATTATAAATAATTCCCCGCTATGCTGTTTGCCATTATCTATTCCGGCTATTTATTTTATATGATAAATACTTATTTCTATAGTCCTTGAATTGCGTTTTATGTTGGTTATCGGGGAAGAAACACTCTCAAAAAAGGTTTTGCAAATTTCTAACCAATTGAATATCACTCAATAGGTTCGGCAACCCGACCTTGAATTCTACCCGCGCTGAATTTTGCTTAACCAACGCAAAATTCAGCGCTTTCTTTTTGGCTGAAACCTGCGCCAGTTGCCCGATGCAGAGGATGATAGAATTTATCCGTTTGGTTCGATAAACCTGATTTGGGTAATCATAGGTTAACCCCTCAGGAAACACCACTTTTTGCAACTTCATTTTATTGTTCAAACTGTGCATATAAAAGACAACCGGTTTAACTTTTAACTTCGTTAAAAAACTAATGAAAAAGAAACCTGATGGTAGAAGATGTGCGAATTGTGCAACAATTAATTGTAATTGTGTAACTCTTTGTATAAAAAGCCCGGTACTATTTTACAGGGTTGGCGTATACTGTTACATGGAAAAGAGAACAAATACCCCGGAAATAAATACAATAGCTGAACGGATAAGAGAAATCAGAAAATTCCGTGGACTGAAACAGTCGGCGGTTGCCGGTGAAATGAAGATTACCCAACAGGCTTACAGCCACATCGAAACAAAATCGGGCAATACCAAAGTAGGTACACTTCAAAAAGTTTGCCAGGTGCTAGGAGTGGAACTACCATTTTTGATGGGCGACCGGATACCGGTTACGACAGAAAATATGGAAATTTTTGATAAACTGAATTATGCGGCGGTGTATGCCGACTATAAAAGATTGGAAACAAAATTATCTTTAATAGAAGAACTTGTTTTTAATTTCCGCAGCGCCACTTTACGCAGGCTGTAGCTACTGTGCAATTATCATTTGATTGCTAATAGCGGTGCGCATTGCGGTTTATAAACCACTGCAATTGGGTTACGATATCTTTTTTAGGTATTAAACCCACTGTTGTCCGACAAAAGTTTAAAAAAAAATTAGCCAGTTTTTTTCCCGGACAGCACATCGGAATACGAAAAATTTCTCTCACGGGCAAAAACTGATCCCGTAGGGCTTAAATATGGGTGTTCATCGTTTTAAACAGAGTTCAAATGGAGGCTTTTTTCCCGGACAGCACCTAATTGGGTGCCTTTTAAGCCTGTTTTCGCCTCCGAATGTGCATTACACTCCCTGCTATTCAAAAACATCAATTTCAAGGATTCCCACAGAGGGGAGAAATGTTGCCGAAACTGTATTTTCATTTTTTGCCGGACAGCAGTGTATTGAAACACTAATAATAATACCCTCAACGCAAAATGTGATAATTATGTAACAATTAAAATAAATTATGTAACTATTTGACAATCAATTAAGCTTATGTTTACATATAATCTCCCCATGTATGCTATTACCCCCCCCAACAGCTAAATATTATACCAGTGGAAAAGAACAATAATCCCCCTCTCACACAAAACGAGGAAAAAGAAAAAAGGGCCGCCGAGTTGGTTATTGCCAACAAAGAGCTTGCTTTTCAAACCGAAGAAAAGGGAAAACGGGCGGCCGAACTGGTTATTGCCAATGAAGAACTTGCTTATCAGTATAAGGAAAAGGAAAACCGCGCCAACGAACTAACGATTGCCAATATGGAGTTGGCCTTTCAAAATAAGGAAAAAGAGGACCGCGCAAAGGAACTAACTATTGCCGATACAGAGCTTGCTTTTCAAACCAAAGAAAAGGGAAAACGGGCGGCCGAACTGGTTATTGCCAATAAAGAGCTGGCTTTTCAGAATAAGGAAAAGGAAAGCCGTGCAAAGGAACTTACCATTGCAAATATGGAGTTGGCCTTTCAAAATAAGGAAAAAGAAAACCGCGCAAAGGAACTAACCATCGCCAATAAGGAATTGGCTTTTCAAAACAAGGAAAAAGAAAAGCGTGCAGCCGAATTAATTATAGCTAATAAAGAACTGGTTTTTCAGAATGAGGAAAAGGAAAAAAGAGCGGCTGAACTGATTGTAGCCAATACCGAACTGGCTTTTCAAAACAAGGAGAAGGAAAAACGGGCCTACAAGTTAGCCCTTGCCAACACCGAACTTGTTTTTCAAAACAGGGAAAAAGAAAAGAGATCAGCTGAACTGATTGTAGCCAATACCGAACTGGCTTTTCAAAATAAAGAGAAAGAAAAACGGGCGGCTGAGTTATTTGTGGCCAATAAGGAACTGGCTTTTCAAAACAAAGAAAAGGAAAAGCGCGCCGCCGAATTAATTATAGCCAATAAAGAACTGGTTTTTCAGAATAAGGAAAAGGAAAAAAGAGCTGGTGAACTGATTGTAGCCAATACCGAACTGGCTTTTCAAAACAAGGAGAAGGAAAAACGGGCCGGGGAGCTAACCGCTGCCAACCATGAGCTTAAAACAGCCCAGGAGGACATAAGGAAGATGAACGAAGCGTTAGAGCAAACAGTGTTCGACCGTACCTCACAATTGGTTGCTGCAAACAAAGAACTGGAGTCGTTTTCATATTCCATATCGCATGATTTACGGGCACCCCTGCGTGCTGTTAACGGGTTTACTAAAATTTTGAAAGAAGAACTTGCCGGCCAATTAGATGGAGAAGCCAACAGGATTATGAACATTATTATGGCCAGCACCAAAAAGATGGGGCAGCTAATTGACGACCTCCTTGCGTTTTCGCGCCTCGGCCGAAAAGAGCTTTCGAAAATGAATATACAAATGCAGGATATGGTAACCAACCTGTGCGATGAAATAAAAGAGGAAAGCGGTCAACCTGAACTAAGATTCAAAATAAACGAATTAAAACCTGTAATGGGAGACACCATGGCCATTAAGCAGGTTTGGATCAACTTAATTTCGAATGCGGTTAAGTACTCGGGCAACAATGAAAAAGCAGTTATAGAGATAGGCTCTGAAGAAAAAGAGACAGAAATAATGTACTACATCAAAGATAACGGGGCCGGTTTTGATATGAGGTTTGCCCAAAAATTGTTTGGCGTGTTTCAGCGCCTCCATTCGGATGAAGAATTTGAGGGTACGGGCGTGGGCCTGGCTATTGTACACCGCATTATCAGCAAACACGGCGGCAGGGTTTGGGCCGACGGTAAAATAAATGAAGGCGCTAATTTTTATTTCACTTTAAATAAATAATACAACAATGAACTCAGACATTGAAATACTATTAGTTGAGGATAATATTAATGATGCTGAAATGACCATTCGCACCCTAAAGAAAAACAAAATGGGCTCTAAAATTTTACACCTAAAAGACGGCTCACTGGCATTGGACTTTCTTTTTGCCGAAGGTACCTATGAGGGGAGAGAAGTAAAACAAACACCTAAAGTTATACTGCTTGATTTGAAAATGCCGAAAATGAGCGGTATAGAAGTAATTCAAAGATTAAAAGAAGACCAACGCACCAGGCATATCCCCATTGTAGTACTTACCTCATCTAAAGAGGACCCTGATATTAAAACCTGTTACGATTTGGGAGTAAACGGCTACGTAGTAAAACCGGTTGAGTTTGAAGCCTTTCACCATGCAATTTCCACGCTTGGGCTATTCTGGTTGATTGTAAACCAGGCGCCACAATAAAAAATGTCCCCCATGAGCGGTAAAACCAAAATATTAATTGTTGAACACGATAAGAACGATATTGAGCTGCTGCATTACGAATTAAAGAAAGGTGGCATTAATTACGAGTGGGAATTAGTACAAAACGAATGTGATTACCGTAAAGCGCTTAAAAATTTTGCGCCCGATGTTATTTTATCGGATTATACCCTGCCGGGTTTTGACGGGGCTACAGCTTTTAAACTCAGGGAGAAAATGGCCCCCGATACTCCGTTCATTTTTGTTACGGGCGCTATGCGCGAAGAAAATGCAGTTGAGTTTATAAAAAGCGGAATTACCGAATATGCGCTTAAAGACAAGCTATATTCATTAATACCCAAAATACAGCGTGCCCTAAACGATGTAAAAGAAAAGCAGCAAAAAGGGAAAGTAAAGGTTGAACTTGCGCAAAGCGAAAGGCAGCTTGCCCGGGCACAGCAAATTGCTCAAATGGGAAGCTGGGAAACTGATTTTGACAACAATGTTACTTTATGGAGCGATGAAACCTGCCGTATTTACGGGGTTACGCCTGAAGAAAACTACCAGTCGCTGAATTCGTTTTTATTATTTGTTCACCCCGATGACTTGTGTTTTGTAAAAAAAACAGTAAAAGACAGTCTTTACAATTTTCGCGATTATGCGATAGACCATCGTATAATCCGTAAAGACGGGGTTGTGAGACACCTTCATTCGGAAAGCCGGTTTGAGTTTGATACAGCGGGCAAACCCATTAACTTGTTTGGAATAACCCAGGATGTAACGCATGTTAAAAAGATAGAGGCCGAACTTCACAAATCAGAATTGAACATCCACACCATTTTTGAAACTACCAATGTAGGGTTCATATTAACGGATACCAGCTTTAAAATAGTTACCAGTAACTCGGTTATAAATACCTGGGCAAAGGATTTAATGGGCTTTGACCTGGTTACGGGGGGCAGTTTGAGAGACATATTGCCACCCAAAAGGTTTGGTGAGTTTGAAAATATGATGGGCCTTATTTTACAGGGAGAGCAGGTTTCATACGAAATGGAATACCCGGTAGCTAACGGGGCTGCAAAATGGTTTCATATGAACGGTAAGCAGGTAAAGGAAATAAACGGCAAAGCAAGTGGTATATGTTTGGCCGTTAACGATGTTACCGAAAGAAAAAAAGCCGAAAAGGCAATTACTGACAGCGAAACACGGTTAAAAAAAGCAGAGCAGATATCGCACATGG
>Ga0182030_10015531_pt1 | contig 14910 bp, 22 predicted proteins | sample 812S3MmetaG_FD_121299 | JGI IMG/M metagenome (GOLD analysis project Ga0182030, IMG submission 121299) | Permafrost microbial communities from Stordalen Mire, Sweden - 812S3M metaG (Illumina Assembly) | ecosystem: Environmental > Terrestrial > Soil > Wetlands > Permafrost | place: Sweden... | reverse complement strand
GCATTTAGGCATTTAGGCATTTAGGCATTTAGGCATTTAGGCATTTAGGCATTTAGGCATGGGGGTTTGTGAGGGAAATACCTTTGTATTCCTCAAGTGCGGTTAAGAAAGGCAACGAAATGAGGATAATTGCAACCAATTGCCCAAACCCCCACGCATTCTCATCGAAATCCTCCGTGAGAATCATCCCTGAATATGGTTCTATCATCCAACTGTCTATGAAGCTGTAAAGGCCGATGGTGAGGTCGATTATACAATAAAACCATGCCAAAAATCGGCCATACCCAATCCCCGCCGTCTTCAAGCGATGAAATTGGCGCCGCCATCTTGACTCTTCCGGATAATCCGGACTTTCTTCTTTAGTGAACGGTAGATTTCCGTGTATTTTGCGCCATTTATTTTCTTGTGGCGCTTGTTTAGGCGACCGCATAGGTCGGCGATGATGAAGAGGTAGACGGGAGCACCGAGAATGATGATTCCAGCCCAGGTTGCAGAATAGGATTTGAACTTGCAGTGGGCGGGACAGGCCCCTCGGTAGCCTTTGTCACCTGTTAGGTTGTAGCTCGCCCAGGCGGCGTAGTAGAAGATGAAAATGGAGACGGTGTAGATGAATACTCGCATTGCATGTAGTGAAAGGGAGAGGTGGAGAATGTCGAAGGTTACGAGCATGGCCATGCTTTGGGTTACGATGGCGAAGGCTGCGGTGTGAATTACAACGTAGTAATGATATGCTGACATTGGTTCTGAGGTTGCTGTGACGGTATTTTGGTATGTATGAAGGCCGCTGATTAGAACAGCGATACCTGTCTCGTGTTAATATTGACATCCATAGTAGCTGCGATGGTAAGATTACCTGTTACCATTTGTTGATCCGCAAGTCCAATTAGCAATTTCCCTAAAATGGGACTCCAGAATTTCGCTCGGTCTCTTGACATCCACTCGAATCTTGGTCCGCTTTTAGGGAACATCAACCTGTTGAACCACGTATCGCGTGTGTCAAGTTCTGCTAGACACAGGCCGCGGAATATACAAGCCAGAACCGTGATCGCGGCAGTAATCATGAATGCTAGAACCACTCCTACTCCAGCAATATCTGCATTTGGTCGCAAGTCACCACAGGCATTGTACACGAAGGTGAAATTTGACCATTGCTCAGGAGTCCATGTTGAGCACGAGGCTACCACGTTCCAATTTGAATCCGTGACATCTAGGGAACTGTTGCGCATCAAGGTATTGTTGACTTTGTATATAATCTGATCATATGCGAGCGCATTCGCCGGGCTAAGGCCATTGCGAGTGTAATATTTCATGCTGAATGGCGAGAAGAACTATCCCCTGCGTCCATTTCTTTGGGCATGGGAGCCCTATAAGAGCTTTGGAAACAGCCCCCAACTGCTCCATCTCCTCAACTGTTCAACGCATGTCTAGAAACTAGACAGAGATCACCGTTGTGGATCTTATCAAGAGCACCACCAATCAATCCTTGAGGGTGCCACATGATTTCCTAAATCGCTTGACTAGCTATGCAAGTAAAATCTGCTGATAGGCCTGAAAGGTTAACGTTGACCCCAATTTTATAATCATTTCTACCGGGTATGCACCTCAGCCGCACGTTAAGGTTCGATGGACAAGGGACGACCACTTTATCCATCAGCCTTGAAGACCGTTCTAGGGCTGTCTCCGAGCCGCCCCCAACACTCCTCATAATTCATGAGGCTCAGCAAGAAATTGCGAAGTAATGCCAATTATTCGCCATGGGCATTCTCATGGTATTCCCTTGAAAGGATTTTTGCTCCGGCCTCGTGTATAAAGATGTAAACTGTTTTGGGGATTAGAATTAACATGGGGTGGGAAAGCACTATGCGGATCTCTTCCCTATTGTTTGAGCTCCTTCCTTCGATAGATGTGGAGGTCTATCTGCAAATGGAGAGACATCAAATGACGCTTCCACTTGGTCGTTCAAGATGTTGACTTCCTCACTTGAGCAAGGCAAGATAATTGGATTTGGGGAGACTGTACTCAATTGAAAGAGCATCTTGGGCCGAATCTGTGCACATAAACCTGCTACGTTGGGGGTCAAACTAGGTGCCTGTATGAGGGTGGTAGTAAACGCGAAGAATTCGAAAACAAAATTTTGTTCATGGGTTATCAATACGTGGAGGAAAGATGCAATTTGAGAAATAACTTTGGTTGATTGTCTCTCCCTATGCGTAGGTTTGGAATGATTTCGCCAGAGTGCAAGATTCAGGAGGCAACGAACCTCGGAACCAAGTTTCGCCGGTCCCTTGATGTCAAGCGCATGGCAGTGCCACGGTTGAAGGCAGTACCATTCAGTTTCAGCAGAACAAAGACCACCATTTCCCTTCCAAACGACCCCAAAAATTACCACCTACATATCAAAATCGCAAATATGAAGCTGCATTACATCGGCGTATGCCTTTCCCCTTACGTGCTGGTAGGAAATGTAAGACTGATAAGCAAATAGATAATCAAGAACGAAACTAAACCTGCTCACGAGCTGTGCGCAGAGAAGGATCTAACTGCCTATTCGAGATTTACTCGTAATAAGTATGTGTCTGCAGAGGGGATTAGAAGGCTATATCGCTGATTAATGGGGACAGTTATGGAGAGTTCATGACGTTGTTCAGTAAGACAGTTGCGGAGAGGACGAAGCCTGGACAACGGCAAGATGTGGAGGAGCAAGGTACTTTACCCTCGATATTTCAGGTAACTTTATGGCTCTAATGATATGGAACAGACTACACCTTCCACGCCTACGGCCGCACCGAAGGAATCGCCGGGATCATTATCAGCGACCACTCCTACCCCGCTCTCGTTGCCCACCAACTCCTCTCTAAAGTCGTCGACGAATTCCTAGCCCAACATCCACGCTCCACCTGGTCTTCCACAAACCCTACCTTATCCTTCCCAGAACTCAAGGATTATATTGTGAAGTACCAGGATCCGCAGCAGGCGGATAGTATTATGAAGATTCAGAAGGAGTTGGATGAGACGAAGATTGTGTTGCATAAGACGATTGAGAGTGTGTTGCAGAGGGGGGAGAAGATTGACGATTTGGTGGCGAAGAGTGATGGGTTGAGTGCGCAGAGTAAGATGTTTTATAGTAAGTGGTCCTTTTCTTCAATCTTGTTTTCATGTCAGAAATGGGGAAAGACGAAACAGGTAAGGAGGTCAAAGTTAATCTATTTATAGCACAGGCCAAGAAGCAGAACTCCTGCTGTGTTCTCATGTAGATATTGCTGGGATTGGCGTTTTTCTTTCGATACTCTTCGGCATAGCAGTTTCGCGTTCAGATTGTAAATGGGGTGCAAATATCATGGATTTCAAACATTTGGGACTTGAAGTTGGAAAAGGTGAAATTCGTGAATTTTGATGTGAAAAATGATCCCTTTGATCATCGTGCAAGATGTACCAAACTCCGGATGCTATGCTGCTAGACATCACGCCGCTTCCAAATGCAAACCGAATACACCAACAAACGCCAAAATATGGGTATCCAGCACACTCCCTCTGATCTCCAACCTTTATCTCCCACATATACCACCTAACAGCACTTCCTTCTAACCTTAACTTGCTGCTGACCTTCCCCCTCATTCCTCGCCTCATCAATCACAACCTCAACCGGGACCCCAAACCAACTCCTCCTATCCCTCCCCACCCTAAAACTCCCTCCAGGCCTCATATTATCAAAATAGCTACCCCCCTCACTCGCCGGTGCCTCAAAACCCGGCGTCCCCATCCCCGGCGTCCCAGCCGCACTCGCCAGCTGGTCCTGTATTTTCCTATTCTGCTCCACTAACTTCCTCGTAATCACCCTAAAAACCTCCTCCACGCCCTCTCCACTCTCGGCACTAACCTCATGACAACAATCCCACCCGACCTCCTGCCCCCAAAACCCACTACTCCTCTTACTACTCGGGCTCTTAGCGCCATTATCCTGCACCACCCCGGTCAAAAACTGTCTAAAGCCCTCCACACCAGGCGTAGCCGTCGCTGTTGCAGGCGGCGTAGAACTCATGCCAGGAGCGAGGTTGTCGGCGACATAGGCGATGCAGCGTTCAAAAGGAACCTCGCGGACCGTAGGGTCCCGAGCCACGAGATCTGTTTTCGTGCCTACGACGTGAAGGATTATGTCGGGGGGGAGGTTGCGGCGTAATTCGGTGAGCCAGATGCCCATTTCGAGGAAGGAGGAGAGGGAGGTGATGCTGTAGCAGAGGATGCAGGCGTTTGCGCCGCGGTAGTAGAGGCGAGATATTGAACTATTGGTTGCATTAGATTTTGAGGGCGTGGGAGTTTGAGAGGGAGATTTTGGAGGGAAAATACCGAAATCGTTCTTGTCCTGCCGTATCCCAAATTTGGAGCCGGACTACGGTATCGCTTTCGTCGTCCACGACTCTTTTTGTTTGGAACGAGGCTCCGACGGTGCTCGTCGTACTTGCGGGTGTGAATTGATTCTTAACATATCTTTGTACGAGACTATTCTCTCAAAGTCAGCTTTCCCACATTCTTGTAACCATAATTCGAGAAATCACTGAAAATTGAGCCTGATAGAGCCAAGGCTGGACAAATACACACCTCGTCTTTCCCACACCCTGCGAACCTAAAACCACAATCTTGGCTTCTAATGACTGAGCCATCGTAACTTTACTCCTTTCTTTCGAAACCTAACTTTACTAAATTCGAGAATGGAGGTTGGGAGTGGGAAGGTATCGTGTGGCGCTCTCAGCGATACAATGTCTCATATCTCGGTGTGCCTCATCATCATCTGCAACCTGCACTCCTGATCCTTTTGCCGATCTTCTGCAGCGCTCTCCAATCCCCTTTTTCGTGGGTTGATTTTAGAAAAATAAAAATATCATGCACTGGAAGGAATTAGGGATATTATCTGTGCATTCCGAGAACGAGTATGGGTAAAATAGAGGACAGTGGAAATCTTTGTTTATGAATAACAAAAATAAGCCAACAGCTGAGGATTTATTAATCGAAATTGGCATATGACGCGCTGAACCGGGCTGTGGGGATCCTTGTAGACGCCCATGCGAGGCTATGAACTCAATTTGCTATTTAGAACGGGGCTTTGTATCACGTGTACTCCTATCTGCTTCAGAGAATTCCATGTTACTGGGATGCGGCGCTTCTGAGACGGTGGTTGGGTTCTTGTGGGAGTGGTTTTATGTCTATATGCAAGGTTGGGTTGGATCTTGGTGGGGGATGGATGGGGCTGTGGGTGGCTGAGTTGGAGATGGATGAGTTTGTTTTACGAAGGTTAGGAAATCATTGGTTGAGGAGGTACGACTCGTACGAGGTTAAGATGTTTACGCATTGTGGGGAAAGCAAAAGGTGGCTTGAAGGTATGTATTTATAATTTATGAGAAATCGGTATATACAAGGCTCAAGATACAAAGTTCAAGATTGGTCTCATTTCCGAGCATATATTTTACAACTTTGCCTTCTCCTTGGGATTCACTAAAGGATCGTAGACAGAGAGACCCTGAAAATGTAATTAGCAACGGAAATGGAGAAATCGATCTGAGAAAACTTACAAGGGTATCAACTGGAACACTAGCAGTATGCATGCTTAAGCCTCTTGTATCCACCAGTGTTGGATTCAGTTGGTCAACGCTCGAGCACCCAATTAACCTCATGTTCATCTCCATCTCATCCTTCAACAATTGCATGGCACGGTCCACACCTGCTAAGCCGTATGCGCTCATGGCATACAAGAACGGGCGGCCAATACCCACACCTTTGGCACCGAGGCAAAGCGCCTTGATAATATCTGTAGCTCTTCTAACACCCCCATCAACGAAGATTTCGATGCGGTCTTCCCAGTTTCTCTCTCGGAGGACTGGCATGACTTCCGCAAGGACTTCAATACCAGAGCGAGCGAAGTCAAGCTGTCGACCGCCATGGTTAGAGAGCACAACACCTTGGACACCGGCCTCAACAGCCCGGATCACATCTTCGACACGTTGGACACCCTTGAGGATGATAGGCATTTTGGTGATAGACTGGAACCAAGGGATATCCTTCCAGCTCAAAGCAGGATCAATAAAACTTGAAATAGCTCTTGCTGCACCCTGAGAGTTATCGGTTGAGTGCCCACCAGTAGATTGAACGTTCGATCCAACATCTGTAAACTTAGATCGCATGTCCTTCTCTCGTCGACCTAATTGAGGAGCATCAACTGTGATGAATAGACCCTTGCAACCTCTCGATTCGGCGTGCTGGACGATCTTCTTGGTGATTTCCCGGTCCTTGTTGACGTACAATTGCATCCATTGAACTTGATCTCCCTCTGCTGCGTCCATGATTTCGTCGAAAGAACACGAGGCGAGAGTTGGGATCATTTGTACAACGTTATGTTTCTTCGCCGCCCGGGTGAGAACAACTTCTCCTTCTGGATTTCCAAGCTTTCCTAAGGCAGTGGCAGTCACATAGAAAGGAATATTGCATTTTGTCCCAAGCATGGTTGTGGAGAAATCGATCTTCTCCACATCTACAAGAATGCGGGGTCGAAACCAGATCTTGTGAAACGCTGAGTGATTTTCTCTCATAGTCTAGCTTTGTCAGCTTCGGCCTTTGGAATATCTGTATAGAACTTACAATCTCATCATCAGCTCCACTGGAATAGTATGCCCAAGCTGTTTTCTTCATAACATTTCTTGCTACAGCCTCGAAGTCCATTAAGTTATAACATTGTTCCAGAATTGGCATGCGTGCGATCCTATCCTGCCGTTCTTTCTCCTCTGGAGTCTCGACCTTCTCTTCCTTTTCAACAGTCCCCATATCAACTTCACCTAGATGCTTCGACTTGTCCAGGAATTTGTCGAGCGTATCCGGAGGGTGGATCGGCTCATATTCTTCGGTTGCATCTCGGCCCTGGAGAGATTGTGTTAGAACGTTCTTTTGCGATTGCGATGAAGAAGACTCACGGCATATTTGAGGATGATTTTGGGTCCGCCGGGATGTTCTTTATCAAGTTAGCTGAGCTGCGCTGGGAAGCATTCCAGAGTCATCATACCAGGTAAGAATTCCGTAACATCATATGCTTTTCCCTAGGATATTGTTAACCCGTTGCCACCCCAGAAAGTGGCGCACGTACATGCACAATAACCCAACACGACTCTCTTGAGTTGTGTTTAGCTACTTCTTGTCCTGTTAGAGGCATCTCGTTGGTGGTCTGTTATTGAGTGGTTTGAGGATGATGAGCCGAGGTATGACAGAAGAAGGCAATTGAGGATGTGCGAGTCGGAGAAAAAGAATGGGAAATGGGAAACAGAAATCCAAACCCTTTATCATTGGAGCTCACGATAGTCTAGAGAAAGTAGCAGCCGGAATGAGGAACCGCTTCGATTGTGACGCTGAGAGCGGAGTGCGGCAAATGCAGGGTCGGCAAGATTCCAGCCCCATGTTTGAAGCTCGCATTTTCGGGTGAGTGGAGAGCGTCTCCATGGTTAGATGGACAGTCCAGAGCAGACTTTCGATCAGCCGTATCTGTTTATTTAATACAGAAGAAGCTCCTCTCGTTACATGAACTGTAACTTTCCAACTTTTAAACCACTTCCAAAGCTTCACCCGTTTCTGGAAGTAGATGTGTGGATAACGCTCAGACCAGTCAGCATGTTGAGAAGAGTGTGGGGAAGAAAGGTCAGCCGGACCAATGAATTCGAGGCCATTTGGGGGGGTTTTTTATAAGGTAAGGTTTATCAAAACCTCAGGATTTCAACAAGTACGCGCTCAAGAGACGTATTTCTGAGGCCTTTTGTTCCTGCTTTTCTTGTATAGCTACATGTGTGTCAAGAGAAAATACAGTTTCACGTCAATATTACACAGCCACCAATTCATACCCATATCTTGATCATATAGTGTTCATCCTTGACAGACAGAGAGTTTATTGTTTTCCAGTGAAAGACATCATCATCCTAACTGGCGGCGATCCATATCCTCCCGTGCCAGCTCATCATATTTCTGAAATATCCTGCTCACAGTCAGTTGAGAACTTAGGACGTGAGAATCACTTACGGTGCCAACACGGTCCAGTAGTACCCAGTCAGATAAGCCTCGGTGACGGCCTCCCCTGTCTCAGTACTTTCAATACAAAACTGCACGGCCAAGGAGTATTTTTCTCCCATAGGTATCACCAGTTTCCTGATTGTCCCACCTATGTCCTCGGGATCAGCTTGATTGGAGAAAGTCAAATTGATCCTCGTCGGTAGTCCCCCAGCTACGACGCGTTCAATTGGGGTTCCGAGTCCTATCTCGATCAGAACCAATCCAATATAGAAGAGTGGGCGGCTCTGGATGTAATGTGCTGCATCAACTATATGGTTCCGCCAACACTTTTCGGAGAAATGCTTAGGAGGCGCCGCACCTGGTCTCGTACTCGGTACAAGCTGCAAGGTGTAGCGATATGGGTCTGCTCCTGTCCCTTTGTTGTCTGCTGCTAGGACAATCGATTGGCGCAATTGACGAATAGAACAGCTACATATCTGATGTATCCATTTTGTCTTGAGAAATAGGAGACCGAATTCTACCAACTCGAACGCCCGTTTCCATTTCACGAGGTTGAAGACCATCCTTTCTTGATACCCCTGGTTGTTGTGCACCACAGGAAGCACATCTCGCAAAGGCTCGGGGTCATTAATATCGCCCTGAATGTTGCCCATCTCTTCTCGAAGAAGCATCAAAGACCCGTTATAGCAAAGTCGGAGTCCACACCTTCCGCCCGTAGCCGTCCTTTCTAAAACGATGGATCTCAAAGCATCCTGAAATGTTACTCTACATATCCCGGGATCCAGTTCGGAGTCCATTGTTGCGCGTGTTCGAATTACGAGTTCTGCGTGCTCCTGGTCTCGCACAAGAAAAGTGTGATGCAATGCATTGTCTGCGGTGGACATTGCGATGGCCTCTGGCCTAGACACACTCTTTGGCTTAGCATCCAGCTTCTTTGGTAAACTCCCTCGGTCGATAGATCTGACGTCTGGTCCAAAATGATTAAGTTCCAGGTCCATTGCTAGATCATGAGGCCGATGACAGCAATTGTGTAACTCCGAGGACACTTTGAAAGTTCTGAGCGCTATGCGAACGAGCTGACTTTGATGCGCCAAAGAATGGATATATGCTGTTTTGACCGTCTCATCTTTTTGCAGAGCAGGACGATGGTCTTTGAAAAGCTTGTTAGACTGGCGTTCCAATGCGTCCACGAGCTTTTTTATGACCTCAAATTTGGTGTCAAGTGACGATCTTTTCCTCAATGCCGTATCAATCCCCTTTATCAAGTTCTTATTGAATGATCCCTTTCCCGTTAGATCACACTTCCTCAGGTTGTCATGAAGCTTCTTCATTTGACTCTCGATATGTTCCAGCCGTGTCTGAATCTTTTTCCAGTCATTTTGCGGCCAAAAGAGTTCGAAAACCACAGGATCTTTCGCAAAGACAACCCATCGTTCTTGCCATACTTCTATTATTCCTTGCTGATCGGTCAATAGCTCTTCTAGATTTGACACATTCACAGTGTATTCCCTGAACTCGTTAACATCACTGTATATGGATGCAACGCTGTTGCGAACTATAGTCAAGATCGAGATTGTCGTTGTGAAAATGCTAATGGGTTCTAGAATCTTGGTCAATTCTAGGTTATGTCATTTAGAAAGATCAAGCAATGACCATAACATGTCGTCAAAGTTCCGGCGATCTCGTGGTGTTCAGCCGCAATTCCATAATAGGTTGTGGCTGCAGATAATTTCAGCCCATTTGTTGCTACTGGAATAGTGCCTCACCAGCCATCTTTGGACCGAGCAACATCTGTCTAAGGTCAACGACGTCGAAAGCATGCTTGGCTTTAACAATGTCGACCATGATATTGCAGATTTCGGACTCTGTGCCCAAGTCCCCGACACCAGTAGTAACCCATCATGAGGCCCCTTTAGCCTTTCGATATGAGCACATCCGGGACCTGTTTGACAACGCGATAGATCTTGCGCTGAGAGGAAAGGATCAAAAATCTACAATATCAAGGCTCGATGATGCCTTGTATCGTTTCCAGCTGTGGGCAAGCGACATCAGTGTCAGCACAGCGACAAGAGATGGGTCCGCACAGGATGTCTTGCAAGTTTTTGAGCAGGCTTCAGGCAACGATGTGCAACTAGGGCAAATACACAAACAGTTTCATGCGATTGCGGATGCATTATTGTTATATATTGGGGATGGGCAATTAGGCGGATATCATTCGATTGATGACGGTATGCAGCGGATCATATCTTCTTGTTTGGCTGAGCTTTCACAGTTCACCGGTCAAATTCGAGAAGTTTACATGAAGAGCTTGGAGAACAAGTCAAAGCCCCCTCGCAGAAGTACAGTTCTTTGCTTTGGTAGGTTGCTTGCATATTCTATCTCCAGTCCACGCCTAATACAAGCATAGATGGTGGAGGTGTTCGCAGCTATTCCAGCCTATTGATACTAAAAGAACTGATGGTTGAAGTAAGACGTGTGTCCATGGAAAATGAGCCAGAGCTTGGGGGTAAGTCAGAGGGAATTTTCTATGATCAATATTGACTAAACACCATTTAGGTATGAATGCGCAGCAGCCAACAAAGCCGCGCGACTATTTTGACTATATTTTCGGATCTAGCAGTGGTGGGTAAGTCAAATGTACTCAAATTTACAGGATGTGACTGATCATTGGAGTTTAATTGCCATCATGCTTGGCCGTCTCAGAATGGATGTCAATGAGTGCATAGACTCGTTTGAGAGATATGTCACCGAAGTGTTTGGGGACGGCCCCCGGCCTTCTCTTCCCAACTTCTTTGGCCAAGCAAAGTACGACACGAGGAAATTAGAAACAGCGATACACAACGTCGTGCGAGATTTTGAACCAGATTCAGAAAAGCATCCCTGGAAAAGAAACACATTTGCAACGCTCGGTGACCACTGTAGATGGTGAGTTGATATAACAAAGGATAGATAACTGCTAATTCTATCTCAGCGCCGTAGTTGCTATGAATGACTATGACCCGAGCCTTGAGCCGTATCTATTCAGAACATACGACCATCCGAGTCCGGACAGATCGTTAGAAATGTTTGGTCTTGCAGACGTCGTACCAATTTGGAAAGTAGCAAGAGCGACATCTGCGGCACCTACATATTTCAAACCCATCACGATAGAAAAAAAGACGTTCGTGGACGGCGGCATCAGCTTCAACAATCCAGCCCACGTAGCTTTTAAAGAAGTCAACTCGATGCACGAGATAGACATAAAAAAAGCGCCTGATAGCCAACGCCAAGAATATCTTCGCCAAAATGAAGTTGCTATGTTAGTGAGCATAGGTTCTGGTGCAACCGGAGCTCGGAGCACTTTGACCCCAAGGCCACCGCATTCAGGATTCCGAGGCCTACTATCGCTCCTGAGATATGCCATCAAATCACTCACTGATGCCGAAGGGGTCCATAGAACTATGGTGTCTCTAACACAAGTCGCTAACGATTTTCATTACTCGCGCATTAATGTCATGGAAGGGATTGGTGATATCAAGCTTGACGAGTGCAAGACCAAACGAGTCGATGGAAAACGTGTGAACTTGACACTAGAGAAGATCAGGACTGTGACAGAGGAGTATTTGCAACGAGAAAATGTTCGGCAAGAACTTCACAAAGTGGCAAAACAGCTAGTCCTTCGTCGACGCCCTTATGTATGATGAAGCCTAGTCGCCACGCCTCTAAAGATGATGGATATGACTAAGGAGGGACATTGAAACTCACTTTCCACTTATTGATGGAGAAGGCTCAATCGGTCTGTATATGTATGATACGTTATAACATCAAGTCATGAATCTGTCTTTGTATTTACTAATTTTGCCATTCCATGTGCCATCTTGTTCTGTTCCTCTGACCCAATAAGCCCCGAGTTTTAGCACACCTGACCTCCGACCCAAAACGCCTTAATTTCTATCTAAATTATGTACAAATCACATCTATCATATCTTCTTCGGAGTGACTATACATTTTGTTTCCAACCACCGTGCAAACTTAACAGTCGGCGTATCGACCGCCCTCCAAAACAGATCCGCAACACATATAATAATGGGTAAATACAAGATCAGTCCCGCCGCCCAAGACAGATGGCGCCCCCCAAAAGTCTCCTTCCCAAATTGCTGATCTAGCATTGGAACCATTCGAGGTTCGAGGATAGTCAGACACAGGTTGTGTGTCAGATATAATGCATAGGAGATGTTGCCGAGGTATTGAGCGATGTGGGTGTTGAAAATGCTTTGGAGGCATTTGACTTGGGTGCACGCTACAACGATCTGAAATCCACCCAAGCAGAACCAGAGTCGTTGTCCGGCGTAAGGTTCAGGTGTATGTGCTTCGAGGAAACCTAAACCCCATACTTCATCGATGTGATCATTTGTCCACGATGCAATGAGAAGACCGCAGACAACATTCGCTATCCAGAATATTTGCAGCGCTGTTTGCTTGATTGTAGAACCACATTCTTTCTTCCTTGGAACATCATCGAAGGTGAATTTGGGCAATATGGTGGGGCTTGAAGTTGGAGTAAATAGGGTTTGGTCTTGAATAAGCGTGATTTCGGCGATGAACATGCCGCCGAGAAATTCAACCGCATACAGTTGCCCACTGTAGAGGCAAAAGGCTATGATACCACCCAACAACAGGAGTCGAATGTTTGAAATGCATCGTGATAAGCCAATAATGACTATAAAGAGAAGTAGAGATTGCGCAAACTCGATCGGAATTGTCCATAGTGCTGGGTTGTAGACAGGTTGGGGATATGAAGCATCATCCAAAGCCCAAGAAGCATTCAGGAGATCCCAGCAGGTATTCCACCAATGTGACAATTGCCACGAAAGCTGGTAATACGTTGGTGCATAGCGGTCATCCGAAATTTCATAATGTACTGCCAATGCCATGATGAAGAGAGTGATGAGAGACGGCAGAAATAGACGTAGGGCACGTCTGAATACCGACGAAGATAATGTAGTTGCGAGTGCCGCATATTGCTGAGAGTGTATCTGTTTGAGCGGTTTGTAAGATAGAACGTAGCCAGAGATGATGAAAAATATGTGAACCATCGGTCGAGCTGAATATATGACTCGTAAAAATGGTAACTGTAGAGGTGATGAAGGGGCTCCATCCTCATATAATCCGTAAGGTTCTGTGAACCATCCCAGGTTCTCTTCTGTATAGTGACCCATGAACACAATGAATGATGCTACCCCACGCAAGCCATCCAGATAGGAAGTTGGATGTATCCGCTGCGGTTTGCTTGATGTTGGACGCAATTTTCGTTGTATAAAACTCGGTACAAGACCAAAGGCTAGTCGATGTAGTAACCTCTTTCCTGAACTAAGAAATACTCGGTGTTCTTGAGGCTGGGAGGCGTCAGCTTCGACCGTTGCCCAGTTGAGTGGATCTTTGATCATCGTGCTCAGAAATGGAATTGATTCGGCTTTTCGAAGGTATTCCCGGACGTTGTCAATCGGATGAACGGACGGGGAATTGGACAGCAACGGTGATGTCAACTCATCTCATCGACAATAACTGCTCAACAGTTGGAAGATCTGTGAAAGACAATAGTAAGAAATCGAGAAGGAAAATAATTACTAGAAAACTAAGCAAAGATGTAGAATGTCCATCTTGGCGTAAGGATAGACCAGGGTGAGGTTGCGCTAGAGAAGTACACAAGCTTTTTTTATGCCAGGGGATAGGAGGCCGGGTCGGCTACTCTAAACTGACAGTCAGTGTCAACTAGTCTGGCTGCGAGACTTGCAATGCGCTGACAACCGTCAAAGGCGGGAGAGTGATTGGACCTGTGTACTGAAACCTTGAAACGCCCCACCAGGCTGAGACATAGAAGACAGTGATCTGCATGATCTCTGTATATCCGCATCAAAATCTGTCTTGAAAGCCATAGCAATGACAAGAATAGAAATGGATCGTCTGCTAGGAGATGTCATCGCATTTGTGGCATTCTGAAAGAGGAAGAAGAAAAGGGTGATTTCGCATTGGCAGTTCATAGCGCACGCCGAGGCTTTCTGAAAATAAATGAACTATTATTGGTGGCGGTCCTACGAAATTGGGGAGAGACATTAAGAAAATAAAAATTGAACAGAAACGATCAATGTGTGGAAAGAGGCTTGCCCTGCTTGCTCTGATAATGCCCAAGAGGTACATCATGGTCGTGTTGCAATGTCTGTTCCAACATCCTTGACCGAATAGAAATCCAGGCACCATTTGATGACTAATCCAAAGGTCACGTGACTCTCCTCGATTTCTTGACGTGCCCATCTCGAAATGTTCTGACTTCATCACTCAAAGATTTTCTTATCTGCCCACTACAGCAGATGATGACGAAAGTCGTAATTGACCTCACTGTTATTGCTAAGAACACTAACCATTCAGAGAGACTAATTAAACATTGCAGCTGTTTCTTCCTCATATTCAGCGTTTCAAATCGTATTAAAAAAACAGCATCTTCTTAACATTTCCCCTAGATATTCAGAAACAATGGCTTCAAGAGATCCTCACCAAGGTGGAGACCTTTTCGATATGGCGGCGGAGGGCACATCCATTCCCAACGATGCCGGGAAAATAAACACAATCCCCTCGAAACCGCGTCCTGGAGAAGGTGAAAGCACCGTCAACGCAAACGCAAGCTCTCTAGCTGGAGCTGCTAGCAACCCTACCGATATTTCTCGAGGTGTACGAGATATGGGAGCCAGTGGGGAGGTGGAGACAGGAACTGGGTACGACCCTCTGGGTTTCCATCCTTCTCGATTCTCTTTCTATTTGTGGAATTTTCATGTTAACCATCTCCTTCCTTCCAGAGACCAGCTTCCTGGAGCCATCGAAAGCAAACGTCTTCATTAT
>Ga0182030_10015530_pt1 | contig 14911 bp, 19 predicted proteins | sample 812S3MmetaG_FD_121299 | JGI IMG/M metagenome (GOLD analysis project Ga0182030, IMG submission 121299) | Permafrost microbial communities from Stordalen Mire, Sweden - 812S3M metaG (Illumina Assembly) | ecosystem: Environmental > Terrestrial > Soil > Wetlands > Permafrost | place: Sweden... | reverse complement strand
TCAAGAAGCATTCTTCTTACTGCGGAGCTATTATCAACGTGTTCTTTTTCGATTGGATTTTGACCTTTTAAATCTTTGTTCTGTACATTCAGACTGGTCATTTCAGCGGCTAGATCTTTTGCTTTTATACTAATGGTTGGCAAAAAGTCAGCAACAGGACGAGTGTCCGGCACACCCATCTTCTTTTTTAACATTTGAGTATTTAGATGGAAAAGTGCTTGATCTCCTTTTGAGCGAATAACAGCAAAACCTTTATCATCTACACCTCTTTCGTATAAGATTCCGGAAAGTTGTTTCTCTGTCTGACTAAGTTTTTCACGAGCTTTTACTCTTTCATATTCGAGTAGGCGTTGTTCAATAATTTCTGCACGTCGGGTTTGAACAGCGAAATAAGTCTGAGCAAAAGCAATCTCTGGTTTACGACTATCTCCATTTTGTGCAATTAAATAACAAGCATAACGGGTAAGTGCCACATCATCAATTATATGTTGGGCGCCTTTTCCAGCCTCTATCACCTTCCTGATGTCAGGAAAGTGATGCGATATTTCTTCTCCAACATTATTACATGCTTCTTTAGCTTTATCCAAAACTTTTACAAAATTTTCCCATTTGGAATAGCCTAATAACGTTTGTATTTCACGAGCACTCCAACATTCAATCCCTTCCAATTCGGAGGATGCCTGCTCGAACTTTTCAAATAACTCCTTAATTTCTGATGATTTCATAATTTATAATACTATTATTAATACTCGAAAACTAACCCCATACTTCTGCTGATTCTGCATCATAATAACTGATTAATAAATCTTGACTTCTTCTTTTTCTTTTGATTGATTCGACAGATTCAATAATTTTTTTATTATCAGTTGAATCCGGGTTTCCGTAAATACTCACGAATATATGATTGATTTTACCATTTGAAATTTTCTTAATAATGTGTTCATCATTGGCTGAGAATGAAAGGCCATATGTGAATAAACAAGCTGTTGAGGTTTTACCTCCTGTCTTCATTTTTTGGCTGAAGCTTTTGTATGAATGATAAAGATATCCGCTGTGGGTAATTTTCGTTAGCTTTTTAGTGCTGTCGCCTTCTGCGACAAATAGAGGAAAACGATTTGCAGCTAAAGCTTCGCGTGTTTGCTCTATCAATGGTTTTCCTGTATTTACCCATGTGAACTTTTCAATCTCTGCATCTTTCTCAAAAAGGTGTAATGCACCATGCAAATAATGAATGTTCTGTCCGTGGGCGTTGCTGTCTCCCTTCCAAATTACATAATCGGAGTTTGTAAAGTCCCCGTTTTCATAGTCGTTATCTTTACCGAAACCGTCATTAGGTATTGTATTGAGCAATGAATTATTCATTCCATACATCAATGTCCAATAAAGTAACAGATCATAATTTATGGAATAAACAGCACCCTCTTTTCCAAGAAAATTATTCAAAAATTGAGTACATGCTTTGTATTTACTGTCATCAATTGAGGAAGGATATTCCGGATGATTTTTTGCAATCGTTTGAATTAATATTTCTTTTATCTTTTGAGCATGCTGTTGAATTAGAGTAACAGTCTCACTTTTTGATTTTATGTATGCTGGTAAAACTATACTAGAATATTCTAAGGCATGTACTACTTCTTCAAAATCTTTTGTCTCAAGATTTTGAAATACTTCTTTTACTTCTGGCATTTTAGAGAAATCCGCTTGTTCATACAACGAACTATACGTGAAAATTGTTGGCACACATGCAATGCTGAAACCATTACCCAACAATAAATTTTTCTTATCGTAGGTAGCAGCAATATTTAACGCTTCATTAAATGGTAATGGTGTCATTTTTCATTGTCTTACAAGCCATCTTCACGATGTTAGGAAAATGGTAGTTTATTTCTTTGCATATTGAGCTATACTGTCTCTTTTATATGAAAAATCGATTATCAATCAAAAGAAAATTATTATTTGAAATTAGATAGTATTATTGTTTGAGTTCGATCCATTTCAAAAATCATTTCTATTATTTTAATTAAATCATCTTTGCTATTTGCAATTCCAAAACTTTCTGAGGGACCAGAAAAAGCAACAACATTGACGGGTAAACCACCATCAGGGTTTATGCAATTAATTTCAAAAAGCCGATAACTAAATTTATTTTTATTTAAGAAAGATAAATAAGCAGCATATGACAATACCGTCTCTTTATCATTATTAATTGTAGAAGAAGTCATAATTAGAACTAAAATCTTTTTATCAAAATTACTTTCAATAATATTCTTTAATTCTATTAACACTTCTTCGACTTCATTATTCTTTTTTTTCTTTTTAGTAACGTCGGGTAATTTAACTTTCATATTTATAAATTTAAAGTGAATTTTATTGGTAAATGATCTGAATAGATTGTATTTTTTTTTGGCTTGGATTTAATCATTTCATTAATCATGAGAGGATTCTCAATAATTTCTAGATCACTATGTGAAAAATTCTTAATCATTTTTTCACTTAAAACAATTTGATCAAAAAGATGCCAATATAATTTTTTAGATGGAGAGCTCACATAATAATATGTCCCTGGGATTTTAAATTTCGTTTTATCATTATCTCCTAATAATGTCCAGCATGGATTATAGAACATTTGCTCAGGTGAATGTTGGAAAATTTTCTTATTCTTAACAATCTCGTGAAAATTTAAAGAGTAAAACCCATGAGGCTCAACCATACCGGCATCGAAAGGATTCATATTAAAATCTCCAACAATAATGACTTTGTCTTCATATTTGGAAGAACGCTCAAGAATATACCTTTTAAAGTTATGAGCTATCTGAAGTTGTGATATTTCATCCTGATTTTTTTTACTTGGAAAATGCACGCATGCTAACAAATATTTATTTCTTTTCACTTTTAATTCAAGCAATACAACTCTACTTATTCTTGTAATAATTCTCTCAATAATAACACCTGAAATTGTTTCTTGAATAATTCTTTCTTCTTCTTCATTATCGCCAATATTATTTAAATGAGAGAAAGTTATTTCACTTTGTTCTTTTCTTTTATAAATTCTCTGCTTTAACGATTCATTTTCTTCATATTCAAGACTTACCTCTTCAATATCATGTGTTGTGCAAAAGCTCGAAGTTAATGGTTTGTCGGCTTCAGCTAGTATAATTATATCGTATTCGTTGCTATTAAGAAACTTCGATAGTTCAGATTCAGTTGAAGAAATTTTATTACAAGTATTCCAAAATAAAAACGTAACATTTTGTCCCATGATTTTACTCTTTAATTTGATTGAAGTTGAAATTAATTGATTATTTGTTTTTAATGACTTCCGCAATTTCAGTAGCAATCTCTTCAACAGTAAATGTAGATGTGTTTCTTGCTAATTTATCTGCCAGTGAGGGGGAAAAATCGATTACTTCTTTCTTTGTGATATTATGCCAGATTGGTAACAGTATTTGCTCTCCTGTAACTACTTTGGTAATGATTCCATCTAATTCATAATTAGTCCATCCCTTTTTAATAAAATCTTTTGACAAGACAACTATTCCAAATCGGCTATTTGCAAGTCCTTTATCTATCTTTCTTCTAAGACTATCTCCAATTTTCATCTCAAATTCATCATACCAAACGCTCAACCCTTCTGATTTTAGGGCATAAACCAATGGACGAACAACTTCATCTTTATCTTCTGATGCATGTGAGATAAAAACATCATAGCTCTTACTTGATTGGTCTGAATCATATGGATTCGGATCCTCTTTTTGAACTAAAGATGGAACCGTTGATAATGAGGGTTCATTATAGTGAGGTAATGCTGAAGGTAAAACTTGAACTGAAGAACTTACTGTTCCTCTTAATCCATTAAGATCAACTGTGACATACCAATGCCCAGAACTGGGAACCCCTAATACAACTGGTGATTTTGTAATTAATCCTCCAGCATACCTATGGCTTCTCCCTGATTTGTAGCTTTGATAATTTGAACTATCCATTAAACGAACGTTGGCGGCATTACCCGATAAAGTAACCTGAACTCGTTGCCCTTGGTTTAATTGCCCTAAATCGTAAAAATGGAATTTCATGGATTTTTATTTTAGTTTTAACCTTTTCTTCCCCGTTAACAAAACCTGCATCAACCCCTTCTTCTGCTCCTTCAGCTTTTCCAGTTTGGTATTGAGTAGTTGATTTTCTTTATCGAATGCTTTTAGCACTTGAGCGATGGCGATTTGTTCTTTAAAAGAAGGGATTGTAATTTTTAAATTTAAAAAATCATTTGGAGTAACATTAAGTAACCCATGCGCTCTTCCACCTTCATGTGCAATTTGAGTCAAACCACTATCCAATAAATTTGCTTCAAAAAATTGTTCGAAGAAATCACCTAAATTATTTTTCTCATCTTTTATTTGAAAACAGATGTATAGAGTAGTTACAACGGCTTTATCAAAATCATTAAGCCTTTTAGTAGCTCCCCAAGGATAACCATTTGAATAGCTTTTATTATAACAGAATTCTCCCTTTTCTACTAAAAAATAATTATCCAAGATTTCACTTGCAACTATTTTGTTAAAAAAGTCTTCTTGTTTAACAAATCCTCGTTGAGCAGATATTGTAACTACATTGGTATTTTTCTCGTCATTTTTTCTAGTAACTCGATCAAAAATATCGCTCAGGCTAATTTTCTTCCACTCCCCACTAAACCCCTTCAATCTTTTCTTTCCCGTGAGCAATTGTTGCATCAGCCATTTTTTGCGGAGTTCTTTTTGGGCAATGAGTTGGGTGGTGGAGGTTATGGCTTTATCCCATGTGCTCAGACAGGCAGCTATGGCGTATTGCTCGGGGAGAGGGGGAAGAGATATTTTTATATTTCGTAATGATTGACTATCAATATTTGGAAATGTTGAACCTGTGGTGAGTGAAAGAATTTTACTTACAATATTTTCTATTTGAAATTCTAAAAAGGAATGGATTGAATTACTTTTTGCTCGAATTGCTGCAACACCTCTTCCGATACAGTATTCTTCGTCAGCAATATTTAATCTTCCTGTTGAACTTCCTCTTACGCAAAGTAAAATATCATCTTTTTTACAAATCTTCGTTGGTGAAGTAGTCCATTGAACCTTGATTGGGTATTTGGCAGTAAACTCAGATGGTCCATTTAATAGAGCAATTCCATTCCCTATTTTATTATAAGTATTTCCTTCAGGAGATTGTCCCATTATTATTTCTGCAAATTGTTGGAACTCCATTTCTTCCCAATCACTCGGCATTATACCAAGTGGAGAATCTTTGTACCCTACAATATTTTGATTCGAATAATCCATAAATTTGTTACTATACTTAAAATTGCACAATATATTGAATTGGTATATTGTTCAAAAATTGCGATATTATTTTGATTATCAATATCTTTAAATTTCTATTATTCTTTTATTATCAAAATCCAAACACTCATTATATTTTACATAACCAAGCTGATTGGTAAGCATCTTTGTTTTCCCAATTTTAAATTCTGGGGCATTATAATGATGATGACCAAAAATCCAGTAATTGATATCGGATGTTGCAATAAAATCAAATAATTCAACTCCAAAACCTTGATTTAAGGCATCTCCTTTAAACTTTTCAGGATAATTCAAAAAGGTTGGCACATGATGCGTAACTATTATTTTAATACCGGAATGGGAATTGGCAGTTTCTTTTTTAATAAACGATAAGCATTCATCATGTAATTCATTGAAATGATCTGCCGAAAACCGGTATTCATTATATCGAATCACATGGAAATCACTCATCCCTTTTTCAATGATCCACTGACTGGCAGGACTTATGTTCGACCACATGGTTGAAAAAATGAATTTTACATTTTCATGGATTACAGCTGTATTATTGATCAGAATTACATTGTCCTTAATTTTCTCTTTAAAGGTTCCACTCCTTTTAGTAACGTCTGAATGATAGTATTCATGATTGCCAGGAATCCAATAGGTCATTTTATAATGATCAGACACATAACTGAAAAAATCCTTTGCTTTATTCTTTCTGTCAAATGGGATTATATCTCCAGCTAATAATAATATATCACCTATTGGTTGCAAAGGATACAGTTCCAGGAAGGTTTTATTTTCGCTGAATTCCAGATGTAGGTCAGATGCATATTGTATCTTCATATGACACCCAGTTCTTTTAAATATTTATCCATTTCCTGTCTTACTTCCACTAACTCCACTTCGAGTTTTTCAATCTGAGTTTGAACGGCTGTAATATCAACCTCTGCTTCTTCTTCAAACGTATCAACATATCGGGGAATATTCAGGTTAAAATCGTTTTCTTTAATTTCATCAAACGTGGCAACGGAGCTGAATTTTTCTTCTGCAACACCTGCATTTAATTTCCCTTCGTTAAATTTTCGGTACGTTTCAACAATATGATTGATGTGGGATTCATTCATCTTATTTTGATTTTTCCCACTATCGAAATGTTGACTACTATCAATAAACAAAACGTTGTTGTTATTTCCTTTGGCTTTATTAAATACAAATATTGCAGCCGGAATGCCAGTACCGAAAAATAAATTGGCAGGTAAACCAATTACTGCTTCGAGGATATTTTCTTCGATAGTTTTCTGTCTTATTTTTCCTTCGCTGCTGCCACGGAACAATACACCGTGAGGAACTACTACGCCTACTTTTCCGGTTTCGTTAATAGTCTCAATCATGTGGCTGATAAATGCCCAATCTCCTTTGCTTTTTGGCGGTACTCCACGCCAGAAGCGATTATACGGATCAGCTGCTGCTTCATCGGCACCCCATTTATCAAGTGAGAAGGGCGGATTTGCCACAACGGTATCAAATTTCATCAGTGCATCACCTTCCTTCAATTTGGGATTCCGGATGGTATCACCCCAGCGAATGGTTGAATTATCAAATCCATGCAAGAACATATTCATAACTGCCAATGCCCAGGTACTGCCATTGGCTTCCTGTCCGAAAAGAGAAAAATTATCTGACCCCACTTCCCGTCCGGCTTTAATGAGCAAAGAACCAGATCCACAGGTAGGATCGCAAATTCGTGCACCCGGCTTTGATTTGGTTAGTTTTGCCAGTAAAGTTGAAACTTCACTGGGGGTGAAAAATTCACCTGCTTTTTTCCCGGCATCCGATGCAAAATTGGCAATCAGGTATTCATATGCATCACCGATTATATCGGCTCCTTCAAGATGATTTGGACTTAAGTCAAGCCGTTCATCACTGAAATCGATCAACAGGTTTTTCAACCTGGTGTTTTTATCCTTTGCATCACCCAGGTTACTACTGTTAAAATCAATATTCCTGAAAATGCCCGAACCGTCTTCACTGCTTATTTTCTCCCTGTTTGCTTCTTCAATGTCATTTAAAGCAATATTGATCAATTCACCTATGTTAGCTTCATTACGATGATTAAAGAGATAATCGAAAGAGCAATGTTCCGGAACTATAAAACGTTCATGTTTCATGGCCCTGCCTGCACGTTCCCTATCATTATTATATTTTTTAAGATATTCTTTGAATTTATCCTTATTTACATCGCTTACATATTTTAAAAAAAGCATGGTGAGAATGTAATCCTTATATTGATCGGGGTTTATCAATCCCCTGAAAGTATCGCAGGCTTTCCAGACAATGTTATTGATGTCTTTTTGTGAAATCTTATTTTCCATACATTCTTATTTGTTTGCTAAATTATTTAATAAATGCTGATAATAAATATTTTTTTGAATGGATAATGATCTGATCAGATTCTGTTCTTTAAGCGCCAGTTGATTCATATTTAAAATCTTTTCCTGGCTTTCCCAGGATGGAACAGGAATATTTATATCGCCCAGATCAACTTTTGAGATTGAAGGAACACTGCTCCCTTTAGCCTTAGATTTTAACCATGTAATCGTATTGTCATTATTCAAGAACCAGGTTATATAATCGGCCTTAATTTTATATTGATAATCTTCTTTAATAGATAATACAAAAAAGACAGAGGCTGCCACTGCCGGGGCTATATGTTCAGTTTTATAGGTATATGCGAAATACCGTCCCCCTTTTGAAGCAAACAGAATGGAATCCTGTTTTAATAAATGAATGTCTAATATTTCACCCAGAATTACATCTTTAAATAACTCCTGGTTCAGTTCGAGTTGACCATCCTTATCGAAGTTATTCACCTGAAGATAATAGGCATCCCCATGACCATTGGTGTTTTTTGTGTAAACACCTGTTCGTATATTTACTATGTTAAGTAACTTATGTATCATAAATTAGGGAACAAGTTAATAAATATAAAAATAATTTAAAGTAATTTGTCTACAAATTTATTAAATATTTATTAAATTTGCAAGTATATATTAATGTAGAAATGCTACAAAATTTATATATAATTTGTAATATATTAATATACAATATTATAAATAAAAATACTTAAATTATGAAAATACAATACTGCTCGGATTTACATATAGAATTTAGTCGTAATTATCAATTCTTATTCAGGAATAAAATCAAGGCCATAGGAGATATATTGATTCTTGCCGGCGATATACAGCTTTTAGCCAGTAATCCCCAAAAGGATAATTTTTTAGATTACTTGTCGGAGACTTTTAAGGAAATATTTTGGCTTCCTGGTAATCATGAGTATTATCAATCCAGTATAAGCAAATATGAATCATACTTCAGTGAAAAAATCCGTGAAAACATGACATTATTGAATAATACGGTAGTAAAAAGAAATGGGGTTAACCTGATTTTTTCCACGCTATGGGGTAAAATATCTGTTAAGAAAGAGATCATGGTCAGGTTATCTATGAACGATTTTCATGTGATTTCCTATAACCTGCATAAACTGACAGTCAAAGATTTCAATGATTTGCATCAAACATCGGTTGATTTTATTGTTTCCTCACTTGAATCGTTGAAAGGTGGAAAGAATGTGGTCATTACACATCATGTACCAACTCTTGACAATTATCCGGAAAAATACAAAAACAGTGAATTAAATGAAGCTTTTGCTGTTGAATTAAAACCACTAATCGAGCAGTACCAGCCTGATTATTGGATTTACGGGCATAGTCATGCAAATACCCCGGAATTTAACATTGGAAAAACCAAATTGGTTACCAACCAGTTGGGATATGTTGAATTAAGGGAGCATTACTCATACAGACCAGATGCATATATTGAATTGTAAAATATTAATAATATTTATATGAAGCCGAAAAGAATCATACTAATCCGTCATGGAGAATCGGAAGGGAATATAGATAAAGGAATCATCGAAAGGAAACCTGATTATGCCCTTGAATTATCTCCTAAAGGAATTGATCAGGCTGTAAAAGCCGGGAAAGAATTAAAATCAATACTGGGAGAGGGTTCTGTGCATTTTTACTTATCTCCTTTCTGGCGCGCTCGCATGACTTTGGAACAAATTCTGCCAAATTTCGACAGAAGCAAGATCCGGATTTCAGAAGAACCCCGGTTACGGGAACAGGAATGGGGGCATCTGAGAAATGAAAAAGAAACAGCAGAGATAGAAAAACAAAGGGATGCTTATGGATCATTTTATTTTCGATTTCCTGATGGCGAATCCGGAGCCGATGTATATGACAGGGTAAGTGATGTATTTGGAACATTATATCGGGATTTTAACAAACCAAACTTTCAGGAAAATGCAGTTATGGTCACTCATGGCACGACAATTAGACTATTTCTCATGAGATGGTTTCATTGGACAGTGGAACAATTTGAAGAGTATTCAAATCCCTACAATTGCCAAATTATTACATTAGAAAGAAAGTCAAATGAAAAATATGAACTTATTTCAGAATTGAAAAAACATGAGGTTAAGCATCATTATCAACGGCCTTTAAACTGGATAATACCGAAGTTATGAGTAATTTAGGAAATCAATTACCAAATTATAAAAAATGTCCTTTTTGCGACAGCCATCCAGTATTATCACAACTTAAAAACAGGGATGAAACGACCATATTGGCAGCATGCTATTTTTGCAACCAAATGTTGGTAAAAATTAAATTTTGGGCTCCGGAAAAGCATACCATGGAAGATAAAATATTATTAGATGCCTGGAATAAAGAGGTACTGGCAAAACAAAACTGATCCTGAACATTCAAAAGTTTAAAAATAATAGTTATGAGAAACAGAACATTGAAAAAAACATTGCTGGTCATTCAGTCCCTGAGGAATCAAATAGACCAACTGGAAGATGAATTGAAAAAAGGAGATCATGATATGGTCAATGCTATCAGCTGTTCTATTGATATAGAGCTGGAATTGATTATGAAATATCTTCATATAAGGGAAATTTATTTTCCTTCAGCTCATGTGGTATCTAATGAAAATACTGAAAGGGAATCAAGGTTTATTGATTCAACTAGTGAAATTGCATGTAATACATATATTGGTCTTAATTAATCGATTGTTAAATTATAGAATATAAATGAAATACTTTTTTACTTCAGATAGTCATTTTGGACATAAACATATTATTGATGTACAACGTCAACAATTTAAATCAGTCGAAGAAATGAACAACCAGTTAATTGCAAACTGGAATCAGATAGTTGGACAGGATGATATCGTATATCATTTGGGTGATTTTGCCTATAGAGCAAATAGCAGCATGATTAAATATGTCTTTGAAAATTTGCAGGGAACCATTCACCTGATTGAAGGAAACCACGGCAAAAACCTGATTAAAGTGAATAAAAACCTGAACCGCTTTGCAAGTATCAGTACTCGTTTAGAAATACAGATTCCGGATACAGAGGTTTCCGGTGGCTTTCAATGGATCGTTCTGGATCATTATCCGATGATATCCTGGCATGGATCCTTTAGAAACACATGGCAACTTCACGGACATTCGCACAGTGCCTTACCGGATATTTTTTTTCATCCTCAGAGATATAATGTTGCTGTCGAGTTAAATGACTATAGGCCTTTAGAATATAACGAGATAAAAAACATCATGAAAAAGCAGGAAATACGCGGGAAATCATGGGAGGTTATGCAAATTGAACAGCAAGACAATACCGATGAGAATATCTAATTGAATTAGCATTCAAACTCGCTTTCAGGGTTAATTTAATAAATAATTATAAAATTTAATATTATGTCAACACAAAAAGTTATTATAACTGAACATGGGACACCTCTTGAAGGTTCTGCTGATGCTCTTATTGAAAGTCGTATTAAATATCCGATCTATGCTGATCTTGAGATAGAACATGAAAAAAAATTTCATCTTAAAGATTTATTTAATGTTTAATAAAGATAAAAATAATTTTTATGCCAACTTTGACTTTATTGGCTGGTCCAAATGGTGCAGGGAAAACACGTTATTCAGAATATTTAAGAAAGCAAGGAATTTTAAAAGTTAATCCTTTGACAGTGGATTTTTTAGTATCTGCAATAAATGAACATTATAAATCAATGCTTGATTATGATTTAATGTCCGAAGAACGATATCAGGTAATATTATCGGAAAATTTTGAAAAGTTTTGTAATAAAGCCATTTCTGAAAATAAAGATTTTGCTTTTGAAACTAATTACAGGCACCCCTATACTTATATCCGGGAAATATTTGTTAATGCTAATTATGATATTGACATGATTTATATTATCCTGGATAGTATTGATCAATCTCAGGAACGTGTTAATTATAGGGTTCAACAAGAAAAAGGAAATTATGTAGATAAATTTTCAATTCAGTATAATTTTAAGAATGGATTAGAAAACCTGGACAATACATTTAAGGAATTTAAAAATTTATATATTATTGATAATAGTTTTGATAATTACGAAAATAAAAGGAATTCAAGAAACTTAAATATTGTATTTAAAGCTTCAAAAGGCAAAATTACTGAGGTTTCAAAAGATTTTCCTTCAAGTCAGTTAACACAATATTTACCAGTTTTATCAAATATTATTGATTCTGTAAAATCAGGTTAGAAAAAATAACCGATATCAGTAAAATAAATTAGTCAGGCATGTAATATTAAAATCAAATTTATGAAAAAAGAAGATATCCGAAAAATATTTGTTGAAGGAAGCCCTGAAAGGGAAGAACTTTTAAAAGCAGCCAATGAGCACCATATTAGTGTTATGAAAAATAAAAATTTCTATAAAGAACACGTGGAGGAAAATGTAAAATATTTTCATTTGGAAGAATATCTCAAAAATATGAAGTAATTACCGGAATTAAATATCATTGCAGGTACTAATATGGTTGGGGAAACGGAACCTGCATTTTTTATAAAATCATTTATTTTTTATTTCCATAATGTTTAATATCATAAATATATTATTTATATTTGTAAAATATAGTATACATTATGGATAAAAGAAAACCAATTTTGATGCCGTCTACTCTCCGTGTTTTAAAGGAACTTGGAGAAAATATAAAATTAGCCCGTTTACGGCGTAAGCTTTCTGCCGAAAGTGTCGCTGAAAGGGCTGATATCAGCAGGGCTACTCTCTGGCATATAGAAAAAGGGGAACCTGGCGTTTCAATGGCTTTTTATTGCCAGGTACTTTTTGTCCTGGGACTTGATAAGGATTTACTAAAGGTTGCCAGTGATGATATCCTGGGAAGAAAACTTCAGGATGCCCGGTTAATTGTAAAAGAAAGAGCACCTAAAAGAAAATTGAAATGAATGATAAAAAAGTAATATCTGTTTACGCCCACTGGCAGGGTTTTATTGAACCTTGTCATATGGGAAACCTGACAGTTACTCATGTTAAGGGAAAAGATGCTTTTTCATTTAATTACACTGATCAATGGCTAAAATCCGGATTTTCTCAAATGCTTGACCCGGATTTGCAAATGTATCCAGGACAATATTATCCAAAAGATGAAAAAATAAATTTTGGTTTGTTTTTGGACTCCTGCCCGGACCGGTGGGGACGGATGCTAATGGATCGACGGGAAGCTGCAATTGCCCGTCAAGGAAAAAAGCAGTCACGACATTTAACTGAATCTGACTACCTGCTTGGTGTTTTTGATGGTCACCGGATGGGAGGACTGCGTTTTAAATTAAATGGTGAAGGGGATTTTTTAAATAATAATGAAACTTTTGCATCTCCTCCCTTCACATCATTGAGGGAGCTTGAAAATGCAAGCTTGAAATATGAAGGTGATAATATCAACGATAAAAATTATTTAAGGTGGATAAATCTGCTTATAAATCCCGGTTCATCATTGGGGGGAGCCAGACCAAAGGCTGGCGTCGTTGACCCAAAAGGTCAATTATGGATAGCTAAATTTCCCAGTATTAATGATGATAAAAACGTAGGAGCCTGGGAAATGGTTTTAAATACCCTGGCTAAAAATGCAGGGCTGTCAACCGTTGAAAGCAATATTAAGCAATTTAACAGTAAAAATCATACATACCTCTCAAAACGATTTGACCGAAACGCCAGGGGTGAAAGGATTCATTTTTCTTCAGCTCTCACATTATTGGGACAAACAGATGGTGCAGGAAGTGATACCGGGGTCAGTTATATTGATATGGCAAACTTTATTATTCAACGGGGTTCAAATACCAATGCAGACCTGGAAGAACTCTGGCGCAGAATAGTTTTTAATATCAGTGTTAAAAATACGGATGATCATTTACGTAATCATGGATTTTTACTTTCCGATAATGGTTGGAAGCTGTCACCTGCCTTTGATATGAACCCGAATGAATACGGACAAGGGTTAAGTCTGAATATTTCTGAAAAGGATAATGCTCTTGATTTGAACCTGGCATTAAGCGTTTCTGAGACCTTCCGGGTAGAACCGGCAAAGGCAGATCAAATTATTAATCAGGTTATCCAGGCAGTAAGTAAATGGAAGCGTACAGCTACTTTATATGGCATACCAAAATCCGAACAGGAAAGGATGAAATCTGCTTTTGAAAGTAATGGCTGCTTAATTGATTATTAATAAGAACTAATCTTTTTGAATATATAGCTTTAATGCCTGCAAAAGCTCATCTTCACCGAATTTGCTAATATACAAGATAAATGCTTCTTCAAGAATATCAGAGAACAAATGATTATTTGAAGGAGATTGCTGATATCCGCGGTATAAATAAAACGCTGATGATTCCAAAATTCAACCAAACTTATACCAATCCTAATATTCACATCTGATTCTTATTTAAAATATTATATAACATCCAAAATTTATCTACTTCCCGATTTTCCACTTTTTAATTTTCAAAATTTTTATTAGCCTTATTTACAATTGATTATAGAGGTGATTGAAAAATAATTTAAACCATAATCCAACCGATCCGATAAAATTTAATCTAAAATCTGTTTTCTTTCTATGCTTTTTATATCCTTTCCATTGATAATAATATTTATTGGTTTGGATTTTCTAATAGCAATAAAATTCCATTTATTTTGGCTATTTAATTCAATATTAGCCTGTCCAAAATATCCGCTTTCTTTATAGTTTTTAGATACAAGTATGATTTTTTCGGCTATCTTCGTTATAGATGTATATGGTAAAATCTTTTCTTTGGTCATAGCGTTTTTGATAATAAGTTATTAGATCGAAGTAAGTGTGGATGGATAATTGGAATAGTTATTCTTTAAATTATTTTAAATAAACTTTTTTAAAAGTATAATCAACATAATTATAAAAAATATTGCCATACAACTATAGATAATATTATCATCAGTTAATTTTAATTTTGTCCTGAGCTTTAGAAATTCTTCGTATTTCATATATATATTATAATTCTTGAAAAACTTGAATTATAAATGTAATCTATTTACTGTCCATTTGTCCGTTTCCTTAATAATAAATATTAATAAAGTGAATAAATAAACTTTAATTCAATATGAATTAAATCATGATATCTTATTAAATATACCGTAAATAT
>Ga0182030_10015529_pt1 | contig 14911 bp, 10 predicted proteins | sample 812S3MmetaG_FD_121299 | JGI IMG/M metagenome (GOLD analysis project Ga0182030, IMG submission 121299) | Permafrost microbial communities from Stordalen Mire, Sweden - 812S3M metaG (Illumina Assembly) | ecosystem: Environmental > Terrestrial > Soil > Wetlands > Permafrost | place: Sweden... | reverse complement strand
CGGGGTCAAATGGCTGCATTCATTCTTATCCGCGGATAAACGAAAAACCTATTGCCTGTATGAAGCAGAGAGCGGCGATGCCATCCGTGAAGCCGCTCGTCGCGCTGGCCTGCCTGCAGATATTGTTGTCGAACTCGCCGGCGAGCTGCGCCCGAGCGGCTTTCAACCGGCTTGACGGGCAGAAGACCCCGTCGGGCGCTGACCGCGACATTTTGTATACCAGCCGCCATCGCTTTCCGATGCCAACCCGGCGCTGCGCGGCGCAGTGGGCCGCCGCAATCAGCCGCCGCACAATACTTGCGCGCAGCGGCTTTTCTCGGAGATGTGAGCTGTACTTATGTTGGCAGGCCCATGTGGCGCTTCGCGATACGCTCGACCTCGGGTGGCGTTAGTGCCGAGAGATCCGCGGTCTCCACTGACTTCACACGTTTGGCAATGTCGGGGCGATGCTCTTTAAGATACTGCGTGAGGGCATCAACGGCGCTGCTTTTTCCGACGCCATGTCCGATGAGCACAATTTCGTTCGCTGGGACGAGCGCTTCGGCAATCTCTTTATAAAACCCAAGGTCTTCGGGAACCCGCTGACCCTGGTAATGCGCCTCTTTTTTATGAATCAAGTGATGATGAAAGTGATGAGGATCATACGGTTTGACGGTCACTTTTTCTTGCGGCACGCTGCCGTTTAGATCTTGGAATACGTGCGCAGCGTGGTGATCTATGACGACCACCATTTTAGACTCCTGCGCCTGCTGCGTGCGGGTCGGTTCGGAACCCGCCGCCTTTAGGAATTTTCTCAATCGCGAAACTTCGTCAATTCCGAGATCCGAACCCTGCGGGCGCTTAAACAATTCGCGCTGGGAGCCGACGATGAACGCGAACTCCTCTCCCCCGTGGGCCTGTACCTGACCCAGATGCTCGATGAGTTCTAGCGCCTCGGTCCAACGAAGTGCGCGCGGCAATTTACCGTGCAGCAGATTCTGGTGCAGCACGGCAAGTTTGTGATGTAAATGTTCACTCATTTTTGATTCTCTCGTGAGGTGATGAAGCTGCTTAGTGGGGCGATCCTGCCTGTCAATTGTGCATCGATTGGCGTTTGAGTCACTCTTGAGCCACGAGCGTAGGCAAACGCGCAGGTAAATTCTGCGCCAAACAAAAAGATTTGTGCAGAATAGTAGATCCACAGCAGGAGCACGAGTAGGGAGCCCGCCGCGCCGTATGCCGAGGTGATCGTACTTCCAAGATACGCCCCAATCAATGCCTTGCCCACATTAAGCAGCGTCGCGGTGAAGAAGGCGCCCGCCCAAACGTCTTTCCAAGCCATACGCTCCCGCGGCGTGAATTTGAAAATCATCGCCACCAGAACCGAAGTCATGCCGAAACTGATCACGAAGTTGAGCCAGTAGACCCAGCCGAGCAGCGGAGGTAAGACGCCGCTCAGCCAGTGACTAAAAGCGTTGAGCGCCGCGCTCGCCAATAGCGAAACTAACAGCAAGAACCCAATTCCCACCAGCAGTCCTATCGATAGGAAGCGCACGCGCACGAAGCGCCACCAAACTTCGGCATTTGGTACGGCTGGGCTCTTCCATATCTTTTCGAGTGCCTGTTGAAGCTCTTGAAACACGCTGGTCGCGCCGACGATCGCCGCGATTACGCCAATAACCGCGGCGATCCCCCGTTGAGAACTATAATGAGCGCTGAGCACAAGGTCTCGTACCGCGGCTGCTCCCGAGGTACCGACCAGACTCGGGATTTGCGAAAGTACTTGCCGCTGAGCGGTATCGGGTCCTACCACCGACCCTACAACGGCGAGAGCGATGATGAGTATTGGGGCAATGGCGAACAAACAGTAGTACGCGAGTGCAGCGCCCATGCTCGCCGCATCATCCGCTACCCAACCCGCGGCGGCGGTGCGAAGAATTGACCACAGATCGCGAACGTTCAACAGGCGCTCGAGACTCTTGAATTTGGTGGCGACCGTTAAGTACCGTCGTTTGACGACGCGTGCTTGATTCTCCAAGGACTCACTCCTGTCGAGATGTGGCGATAAGACATGACATCCGCAGAACCCCGGTCCATCACGCGACTGGGTAGACTCGACATGACCGAGTCCTGCGAGTATTCGGATTCTCCCGCCCGATGCCCAACATCGGGCGGGAGAATCAAAGGCTCGGGATGAATCTACGTCCGAGGCGTGATCTCCAAGTTGTTTTCTCCGCCGATCACAACTTCCACGCGTCGATTCAGTTGGCGTCCGCCGGACTCGGTGTTGGTCGCCACGGGGAAGGCCTTCGCATAGCCCTGCGTCGACACTCGTGCTGATTCGATATTTCTAACAAGCAATGCGGTTTTAACGGCGTCCGCCCGGCGCTGTGACAAGTCAAGGTTGTAAGAGTCGGTGCCAACGCTGTCGGTAAAACCATCAATCTGTACGCGACGGTCGGGGTGTTCTGTTAGGAACTGCGCCAGTTGATCGAGTTTGCGGCCGGCACCGGGATTGAGGTCCGACTTGCCGGTGTCGAATAACACATCGCCCAGGGTCAATACGAGCCCGCGCGGCGTGGGCTTGGCATTCAACCGATCAACTTCGGCCTGCAAACGAGCGGACTCCGCATTCGCAATGTCTCGTTGGCCAAACGCCGCGTTGGCGGCGACATTTGCGCTATTGACTTCACTGGTTCGGGCCGCGAGACGAATTTGATCGCGTTCCGCCTGGCCTGCCGCGACCCGTGCGTCGTCAGCTTTTGCGGACGCGTGAGCCTGCGCCAGCAGTGCGCTTTGGGTTGCAAGGTAGGCGGGTTGATCAATCTGATCCGTTTTGCGCGCGACCGCAGCCGCTTCGGCTAGCGCCAAGTTGTTCTTGGCGGATTGCAAATCCAGTGCGGCATATCGGTTTACGTTCGAATCCGCTTCCGCGGCGCCTACTGTGCTACGTGCCCTGACGAGCGCGGCATCTGGCTGTGGGGTCGAGGCGCACGCGCCCAAGGCGAGGGCAACACTCATTCCAATCGTTAGTTTTGAGTTCATGGGATTCTCTTATTGGGTCAACTGAGTGGGGCGGCTCGATTCTTGTCGCAGCGTGACCATGCTGGCGTCGAATTCGAGTGCTGCCTTATGCGATTTCTCCTGAATCGCCCTGGCCTCGGCGAGTTGCGCGTCCGCATTCGCTTGATCCGCCAACTGGGTTGCGACCGATGCGTGGCGCTCTCGCAGAGCTTTGTCAGCCCGTACCAATTTTTCGCGCGCAGCGGCCAGTTCCACCGGGGCGAATTCCGGCGCTCCCGCTTGTTCCGCTCGCTCTACGGCGGCTTTCGCCACCGCAATTTCGTCATTTTGTTGGGGCGTGCCGGCTGCCGCGGTGAGTGCGACTAGAAGCGCTGCAGCAGCGGCGACACTCCGAACCGAATTGGAAATACGTACGAGCATGTGGACATTCCCTTGAGTAAAGCTGTTCTATTTATGAAGGCCGCGTTGCGCAGAGCCCGGCGGGACACACCCCAAATGTGCGGGTCGATTCGGCCAATGCAAGTCGCGAGCGGGTGTAGGCGGTGTCCCACACGTAGGCGACTGAGCGAAGATTCAACCAGTCCTTTTATTGCGCGAAACAGATCGATTTGCGGAGTTTCGCTGAATAAGCCCGAGCGGTGGGGCACTCTCGGGATTGCGAAAGCGCACACTCCCGTGGTAAATCCGCTGATTAGCGCGAGCGTTCACTTCGATTGGGGATTTCGCTCACCGTGCTGCGAAGTCCGGCGGTTCGGCCCGTTCGTGAATAGGACAGCCGTTAAGTGAGCCACGATAGGCCGATAACAGTGGGTACACCTGGCGCCGCACCCGCCCGATCACACCAATCGGCTGGTGCGCAACGATACCGTGCCATGGCGAGAACGACATCTCGTCGTCCACCAGACGCGACCGAGACGCCGACCACCCGTCCTGCGGTTTCACGACGAGCCTCGCGACCGGCAGGTAAGGATTGGAGTCCTCCGGCCATTCGATGGAGGCATCGTCAACCGGATTGGCTGCGGCGTCGCGGCGCAACTGTGCCCTCAAGGTCCATGCGCCGCCTTCCTTTGCCAGGACCGACGCGATCTCGTCGCGCACCGCGTTGTCGCGGCCTGCCAAATCGAATTCACGGCCCGTCAGGGCTTTAAAGTTCTCAGAGTCGGGCACGAGGTCGAGCTTGGCAATGAAGTTGCCGAAGCGGTGAGCAGCCTGAGTGCCGAAACGTTCGCCCAGCGGGTTCGACTCTGGAAATCCGCCGACAGCAGGCAGTGGCCCGGTCGCGATCCCCGCCTTGACGAAGGCCCGAGTGAGCGGACGGAGCACCGAGGACAATGCGGATTTTGCCCAGGCGGCCTTGTCCGTCGTTGCCGCAAGGAATTTGAGGTCCTTGAGAAATGCCTTCATGTCTCCGGTCGCAAACACCGTTCCGCTCACCATTAAAAAGTCCTGGGTGCGGATCTGTTCCGAGCCCGGAAGCCTTTCGCCTGCGACGTCGTAAAGCTTGATGGAGAAACCCCTCGGCAGTGACACCCTGTCGCTCAACAGATCGCCCGCAATGGACGAGATTCGGGCAACAGCGTCGTAGTCGCGAGGCGTTGAGAAAACACCCTGCGCCAACTCAGCGGGTAGCTCCGATAGGACGGTCAGCTTGCAGTTGAAAATAGCATGGCTCTTGGCGTGCACCGCGCGTTCGGCATGGCCGGAGTCGTCGTAGACTTTCTTGACGATCGTCTCGTTGACCTCAGCAAGCTCTCGGATGACCTGCTCCTCGTCGGGCGGGACGGTCTCAGAGTAGTTCGCGAATGGAATCGGCGCGGCAAGAGCCGGCGCATCAAAGTTCTGTTTCGGAGTCATGGCGAATAGTCCTCTGTATCAGACTGAACCATAGTGCGAGCTGAAAATGGGACTTCCGACATCAGATGCACGAGAAGGCCTATTGAGCGCCTCGACTCGCTTTTTGAAACGGACCGGCTAGGCGACTGGTCTTTTTCAGCGACTGGAGCGGATCCTCGGTGGCAATTTCCAATACGAAATCAAGGAATGACTGAATCTTGGCCGGCGGCAGATGACGCGAAGCATAGTACGCGTAGAGCGGGTAACGCTCCTCACACCAGTCGGCGAGGATCTGTACAAGCTTGCCAGTCTGCAACCAGGCATCGACCCCGAGTTCCAGGCACTGAAAAATGCCGTAGCCCGACAAACACGCCGCGATTGCGGTTGATGGATCGTCGGTCAGCATCCGGCCGCGCGCCGGAATTTCAATTACCCTTCCCTGGCGGTGAAATTCCCAAGGAAACGGCCTGCCAGTCTGCGGGTCTCGAAACAACACCAATTCGTGGTGCGCCAAGTCTTGCGGCGTCAGCGGCTCGCCATGCTGCTTCAGATATCCTGGGGACGCGCAAGACAGTACCCGAGTTTCGAGAAGCCTGCGCGCAATGAGCGAGGATGGCTCCGTCGGACCAAATCGAACGGCCACGTCAACTCCCGTCATCATCTCCTCACGATGATTGCTCACGCTGATTTCGACCCTTAGCCGCGGATGACGCTTGAGAAACCGCGACAAGTGCGGCGCCAGCAGCATACGTGAAAACCACGGGTCGACATTGATTCGCAGGCGACCACTCACCGCCGTCGAAGCGTCGGAGGCTTCCGCAGCGGCTTCTTCGATGGACGTGAGCAGCGGCAACACCTGCGCATGAAAGCGCCGCCCCTCCTCGGTGAGCGCGACCGCGCGGGGGCTGCGCGCGAACAGCCTGATGCCGAGTCGCGCTTCGAGACGCGCGACCGCACGGCTCACGCCGGAAGGCGTCATATCGAGCGCCTCCGCGGCGCGCGCGAAGCTGCCGGCTTCCGTAACGGCGGTCAACACCCCGATACCAGTCAACACCCGCGCATCAAAACTCATAACTGCTGACTCACACTCGTCGGCCGCGCCGACACGTCGATGATTTTTAGTCATCTTAGTACTGACTTTGGTGTTATTCAATCACGCTCAGTTTAGCGCTATAAATCGACCCAGATTTTTGACATCGAGCGAGGAACCGCCATGTACGCGATTACGGGAATTACCGGTAAGGTGGGCGGCAGCGTCGCGCGCGTGCTGCTCGGTGCGGGCCAATCCGTCCGCGCGATAGTACGTGATAAAGATAAGGGCAAGGTTTGGGCCGCACTCGGCTGTGAGATCGCAACCGCCAAGATCGACGATGCGAAAGCGCTAACGGAAGCCTTTGGCGATGCCGAGGGCGTGTTTCTAATGACTCCTCCCGACTATGATCCGGCGCCGGGCTTTCCGGCGACGCATGCCAACGCCGCGGCGATAAAGACGGCAATCAGCGCCGCCCGCCCGGGAAAGATCGTTGTCCTCTCTACCGTTGGCGCACAGGTCGCCGAGCCCAATTTGCTGAACAACTCGACCATTACCGAGGCGATGCTACGAACCCTGCCGGTGCCGGTCGGGATCCTGCGAGCCGCATGGTTCATGGAAAATGCGGCCTGGGATGTCGATGCGGCGAGATCGGGCTTAATTCCCAGTTTCCTTCAGCCTCTGGATCATGCGATACCCATGGTCAGCACGAATGACATTGGACATGCCGCTGCACGCATGCTTCAGCAACGCCGCAGCGGCCTGCATGTCGTCGAGCTGGAAGGACCGCGGCGGTATTGCGCCAACGATATCGCCGCAGGATTTGCCCTCGCCTTGGGGCACGAGGTGCGGATGCAGCCCATACCCCGGAACACGTGGGAATCGCTATTCCGATCCCAGGGGATGAAAAATCCGCTGCCCCGAATCCGGATGATCGATGGGTTCAATGAAGGCTGGATCGAGTTTGAAGGAGGTACAAGCGAGCATCGCCGAGGGGTGACTTCGTTGAATGACGCGCTGCAGAACCTTCTCGTTTGAATCGCCTGCTGAAGAGAAGACAAAAGATTTCAATCATTTAAGTGATTTGCTCCCTGCTGCCTTGCTCGACCGCAATGCGTCAGGAAACCAAAAAATCGCAAGCAGGCATCTCGCGTCTCAGCTGCGCGCTAGCGAGCCCGATCTTTTTGCGCCGCCTCCTTGCGGCGTCCGACATCGCGCAAGATTTCTCGCTGCCGAGCTTCGCTGGCGCCCGACCATTCTCCTATTTCGCTCAACGTGCGCAGGCACCCGATGCATACTCCTTGCGCGTCCAATCGACAGATGTCGACACACGGTGAGGGCACCGCGGCCATCAGTGACGACTCGACCATTGCCGCAATACCCGATGCAGAGCATCGAGTCCATCGGTGAGCGCGGCAGGACCCGGCTGTAAGATGAGCGGCGACTTGATCTCGTGCAGTTCCCCGTCGCGCACCGCCGGCACGGCGCTCCAGCCCAAGCGCGCGGCCACTCGCTCGGGACGAAAGCGTTTGCCGCACCAAGATCCGATGATGACGTCAGGCGCGCGGCGAATCACCTCGCCCGCATCGCCCAGAATCCGGTCTTTGCCGAGGGCGCAAGCCGCTCGCTCGGGAAATACATCGTCACCGCCGGCGATACCGATCAGTTCGCTGACCCAACGGATGCCGGTGATCAAAGGATCGTCCCATTCCTCGAAGTACACGCGCGGGCGTTGGCGGAGCTCGCCGGCCGATTGCCGCACGCGCTCGACGTGCGCTTCGAGTTTGCTCGCGTAGCGTTCCGCCTGATCGGCCGCGCCGACCAATGCGCCGAGCCTTCGGACGTACCCTAGAATTCCGTCGACCGAGCGGTGATTGCTGATCCACACCTCGACGCCCTGTTTGATCAGCGCCTGCGCAATATCGGCCTGAATGTCCGAGAAGCCGACCACGAAGTCCGGCCGCAACTCGAGAATGCGATCCACTTTGGCGCTCGTGAACGCCGAGACTCGCGGCTTTTCGCGGCGCGCGCGCGCCGGCCGCACGGTGAAGCCCGAGATACCGACGATCCGCTCTTCCAGCCCCAACGCGTACAACACTTCGGTGGGTTCTTCGGTGAGGCAGATGATGCGGCTCGGATAACGGCCCTGCATGTCTGCCTACAGCACGCTGTCGGCCAACGCTCCGGCTGCGCCGTGCACGATTGCATGCGCCAACCCCGGAGCTTGCGCAAGCAGGTAGGCCGAATAGAACTGTGCGGTCTTGATCTTTGCTTCGTAGAACGCAGGCTCGGTACCGTTATCGTTGGGTTGAGTGAGACGCTGCTGCGCGATCAAGGCCGAGCGCAACAATTGCCAGCCGCCGGCCACAATGCCGAACAGCATGAGCAGCGGCACCGCGCCAACCGACACGCTGCGGATGTCCGTCGCATAGTTCTGTACCACGTAGCGGATCGCCTGCTCCAAGGCATCGATGGCCGCGGCAAATGTCGCCGCGGAATTCGGGTCGCGGTTAAGTTCCGCTAGCAAGGCCCGCATCTCCGCGATCACATTCTGGGCAGCGCGGCCGCCGTCGCGCGCCAACTTGCGGCCGATCAAGTCATTGGCTTGAATGCCGGTCGTCCCCTCGTAGATGGTCGTAATACGCGCATCCCGCAGGTACTGGGCAGCGCCAGTCTCCTCCACGAAACCCATTCCGCCGTGCACTTGGATGCCGAGCGAAGCAATCTCGATTGAATTTTCGGTACACCATCCCTTGATCACCGGAATCATCAAGTCGGCAAAGGCCTGGTGCCGCTCGCGTTCTGGAGCGCTTGGATGCAGTCTTGCCGCATCCAGGGAGACGGCCGCCACTGCGGCGAGCGCGCGCATCGCTTCGGTTTGCGCCTTCATGAGCAGCAGCATGCGGCGCACGTCGGGGTGGCGCACGATGGCTACGCGAGCACCGCCGCGAACGCCAGCCTCGGTACCTTGAATACGCTCACGGGCATAGGCTAAGGCGGTTTGGTAGGCGCGCTCCGCAAGGCCGACGCCCTCGACGCCGACCGAATAGCGTGCCGCGTTCATCATGATGAACATGTACTCGAGGCCGCGATTCTCTTCCCCGACGAGCTCGCCGAGCGCGCCGCCGTTCGCGCCGTAGGCGAGCACGCAAGTCGGACTGCCATTGATGCCGAGTTTGTGTTCGATGGAGACGCAGTGCACATCGTTCGGCGGTCCGATCGATCCATCGGCATTGACGAGAAATTTCGGCACCACGAACAGAGAAATGCCCTTGACGCCGTCCGGCGCTCCCGCGACCCGCGCCAGCACCAAATGCACGATGTTGCCGGTCAGGTCGTGATCGCCGTAGGTGATGAATATTTTCTGGCCGTCGATCCGGTAGCGCCCGTCGCCCGTCGGCACGGCCCGGGTGCGCACCGCCGACAAATCGGAGCCGGCCTGCGATTCGGTCAGGTTCATGGTGCCGGTCCACTCGCCGCTGACGAGTTTGGCAAGATATTTATTCCGCAGCGACGGCGAGCCGCGCAGTTCGATGGCGTCGACCGTTCCACGCGACAGCATCGGGCACAGCGCGAACGCCACATTCGCGGAGTTCCACATCTCCTCGACCAGCGCCGACAGCACCCGCGGCAAATTCTGGCCGCCGAACTCCGCCGGGCAAGACAGGCCGGTCCAACCGTCGGCCGCGAATCGCTTGTAAGCCTCCTGCCAACCGTCGGCGGTCGACACTTGTCCGTCTCGCCAGCGAGCGCCTTGCAGATCGCCTTGACGATTGAGCGGCGCGAGCACTCCGGAGGCGAATTTGGCGGCTTCCTGCAACACCGCTTCGGCGATGTCGGGCGTCATATCGTCGAAGCCCGGCAGTTGCGTGAGCTCGTTGAAATTTACCAACTCGCGCAGCACAAACCTCATGTCGGCCAGCGGTGCCTGATAATCGTGCATGGTGAACCTTACATGTTGCGGCGGTAGCGGCCACCTACATCGTACAGGGTGTGGGTGATCTGACCTAGGGAGCAGCCGCGGACCGCATCCATCAGCACCTCGAACGTGTTGCCGTCCTCGATCACGGTGCGGCGCAGACGCTCGAGCAGCTGTGCCGCCGCGTCGGCGTTGCGCTCCTGAAACTCGGCCAGACGCTTGAGCTGCGACTGCTTCTCCGCGTCGGTGGACCGTGCCAACTCAATGGTCGCCGGAGCCGCCTCGGCGTGCGGATTTAGAAAGCTGTTGACGCCGATAATCGGATACGTGCCGTCATGTTTCTGGCGCTCATAGAACAGTGACTCTTCCTGGATTTTGCCGCGCTGATAACCGGTCTCCATTGCGCCCAAGACACCGCCGCGATCGGCAATCGCGTCGAATTCCTTAAGCACCGCTTCTTCGACCAAGTCCGTGAGTTCGTCGATGATGAAGCTGCCCTGGTTCGGATTCTCGTTCTTCGCCAACCCCCACTCGCGATTGATAATCAGCTGGATCGCCATGGCGCGGCGCACGCTCTCCTCGGTAGGCGTCGTGACCGCCTCGTCGTAGGCGTTCGTATGCAGGCTGTTGCAATTGTCGTAGATCGCGCATAGCGCCTGCAGCGTGGTGCGTATATCGTTGAAGGCCATCTCCTGGGCGTGCAGCGAACGGCCGGACGTCTGCACGTGGTACTTGAGCTTCTGGCTGCGCTCGTTCGCACCGTATTTGTTTTTCATCGCCACCGCCCAGATGCGGCGTGCAACCCGGCCGATCACCGAGTATTCCGGATCCATACCGTTGGAGAAAAAGAACGACAAGTTGCCGGCGAAATCATCGATGTGCATTCCGCGGGCAAGATAAGCCTCGACATAGGTGAAGCCGTTGGCGAGCGTGAAGGCCAGCTGCGGGATGGGATTCGCGCCGGCCTCGGCAATGTGATACCCCGATATTGAGACCGAATAGAAGTTCTGCACCTTGTGGCGCACGAAATATTCCTGCATGTCGCCCATCATCTTTAAGGCAAATTCAGTCGAGAAAATGCAGGTGTTCTGGCCTTGATCCTCTTTCAGAATGTCTGCCTGTACCGTGCCGCGCACCGTCGACAGCGTCGACGCCTCGATCATTTTTCTCTCGTCCATGGTCGGCTCGCGGCCGTTTTGCTTTTGGAACTCATCGAGCTGCTGATCGATTGCGGTGTTCATGAACATAGCGAGCAGCATCGGCGCCGGTCCGTTGATGGTCATCGACACCGAGGTGGTCGGCGAACACAGATCGAAACCGGAATACAGGACTTTCATGTCGTCCAAGGTCGCGATCGAAACCCCGGAATTGCCGACCTTGCCATAAATGTCCGGTCGCAGATCAGGGTCCCATCCATACAGCGTCACCGAGTCGAAGGCGGTTGATAGTCGGTGCGCCGGCATGCCTTCGGAGACGCGTTTGAAACGCGCATTGGTGCGAAATGCATCGCCTTCGCCCGCGAACATACGCGTCGGATCCTCCCCTTCGCGCTTGAACGGAAACACGCCGGCCGTGTAAGGATAGAAACCCGGCAGATTCTCCTTCAGCAGGAAGCGCAGGATTTCGCCCTCGTCCTCGAAGCGCGGCAGCGACACTTTGCGGATCTTGGTGCCCGAGAGTGAATCGGCAATGAGTTTGGTGCGGATTTCCTTGTCGCGAATTTTCACCACGTATTCAGGTTGCGCGTACCGCTCCTGGGTCTTGGGCCATTGCTCCAACAGCTGCTGGTTGGACGGCCGGAGTTCGGCGTTTTTCGCGGCGATGAGTTCATCGAAACCCACTCCGCTCTGGCCCGCCGCGGCGAACAGGGATTTGGCGGTGCGCAGCGACTGGCGTTCGCGCGCAATACGCGACTCTCTTGCCACCGAGCGGTGGAATTCGCGCAGCATCTCAGCGATCTCCGCCAAGTAGCGGACGCGCTCCGGCGGTACGATGGCGCGGCCGCGCGAGGAAGCCTTCACATTTGCCTGCGGTAACACGCCGGCGCCGAGCTTTAGCCCCTTCTCCTGCAAGCGCGGCAGCATGGCTTGATAGAGCGCCGTGACGCCGTCGTCGTTAAAGCGTGACGCCATGGTGCCGTACACCGGCATGGTCTCAGGACTGCGGCTGAACCATTCGTGATTGCGCTGATACTGCTTGCGCACGTCGCGCAGCGCATCCTCCGAACCCTTGCGATCAAATTTGTTGATGGCCACGAAATCCGCAAAATCGAGCATGTCGATCTTTTCCAATTGCGAGGCCGCGCCGAATTCCGGTGTCATCACATACGCCGACAGATCGACCAGCGGCACGATGCCGGACTCGCCTTGGCCAATGCCGGAAGTTTCCACGACGATCAGGTCGAAGCCGCTGATCTTGCAGCAGGCCAACACCTCGGGCAATGCCGCCGAAATCTCGGTGCCGGTATCGCGCGTGGCCAATGAGCGCATGAATATCTTGTCGGACTCGATCGCGTTCATGCGAATGCGGTCGCCTAACAGCGCCCCGCCGGTGCGCTTGCGCGACGGATCGATGGAGATGATGGCGACGCGCAGCCGGTCCTGCTGATCAAGGCGCAGCCGCAGAATCAACTCGTCGGTGAGTGAGGATTTGCCGGCACCGCCGGTGCCCGTGATGCCCAAAACTGGCGTTTTGATGGCCGCAGCCGCTTGCAGCAGCGATTGACGCACGCGCATGGAGTAGAGGCGGTTTTCGACGGCGGTGATGATTCGAGCCAGCTGCCGTCGATTGCCCGAGCGCAGTTCCTGCATCGCGTCGCCCTCGCCTGGCGCCAACGCCCCAAGGTCGTAGTCGCTGGTGCGGATGACGTCATCGATCATTCCTTGCAGCCCAAGCTTGGCACCGTCTTCGGGCGAGTACAGACGCGTGACCCCATAGGCCATGAGCTCACGAATCTCGGCCGGCACAATCACGCCGCCACCGCCGCCGAATACCTTGATGTTGTCGCCGCCGCTCTGTCGCAGCAGATCCATCATGTACTTGAAGAACTCCACGTGACCGCCCTGATACGAGGTGATCGCGACACCCTGCACGTCCTCCTGCAAGGCGGCAGTGACGATTTCCTGCACCGAGCGGTTATGGCCGAGATGGATGACCTCGGCCCCCGAGGCTTGCATAACGCGCCGCATAATATTGACCGAGGCATCGTGGCCATCGAACAACGAGGTGGCGGTGACAAATCGAACTTTGTGCGTGGGCTGATAGATCGGCTTGGCGGCAATGGATACGGCGCTCATAGGATCTGCCTCTGTGGGTAGCGCTAGTTTAGTGAAGCCATGCGGCGAAAAACATGGCGGAATCCGCCGCCCGGGTTGAGCGAAATTGCCACATGAATCGCGCCGGCCGGTCAGCGGATGTCGGTACTATGTCATATCAATCATGTATCGTAACTATATGATTTAAGAAGTTATTTACTAAGTGAATCGCCGCCCTCGGGGCGGCGCTCAATCAATGGCGCTTGGCGTCGAGCTTTTGATAGGCCGGTGCGAGCAGCTCGACTCGCCGCCTCAATATATTCAAACCATCGTCGACCAGCTCGTGTTGCGTCAATGAGCGGCCGAAGAAACTCCGCAGCAGGTCTTCCGGCGGTGCGTAGAAGCCCTGGCGCAATAGATCCGCATACTGCTTTTGAAAAGCCGCCGGGTCGCGTTCGGCCATCTCGAACATCTTGGTCGCCACCAGCCCGGCGTACAGATAGTTCACGAGGTACAGCGGGTCCTGAAACATCAGACTTTTTGTGGCCCAGATATGACCGAACGCGGGCTCAGTCGCCGGCCAAATTTCGTACTTGCGCCAAATGGACAAGCTCAACGCATCGAGGTCGGCGCTGTTGCGGATGCGCCCTGCAATGACGCCATCGTAGATGGATTGCTCAAGGGTGGCCTCCTCTGCCGAAGTGAATAGTTGAAAGGTCATGTTGTCAATCAGCGCTTCGAGGTAGTACACCTGCGCTTTTGGATCCGCGTTGCTTTGGCGCAAGTGCTCGCACAGCAGGAACTCGTTGAGGATGGCGAACGCCTCGGCCATCCAGTTCGGTCCCCGGGTATAAAAAGGCGACACGCCGCTCTCACTCATCAGCTGTTTGTGGACTGCATGGCCGCCCTCGTGAATGATGACACGCGTGTCACCGAGCAGGCCCGGCCCGTAGCTCTCCACGAAAAGCCCGGAGGCGACGCCCGGTGCTCCAATCGAGAAACCGGCATTGGTACGCCTGCCCAACTCCGCAGCCACATCCATGCGCCCATTGGCGGGATCGAGCAGCTGCCGAAAGTGCTCCACGTAATCCGGGCCGAGAGGCGCCAGCGCTGTGATGACTTCGGCACGGGTTTCGTCCAGCGTCAGCCGCGGAATGTTAAGTCCGGGCATCGGCGAGGACCAGTCCCAGGGGCGCACGTCGACGATGCCGGTCACGGCGGCGATATGCCGCGCCCGTATGCGCTGGTAGTTCTGCAGCAAATCGGCGCGCTTCTCGATCCGGGCCAGTGCTTCGGTGACGTCCTTGCGATCGAGGTCGCGCGCAAAATAGACTTTGCTGGGCACATCGGGGAAATGCTGCAGTCGCGCTACGCGGTCGTTCAACCGCACCACTCCGAACAGGATGTCGGCATAGATATCCTCGCGCGAGGCATAGCCATCCAAGCGACCTTGCCACGCGGCTTGACGGATGGCGCGGTCCGGATTCTGGGCGAGCACGCGCGCATCCTTTTTCACCTCGAGTTCACCCTCAGCGGTGGCGAGTTTCTTAAAGGGCGTGCTGCGCAGAGTCTGTTGGTACAGCGTCCAAGAATTCGCGGCGGCGGGATCCGCAAGCTCATGCACGATCAGCTGCTGATCCTTCGGCAGTTCATGCGGACGAGTGCGCTCGGCTCGAGTGAGAACATAGGCGTATCTGGCTAATGGCGGATTCTCCGCGGCGTCCTTGGCAAACGTGTCGGCTCCCAAGGTACGTAGCGCAGCTCCTACGGTGTCGATCAGCGCGTCCATGGCGTCGTTGGTCCTGTCATCCGCTTCGGCGTCCGCCCGGTCTTCGATGTCTCTCGATGCGCGCAGATGCAGGTAAGCGTTGT
>Ga0182030_10015528_pt1 | contig 14912 bp, 11 predicted proteins | sample 812S3MmetaG_FD_121299 | JGI IMG/M metagenome (GOLD analysis project Ga0182030, IMG submission 121299) | Permafrost microbial communities from Stordalen Mire, Sweden - 812S3M metaG (Illumina Assembly) | ecosystem: Environmental > Terrestrial > Soil > Wetlands > Permafrost | place: Sweden... | reverse complement strand
TATCATCATCATGCTCAACATCGTAGGACATAAGAAAATCTGGTTCGCCATCTCGATCTTCCTCGTGGGTATCGCGGTGATTGCCATTGCGACGTACGGCTTTCAGGAAAGCGCGGAGTTGAAAGGAGGCACCCTCTGGGAATTCAGCGTCCCCGGACAAAGCCTTTCGGTGACCGATGTCCAGAGCGCTTTGGTGAACAACCTTCACATTTCTGATGCGGAGGTGAACCTGGACAACGGAAACGAGGCATTCTTGGTGCGTTTCAGCTCCATTGACGAAGCCACTCATCAGCAGGATGCAAAGGACCTTGCCCTTCTCTGGCCCTCGTTCAAGGAATTGAGCTTCCAATCCATCAGCCCGTCCGTAGGGGCAAACCTTCGTACGAACTCGATCATCGCGATCCTTTTGGTGCTTATCGGCATTTCGCTGTATATCGCTTTCGCCTTCCGCAAGGCGTCGCGTCCGATCAGTTCCTGGAAGTATGGATGGATCACGCTTCTTACTTTATTCCACGACGTTGCCATTCCGGCAGGTATGCTTGCGATACTCGGACATTTTAGAAATGTTCAGATCGATTCGGACTCCATCGTGGCCCTGCTTGTCGTCATGGGATTCTCCGTGCACGATACGATCGTCGTATTCGACCGGATCCGCGAGAATCTTTTGAATCACCGCGGGAAGGTTGCGTTTTCGACGATCATCAACGACAGCGTCAACCAGACGCTGGCCCGTTCTATCAATACATCGCTTACGCTGATCCTCGTGCTTCTTTCGCTCTATTTCGTCGGTCCGGCCGACCTTCAATACTTCGTGCTCACCCTGCTTGTCGGAGTTACGACGGGTATCTACTCGTCGATCTTCATCGCGAGCCCAGCGCTCGTGTTGGTGAGTCCGAGCGACAGCGTCTAGTTTCAGGAGGGGAGTTATCCACACCTTGCTTGACTTCGTTTGCAATTTAGTTTAGTATCAATTACAATACAAAAGGACAAATCAAGGGAAACGTCCAGGGTCGGACCGGGGCTTGACAAATTTTATATATTAGTATAGTATTAACCCGTTACATAAACATATGGCATCAATCACAAAACTCATCACCACTTCATTGAGCGGCCTCAATCCTCGTCAAAAGGAGGTTATTACGGCCCGGTTTGGTTTGGACGGTAAGACCGATGGAGAAACGCTTGCCGCTATCGGAGATCGCTTGAACGTTACCCGCGAACGCGTCCGTCAGATCGAGAACGGAGCCATCACGCTCGTGAAGGCCAATATTTCAAAGAATCCCGAAGCGGGCGTCGTTTTGGAGAAGATCAAGAAGTTCATCGCGGCGCGCGGCGGCGTATCGGGAAAGCCGGAGGTTGTCCGCTATGCGGCGACGCTTACGAGCGGCGTGCGCGAGAACCACATCTATTTCCTCGCCGAAGCTTCCGGCACGTTCAATCTGCATCGCGAAGACGATGCATTCAATCCTTTTTATTACGTCACCGAGAAGGACCTCAAGACCGCGAGCGCGTTCGTCAACGGCTGGGTTGGTTTCCTGAAGACCCACAAGGAGAAGGTTTTTTCCGATTCGTATCAGGTACAGCTTGCAAGCTTCATCAAGACGAAGTCGGTTGCGCAGGAGATCGCGGAGAATTACCTCGGCATCTCGAAGCAGATCGACAAGAACCCGTACGGAGATATGGGTTTGAACGAATGGCCCGAGATCAATCCGGCGACCGTGCGGGACAAGATATATCTGGTGCTCAAAAAGAAGGCCGAACCGTTGCACTTCGAAGATATCGCTTCGCATATTAATAAGGTTGGTTTCGACGATCAAAAAGCGCTTGCCCCGACCGTCCACAACGAGCTCATCAAAGACAATCGGTTCGTGCTTGTCGGCCGCGGTATGTACGGCCTTAAGGAGCACGGCTACGAAGCCGGAACCGCCCGAGAGGTCATTGCCAAGATATTGAAGGCCAAGGGACCGCTCAAACCGAACGATGTGGTCACCCACGTCAATCAGCAGCGCTTTTTCAAGCAGAACACCATCCTCATCAATCTCCAGAATCGTAACTTCTTTGAGCGCATGAACGACGGTCGCTATCGCGTCCGGGAATCCTAGTCTGTCCTCCAGGGTCCGTCCGATTTTTGCACTTTACGCAACGAAAGTTGATAATTGATATATGGGCACTCTTTTACCCGCCATTCAAGTTCCTTCCATACTATGGGGCATCATCCACAGCATCCTTGTCGTATGGGGCGCGGTATGGTGGTTCGTCTTGCCGATCATCGCCCTTATGGTCCTTTGGGAGTCGTGGAAAGTGCACCTCCATTATCGATTTGTCACATCCATAAAATGGAAGCTGCTTGAGATCAAGGTGCCGAAGACCATCCTGAAAACGCCGAAGGCGATGGAACAGATCTTTGCCGCCGCTCACGCGCCGTATTCCTACGGATTCAGTTCCTTCCAGAAGTATTTCATGGGAATGGAGGATTATTGGATGGTCTTCGAGCTCATCGGACGTTCCGGCGAGACGCATTTCTATCTTCGCGTGCCGATGGAGTTTCGCAACATGATGGAATCCGCGATCTACGCCGCGTATCCGGAAGCCGAAATAACCGAAGCAGCCGATTACCTTCAGGAGTTTCCTCACGACCTTCCGAATCACGCCTACGACCTTGCCGGGTTCGAGGAGGTTTTGCGTGAGGAGAATTATCTGCCGATCCGCACCTACCCGATGTTCGAGGAGCCGGTCGAGGAACGCCGTATCGATACCATCGCTCCGCTTATGGAGGCGATGTCAAAATTGAAGAACGACGAACAGCTTTGGTTCCAATTACTTATCAGGCCGACCGGGGAAGCTTTTCGTAAGGAAGGGGAGGAGGAGATCAAAAAACTTCTCGGCATTGAAGAGCATAAAAAGGAAAGCATGTGGCCGAAGTTCGATCTCGGTATCACCGCCGGCGAAGCGCTTCGCGGTCCGTTTCAGCATCCGGGTGAAGCAAGCGAGCACAAGGAAACCAAGCAGGAAAAATTGCCTCGCTTCTTGATGACGCCGGTGGATAAGGAGCGCGCGGACGCGATCCACCTCAAAATATCGAAGATCGCGTTCGAGGCTACGCTTCGTTTCGTGTATATCGAAAAGAAGGATGGCGCTACGGATTCCGGTCATACCAATTCCATCCACGGATTCATCCGCCAATTCAATACGCAAAATCTGAACCAGTTGCGGCCGGACAAACTGACGTCGACCGCGGGATATACGGTCAAAGGACTTTTCAAAAAAACGCGCATTCGCGGAAGGAAACATCTTCTCTTCGAGCACTATCGGAAGTTTTCTCCGTCCCACCACGAGTCGATCCTCAACATCGAGGAACTTGCGACCGTGTTCCACTTCCCGTTGGGCATCGTATCCACGACCGAACTTGAAAAGGTGGAATCGCGCCGCGGAAGTCCGCCGGCGACGCTTCCTATTATCGAGGAATAAAGGGATAATCATTGCATGGCAAACGGAAAATCACCACAGGATATCACCCCGATCGGATATCATAACTATCGCGGCAATAGTGACCAAAAGTTTGGCATCAAGTTCGACGATCGCCGTCGCCATCTTTACGTAGTGGGAAAGACCGGTGTCGGAAAGTCGACCTTGCTCGAGAATATGGCCATTGCCGATATCGAGGCCGGCCGGGGTATCGCGTTCCTCGATCCGCACGGCGAATCCGCCGAGAAGCTTTTGGATTTCATTCCGGAGGAGCGACTGGACGATGTGATCTATTTTGATCCGTCGGACATGGAATACCCGATCGCGTTCAATCCGATGGAGCAGGTGGGCAACGAGTTCCGGCATCTTGTCGCGTCCGGCATTATGGGCGTCTTCAAGAAGATCTGGGTGGATGCGTGGTCCGCTCGTATGGAATACATTTTAAACAACACCCTGCTCGCGCTATTGGAACTGCCGAACTCGACCTTGCTGGGTGTTTTGAGGATGTTCGCCGAGCCTCCGTACCGCAAAAAGATCGTGGACAATCTTCAGGATCCGGTCATCAAGGCGTTCTGGCAGAACGAGTTCGCGCGCTACAGCCAGAAGTTGGAAACGGAAGCGCTCGCCGCAATTCAAAACAAAGTCGGACAATTCGTCTCGAACCCACTGATCCGTAATATTCTTGGACAGTCCCGTTCCACGATCAACATGCGCGAGATCATGGACACCGGAAAGATCTTCATCGTGAATCTTTCCAAAGGAAAGATGGGGGAGGACAATTCCGCATTGCTCGGCGCGATGATCATCTCGCGGCTTCAGCTCGCGGCGATGTCGCGCGTGGATATTCCCGAAGAGAAGCGGCGCGACTTTTATATGTACGTCGACGAGTTTCAGAACTTTGCCACGGATTCGTTCGCGAGCATTCTTTCCGAGGCGCGCAAATACCGTCTCGCGCTTACGATTGCGCATCAATATATCGGTCAGCTCGTTTCGAACGATGGAAATACCAAGGTGCGCGACGCGGTGTTCGGTAACGTCGGCACGATCATCACGTTCCGCGTTGGCGCCGCGGACGGCGAATTCCTGGAAAAGGAGTTCATGCCGGAATTTTTGCAGAACGACCTCGTCAATCTTGCGAAAGCGAACATTTATATCAAACTGATGATCGACGGAGTATCATCCAAACCGTTCTCGGCAACGACCCTTCCGCCGCACATCCAGCCATTGCAGTCGTATAAAGATATCATCATCAAGAACACTCGCGAGCACTATGCGGTGCCGCGTAAGATCGTGGACGAACGCATCGCGAGCGAGTGGAACGGTCAGAGCGACGCGGTTTTGAACGAGAAACTTGACCGAAGGAATGAGAAGCCGCTTGCACAGGTTTTGCGCCCCGATACCCGGGCAACCGGTCAATCTGCGGGCCCGCGTGTCTCTCCGGCGTCCTCTTCTTCGTTCCCGCGTGCCGCTTCGCCCCGTCCGATGGCGCCCAGGAGCGTTTCTTCGGATAGACCTCCGGTTATCACGCCGGCTACGCCCGCCCGCCCGGCTGTTAATCCGGTGGCTCCGGTAGTGAAAGAGTCGCAAGCGCTCCAACACGCGGTCGCTCCGGCTTCAGCCACCACGCCAGCGACAGCTCCTGCATCGGTGCCGACGATCCCGGCTTCGTCGCCGGCAACCTACGTGACGCCGGTGGCTCCAATTTCAGCTCCGGCCGCCGCACCCGCACCGAAGCAATTCGTTCGGCCAAAAGTTGACATCAACGAACTACGCCGTTCCATCACCGAATCGTTGAAGAAACAGGCGGAAGGGGATGTGCCACCGGAAACGCCAAAAGAATGATCCGGTATCACATCGTCACGATATTTCCCGGCATGTTCGATTCGTATATCAACGAATCGATTTTCAAGCGCGCTCAAAAAAATAAGATCGTTTCCGTGCATACGTACGACCTCCGCGCATTTACGAAAGACAAGCACCGGAAGGTTGATGATCGTCCGTTCGGCGGCGGTCCGGGGATGGTCCTCGCGGTCCAGCCCGTTTTTGATGCGGTAAAAAGGATCAAAACGCCCGCGGTAAAAAAGCGGAAAAATCGCGTGATCCTTTTCTCGACCCGCGGGAAACGGCTTGATGGTGCGGTTGGCCGCCGCCTCGCGAAATATGACGACCTCATCCTTCTTTGCGGACGTTACGAAGGCGTTGATGAGCGCGTCGCGGAGCATATCGCCGACGAAGAGATATCGATCGGCGACTATGTGCTCTCGGGCGGCGAGATCCCGGCGCTCGTATTGATGGAAGCGGTCAGCCGACAGATTCCGGGATTTCTCGGAAAGGAAGAGTCTCTCGAGGAGGTGAACGGGTCCTTCCCGACATACACCCGTCCGGAGGTTTTTTCGCCCGCGAAAGGAAAAAAGTGGACCGTTCCCTCGGTGCTGACCTCCGGTGATCACAAGAAGATCGCCGAATGGCGGAAAAAAATTGACGGAAGCGGGAAGGATAGATTATAATACCGGTAGAATCTTGAAACCGAGGAGGTATTACGTGAAGCCCACAACGCGGGTAGCAATGTATGCGACGACAACGACGGCGCTATCCTTCCTTTGTGTTGGTATTGCTGTTTTTGCCGTCATTCGACACTCATTTTCTCTCATGATAGTGGGGATTTTCTTCATTGTCGCCACGACTTTTTTCGCAAGTGCAAGTAAATTTGCGAAAGAAGTTACATGGATATTTCGGTGGAGGCGCGTTACCGGGTGTCCTATCGACGAGTATCCGCAAACCAAGAAGCAAGCGGTGATCGTGCGTCGGAAGCTCTATCCCGAGCTGCACCGCCGTGCGATGGAATTGAATTCCGCCACATTGGAACTTGCGGGCGCGCGCATGAGGCGTGACGATGTAAGTGTCATCGCGAGCCTTGTCGCCGAGGAGTGCGCACGGAGGATGGTTTTTCTTGTCTACTGGAGCGTTCTTCGTCGCGTGGGATCCTTGCCGATCGATTTTCGGACGGCAAAGCCATGGGCGGATTCTCAGGGGTTTCTTGAGAGTGTTTCGTCGGTGTCGGCTCTCGCATATGCGTAATACTTGTGTTGCCTCATGGCGCGGCTCTTCGTAAAGAGACGTGCCATTTTTTTATCATCTTTTAATCGCACTTCACTATGATTGATGGATGAATACGGGATACGGGACGGGGGATATGGTCTTTTATGGCGTAGCGACGTTCCTGTTCGGTGTTTTTGCGGCGGACAGCGGATGGAATATCGTAATGACCGTTTGCGTGGCGATACTCTTGGTGAGTCCGCCGATATATTTCTTTCGCCGTGCGAAGTTTTGGAGATATGCCATGGTGATATTCTTTGCCGTCATTGCGGGAGTGGTTTATCACTCCGCATATATTCATTGGCAGGCGGCGCATACGCATACGCCATCCGGGAAGACCGCATCTTTCTTTGGTGTCGTCGTAGAGGAGCCGAAGCCGGCAGGAAACTTTACGATGCTTGTCGTGGAGCTTCAGCGTCCTTATAGCGGAAGCATGGACCTTTTTATATCCGCGAATAACACAGCATTCCATTATGGCGATGAACTATGGATCAAAGGATCTATAACGGCTTCAAACGATCCGCATGAACTTCCGGTATTGTTTTCTCCGCAAGTAAAGGCCATAGCCGAGCATCGGGCTTTTTGGTTTGTCGAAGTCGCGATAGACGTAAAGGAACTCGTCGTTAGGAAGATTGCGGAGCTCTTACCCTCGGATCAGGCCTCGATCCTTTCCGGCATCCTGGTCGGCGCCACGAGCGCCATGAACGCCACACTAAAAGCGGAAATGGAAACGTCTGGGACCACGTATATCGTCAATATGTACGGCTATAAGATCGCGGTCATTATTGCCGCACTTGCCGCGATCCTGAAGGATCGGGTGCCGCGCCGCGCTCTTTTATTTCTCACGCTCGGCATCATATTTCTTTTCGTGATCTTTTCCGGAAGCACTATTTCCGCGATCCGTGCGGCCATCATGGCCAGCTTTGCCGTTATTGCGCGCGGGACGGGAAGGGTATTCAGCGCCCGTAACGCGGTCGCCTTTGCGGCTTTTGGTATGGTCATTATGAACGCCACCATCCTCACCGATGCCGCGTTCCAACTCTCATTCCTCAGCTTTCTTGGGATCTATTACCTTGGTCCGCCGATCAACAACTATTTTCATTGGATCGATGGCGGCGTTTTGCAATGGAAAGAGCATGCCATGCTATCTCTTTCCACCAATCTTGCGATCGTGCCGGTCGTCGTAAATACGTTTGGAGACTTTTCCTTCACGTCGCTTGTTTCGAATATTCTGATCATGATCCCGTGGCTCGCGCTTATCGCTCTTGGCGTTGCGCTCTTTTTTTTGGGATATGTTTCTCCGGTGCTGGCATTCTGCGTAGGCCGCATTGCGGGCATACTGTTGCAATACGAACTTTGCATCATCCGGTTCTTTGCCGCAATCCCGCTGAATATTCCCCATGGGTTCGGTTCGGTCCCGGTCATCGTTTTGTATTACGCGATCCTGATCGTCTTTGCACATTATTATGCCGCGCCATCGGAAGAAAATAATTGATATCGGGAGTGCGATTGTTCTGCTTGCGCTCGTCGCACTCGACGCGGCGCTCTGGCAGAATATCTTCGCCCGCTCGATATTAGTGCGCGCCGACGCGCCGACGGAGCATATAGAATTTCTTCCGGTGACGCAGGGCGAATCCGCATTGCTTGTGCTCGATAACGGCGTGACGATACTCACCGACGCCGGTTCCGATGCCGCGATCGTGGACGATCTTGCGCACGCAATGCCGGCCTCCGCGCCGGCGTATATCGATCTTGCGATCATTTCGTATCCGCAGCCCGCGGACTATGCCGGCTATCAATATCTCCTTGCGCATTACGCCGTGGGAGCTTTCCTCTATAACGGCCGTGCGGATACGGCGAATAAAACCGAGTGGCAGGCGTTTACGAGTTTGATCACCCAAAAGAAAATACCGTTGATCATGGTGGGAGCGGGGGACAGCATTCGATATGGCCCGGATACTATGATCACCGTTCTCTCGCCGGACGCCACGTTTGCCAAAAGTCCGGATCCGACCGATACCGGCGTCGTTCAATTGGTAAAAACTCCGCGGTTCGGCGCGCTCCTACTCGCTGATGTTGGTGCGAATATTATCAGTGGACTCCTCGCCCCCGACGGGCGTGATTTGCGAGCGAACATTCTGAAGGCCTCGTTTCCCGGAGTTGACGGGACGGTTGGGGAGGCACTTTTGCGTGCCATTGCTCCGCAAAATATCGTTATTACGCCGGGCGTAAAGAATACTCCGAGCGCGCCAACAAAGGCCGAACTCGCTCATCTTGCCTCATCTACGCACGCAACGACCGCCGTGAGCGGGCACGGCCTGTTTTTGTTGTATAATAAGTGAATATGACACTTCTCATAAAGAGCGTGCAAATCGTCGGAGGTAGCCGTGGCGCCGCGAACGGCGTATCGGACATCTTTGTAAATAATAGTAAGATATCCGCTATCGGAACATTCCCCAATAAGAGAGCGGATGTCGTTCTTGATGGGCAGGGAGCGTATCTTTCCCCGGGATTCATCGATTGCAATACAGACTCGGATCATTATCTGACGCTTTTCGATAATCCAAAGCAGGAAGATTTCCTGAAGCAAGGAGTCACTACCATTCTCGGTGGCATGTGTGGCGCATCACTCGCACCATTATTGTACGGGAGCCTTGAATCCTTACAAAAATGGGGCAACACAGACCGTATCAATGTCAACTGGCATACGATGGCGGAGTTTTTAGCCGTGATGGACAAGCGCCCTGTGGGGGTAAACTTTGGCACGCTTGTCGGTCATGCAACGATCCGCCGCGCGATCATCGGTGAGTCGATTCGTGAGCTTACCCGGAACGAGTTGAACGTTTTTATACGGACGCTCGAGGGCGCACTCTCCGAAGGCGCGTTCGGGCTTTCGACCGGATTGGGATATGTCCATGCCCGAAAGACGCCATATACGGAATTGCGTGCGCTTGCGGAGGTGGTAAAGAAGTATCACGGTGTATATGCGACGCATCTGCGTCGGGAAGCGATGGGTATAAAAGAATCCGTGGAAGAGACGATCCGGCTTGCGCGCGAAACGGGGGTTTCCACGCTCATCAGCCATTTTGCCCCCGTGATCGGGTCGGAAAAGGAGTATGAGGAAGCGCTGGCGCTCGTGAACGATCTTCCGCCCGAGGTTGATCTTCATTTCGATATCTCGCCGTCGGATAATTCCTTGATGCCGATCTATACATTTTTACCGGAATGGGCGCAGACCGGCGGTGTCGACGTGATGGTGGCGAACATAAGAGACGAGTGGCTTTTGACCCGCATCAAAAAAGACATGCCTGCTATCGATGCGGATAATTTCATCGTCGTGCAGGCGCCGGGCAATGAGTTCCTTGTGGGAAAGTCATTGCGGGAGATCAAAGCTATCTACGAGGTCAAAGATGACCGTGACGCCGTCCTGCGTCTTATGCAGGCTCTCCGGTTGAAGGGAAGCGTGCTTTATAAAAATCTCAACCGCGATCTGATCGCCCGCGCGATCGAAAGCAAGCGAAGCTTCATTGCTTCCAACGCGCCGAGCGTCATTGAAGAATTGCCGGGGAACAAACACCGAAAATCCGCGCGAACGACGGCGACCTTTTCTTCGTTCCTATCACTCGTGGAGGAAAAGAATATGATGCCGTTCGAAGATGCGATTCGCAAGATCACGTCCGGCCCCGCCAAAAAGTTCGGGATCGCGGGCAGGGGAGAGATCAAAGAAGGAGCTCTCGCCGACCTTGTGTGCTTCCGAGGAGGCGAAGTGAAGTTTACGGTCGTGAACGGTCGCGTTGTGGAGAAGGAGAACGAGTTCGAAGGACCGCTCATCGGGCACATACTCCGCCGCATCCAAGTAAAGCGCCCGGCATAACGTATGGCAAAGAACGCACGACGAACGAGCGCGGGTAATCCTGATTATTTCCTCATGGCGGCGTTATGCGTCCTGCTCGTTTTCGGACTCGCGATGCTCGCATCCGCTTCGTCCGATCTTGGGAAGCAGTTGTTCAATAACAGTTATTATTATCTTGAACACCAGCTGGCGTTCGGACTCTCGATCGGCATTGTCGGATTTCTTGTCGGTTATTACGTTCCGTATTATAAGTTCAAAAATATCGCGTTCATATTATTGCTCGTCAGTATGGTTGCGCTCGTGATGGTATTCACGCCGCTCGGTACGGCCGCGAGCGGTTCGACCCGCTGGCTTCGCCTTGGCCCGCTCAGCTTCCAACCCGCCGAGCTTATGAAGCTCACGTATATTCTGTATCTCGCGGCATGGCTTTCAAATGCCAAATTCAAACGTGCCACGGATTTTCAATCCGGCCTTTTACCCTTCGCGATCATCTCCGGGCTCATCGCGGCGTTGCTCATTCTTCAGCCGGCAACGAGCACCGTGGCGATATTACTCGGCGCCGGGCTCGTCGTCTATTTCGTGAGCGGTGCGCCGATAAAATATATCCTTGGCATCATCGCGGTCGCGATCCTCGGCGTCGCGTTGATCGTCGTCGTGACGCCGTACCGTCGTGCCCGTATTTTGGGATTCCTGCACCCGACGCAGAATCTGCAAGGGCAGAACTATCAGGTGAACCAAGCGCTGATCGCGATCGGGTCGGGCGGCCTTACCGGCGTCGGATACGGTCAATCGGCCACCAAGGACAGCTATCTGCCGACGCCGATCGATGATTCCATCTTTGCGGTGGTCGCCGAAGAGCTCGGCTTCATCGGCGCCGGCGCGCTCGTGGCCCTCTTTGCAATCGTCACGTTCCGCATGTTCTGGCTCGCGCGCCGAACCGGGGATCAATTCGGGCGCATGATCCTCATTGGATTCGGCACGGTCATCGCCTTGCAGGCATTCGTCAATATGGCATCCATTTCGGGGATCATCCCGCTCACCGGCGTGCCGTTGCCGTTTGTGAGCTATGGCGGCACCGCGCTTGCGGTCTTCATCACTATGAGTGGTGTGGCGCTTAATGTTACGCGGTATAATTAACGGACATGGCCAATAACGAAAAATTCAGGATTGTTCTGACGGGGGGCGGAAGCGGCGGCCACATCTATCCGTTGCTCGCGGTCGCCGAGGTTCTGCAGGCACGCCTGGATCAGATGAACGTACCGATCGAGTTCGCGTACCTCGGTCCGAAGGACCCGTATAGCGATCTGCTCGCGACTCGCGGGATTCGGGTGTATCCGATCGCGTCAGGAAAGATGCGCCGATACTTCGATGTGCAGAATTTTCTGGACGCGCCGAAGTTTTTTATAGGATTTTTGCAAGCGCTCTTTAAGCTTTATTTCATCATGCCCGATGTTGTTTTCTCGAAGGGCGGAACGGGAGCCCTGCCGGTCGTCGTTGCCGCGTGGTTTTACCGCATCCCGATCGCAATTCACGATTCCGATGCCCAGCCCGGGCTTACAAACGTCACTTCCGGCCGCTTTGCCACGCGGGTATTTTTGAGCTTCGAGCGAGCGGCGGCATATTTTGCGAGCGGCAAGGTCATGATCACCGGGTCGCCATTGCGCACGGAATTGCTCGGCGAGCGGATATCCAAAGATGCGGCCAAGGCCGTGATGGGGTTCGATAAGACCCAGCCGCTTACCCTTGTTCTTGGGGGTTCGCAGGGCTCCATGCGCATCAATGAGTTCGTGGTATCGAACCTCCCGCAATTCATCACCGAAACTTCCGTCCTGCACCAAACCGGCGCCGGAAATCTTGACGAGGTCAAAAAACTTTCCGCGGTCGCGCTCACGAATATTCAGACCTCATATCGCTATCTCCCCGTGGAATATTTTTCGAATGATATGATCAATGCGCTCACCGCGGCGGACGTCGTCGTGACGCGTTCGGGGAGTTCCGTCTGCGAGTTCGCGTGCTTCGGACTTCCGGCCATCCTTATTCCGATCGCCGAATCCGCGAACGATCACCAGCGAACCGATGCCTATGAGTTCGCAAAGACCGGCGCGGCGATCGTCATCGAAGAGGCGAATCTTTTGCCCGGCATTTTCTTTTCTCAGCTCAAAAATATTTTGGATGATGCGGACCTTCGGGCAAAGATGAGCGCCGCCTCAAGTGCCTTCTTCATTCCCGGAGCCGCCGAGAAGATCGCGGATGAGTTGATGCGGATAAGCTCCCGGTAAAAAATAATACTATTACTATGGATACGGTAGAAGTGAATGAACCCATTGTGAGCGTCGATCAGAGCACGCTGAGATACTTTCGCGAACACATCGGACAGGTCGTCGGCTTTCTGATCGTCTTTGCGGTCGTTGAGGGCGGTGCCATCGCCGGACTTATCATAAACAGCGCGGGAACGAACGGTACCGGGAATGATAATACTCCCTATATGGTGTTCATCATTCTTCCCATCATAGCGCTCGCGGTCGCATACGGGTATGTGCACCAGCGTATCCAGGACGAATTTTTCAGGCAGTTTGCCGTGGCGAACGGATACACGTTCTCGCCGCACGGTGGAAATTTTGGGGCGCTCGACGGAACCCTTTTTCATCTTGGGTATGATCAGTCGGTAGGGGATACGGTAAGTGGAAGCTACCTTGGGTGTCCTATTGCTCTCTTTATCTATTCGTACGTGACCGGTAGCGGAAAGCAGAGGCAGGTACATCGATACACGGTGTTCCAACTCCAGTTCGATACGGTAATGCCGGAGCTCCTTCTCGAAAAGAAAGCGATTTTTTCGAGCGACTCATTGCTCGGTCAATTGCCGGAACACATTAAACTGGAAGGGGACTTCAATAAATATTTTTCATTGAGCATTAAAAAGGGATACGAAGTTGAAGCGTTGGAGGTTTTTACCCCCGACGTGATGGCAGAACTTGAGGAGCAATGTAGAGACTTCAGCATCGAGATCGTGAACGATCATCTTTTTGTTTACGACAACACTACCGTCAGCACGAAGGCCGCTCTTGATTCGTTATATGCCGTTGCGCAATATTTCGTGCTAAAATAGGGGAATATGGAAGCCTCCGCCCCCAAATCGTTAAAATCGATCCGCGTGCGCTTTGCGCCAAGCCCCACGGGACCACTCCACATCGGTGGCGTTCGTACGGCGCTTTTTAACTGGTTGTTTGCCCGCAAGTACGGCGGAAAGTTTATTTTACGTATCGAGGACACCGACAAAGAGCGTTCCGAAAAACGCTACGAGGAGGAACTGCTCAAGGGATTTTCCTGGGTTGGCTTAGATTGGGACGAGGGTCCGGAATCGATCGGCGCCGGCGGCCAATTGGCGCTTGGCGGTGAAAAAGGCGAATACGGACCGTACCGGCAGAGCGAACGCACGGCTATCTATAAAAAGTATTTACAGCAACTCATAGAAAGCGGTGAGGCGTATTATTGCTATTGCACCAAGGAAGATATCGAGGCTCAGCGCCAAATGATGCTCGCGCAGGGACTTCCGCCGAAGTACAGCGGGCACTGCAGGAATATCGCCGCACCGCCGGAGGGAAAAAACCCGGAAGTGATCCGATTCAAAGTTCCCGAGGTCAAAGTGGAGTTCAAGGACCTTGTGCGCGGAAAAGTGATCTTTGATGCCGCGCTTTTCGGCGATTTCATCATCGCGAAAGATCTCGACAACCCGCTCTATAATTTTGCGGTCGTCGTGGACGATGCGCTGATGGAGATCTCGCATGTGATCCGCGGCGAGGAGCATCTTGCGAATACGCCGAAGCAGATCCTGATGGACCGCGCGCTCGGATTCGCCGAGCCGATATTCGCGCATTTGCCGCTTATCCTGAATGCCGACCGTACGAAGATGTCCAAGCGGTTCGCCGACACGGCCGTTATGAGCTATCGCGAACGGGGATATGTGCCGGAGGCGATGATCAATTTTTTGGCATTGCTCGGCTGGCATCCGAAGGGCGACAAGGAGATCCTTTCCCGCGATGAGATGATCGCGGAGTTCGATATCGACCGCGTCCAGCAGGCCGGCGCCATTTTCAATGAGGAGAAACTGGACTGGTTGAACCGGGAGCATATAAAAGTGATGCCCGTGGCGGAGCTCACGGAGCTTGCCACCCCGTTCTTTGCCAAGCAGAACATTGTGGTGCGCGATGAGGAATTATTGAAGCGCGTCATCGCAGTCCAACTCTCGCGCGCGAAGACGCTCGAGGAACTTGCACAGATAAGCGGATTCTTTTTTGTGGTGCCGGAATACGAGCCGAAGCTTTTGATATGGAAGGATAATTCCACGCTCAAGGAGGTCGTGGAGGTTTTAGCGCACGCACGCACGGTCGTCGGCGGCATCGCCGCGGAAGATTTTACGCGCGAGACCTTGACCGCCTGTTTACCACTCATCGTAGGGGATAAGAGCAGGGGAATTGTCTTGTGGCCGCTTCGGGTCGCG
>Ga0182030_10015527_pt1 | contig 14912 bp, 15 predicted proteins | sample 812S3MmetaG_FD_121299 | JGI IMG/M metagenome (GOLD analysis project Ga0182030, IMG submission 121299) | Permafrost microbial communities from Stordalen Mire, Sweden - 812S3M metaG (Illumina Assembly) | ecosystem: Environmental > Terrestrial > Soil > Wetlands > Permafrost | place: Sweden... | reverse complement strand
GGCTGACCGCTCCATCCACTCCCTGGCCGATCTCACCCCTATCGCCTACGTCGCCAAATCGGCAAAGTAACCTACCCCCCGCACACCGGGACCGTCAACCATGGTGTTGGCCGAACGAATACCCTTGAGGTACCCATGAGAGAGCGTTTGTTGGTCTAGCGTCTCCATTTCCTTTGACAGGTCGAAGCGGTAACGCAGAGCGTCGAGGTATACGCCAATGCTGGTTTCAGAAAGGCGCTTCCAGAGAGCCGATTGGAGTTGCCGCGTGTGCAGCTGGGCCATGAGCAACGTCGCATAGAGGGAATCTTGAGGAATCGCAATCGTGCTCAGCTTGTGCAGCAATTCGGACTCGGGAATGGATGCGAGGTGTTGCGCGCGGAGATAGTCGGCGAGAGCTTCGTGTTGGAGCTCAAGTAATGTTCCGTTCGCGCGTACAGCATCGCACTCGATTAATTCGGTAATGACCGTCGGTTCGAGGTGGTTTTGTTTCAGCAGGGCTGCTGCCGTTGTCGCCGAAATTGGGGCGTCAATGGTGGCTTCCGCCAGCAATGTCAAAGCGCTTTCCTGCCAGACGGCTTTGCTGTCAGGAGTGGAAGTAGTATTGAGTAGCTTGTCCATCCAGGCGCGGAAGAGAAGTCCCAACTGGAGAGGATATTGTCCATTTTCCTTCCAATACTCGAGCACCCGTCGCGCGACCAGCATGTTTTCGCAGATATTGCGGAGCGTCTTCGGCATCATGGAGACTACGAAGGCTGACTGTTTGCTGCCGCCGAGCACGAGCAGTTCGAACTCTCGTAACTCCTCATCTGAGGGCGGAGTAAGGTTAAAGAACGGAAGTTCAATGTCGGGCCTGACCGATTCGCGAGCGAGGAGGATGAGCTGGACTCGTGGAAAGTCGCGGACAAGGTTGGACAGTTCGAAGAGCACACTGGTCCGAGACGCGGACGATACACGGTCGAAGGCATCGCACAAGACGATGGCTCCGGAAACACGCAGCAGGTCCTTCAATACATCGAGAGTTACGCCCGGAGAATGTGCCGAGAGACGCTGTTGCACGAACTGGAGGAGCGACACATTGCCTTGAGCGATGGCACTCAGTGGAACCAGAAACGAGAGCGGAGCTTCCCGATCGACCGAACGCCTTTCCAACGCCTGCCGGAAGAGCTGATTCGCGAGGGTGGATTTCCCAAAGCCCGAAGGAGCCAGAATGACTGAGCCCTGCGGATAAGCATCAAGCAGCTGATTGGATGGAAGTTCCTTCTGATTTTGCCCTATGTCACTGAGGCGGAGCGTTCTGGTGATGAGTTCTTTGTCCTTCGAGATGCGCGCTAGCTCCGCGGTTACATAGTGCTCGTATTGCTCGGAGGATTCGGAGAAAGACTTGACGCTCAGTTGATTACAGAGATCGATGAGCGACTTCTTCGCAAGGAGTCTCTCGATTTTGCCTCGATTCGCAATGAGATCCGTCACCGCAAGGTCGATGACCTTCTCGCTTTCTTTTGTCGGCTGAAGCTGCCACCCTTGCAGTTGCAGGCCATTCGTCATGACCAAAACCGGCGCGCGGAGATTCGCAGCATACGACTCACCCTGCTCTTTGCCCCCAGAAAGCGTTTCGTCAGGGGCTTTCGCTTCAACAACGAGGAGCGATGTATCGCGGTTGTGAACGGCGCCGGAGAAACAAACAAAATCTGCTTCCGGCTTTCGTCCGCGGCGGCCCTCGCGAAACTCGACCGCGTACTTGGGCGCGATGTTGGCCGTTTCATAGCCGAGTGCGTAGAGCAATGGTACGACCAGCTGGTGCTCTACATCTGCCTCGCTTGCGAATAGTGTAGGTGGCGACGTCTCCCAGAAATCCTGCATGGCTTCGCCCAATTGTAGCCGCTCTTCAGTGATCTTGGTACGTCACCGGATAACAACAGCAGATGGTCAGATTGTCCCGGTGATCACTATGCAGACCGGGAGAGGTGACGAGATTGCGCCCCGCCTCGCCGCCAGCCCACGGTCCTCGTGGCGCTCCCACCGAGCCTCCCTCCGGCCCGCCCGGACCCAGCACCTCGCTGTGGCAAATCCGAGCCTGCGAATGTACCATTCCACCATGAAAGAGATACGGATTCGTGCTGCAGTCCGCGCCGCTGTCTGTCTGTCCAACGTGCTGTTGCTGGTGGGAGCACTCTGTGCGCTCCTGCCTCTGCAGGCCGAAGCGCAATCGGCGAACGATTTGGCCGTCTTGAGGGGGCTTGCGCCGGTGACCGTGCTGTCGAAGACGCCCGAAGGCACAGCGGCCCTGGCGGCGAACTTCGTTGTGACGGGCAGCATCCAGACGGACGCCATCAGCCAGCCAACCCTTCTGCCCTTCGCGGAACAGCAGCAGCAGGCCCTGCGCGATGCCTTTATCACCAGCGCCAACTTCTCCCAGCTCGCGGACGGGTTGGGAACGACTCTCGATGCCGCCTACATAGCGCGCGCTCACTCCATTGACCGGAGCCACTCTACCAAGCTGTCCCAGGCCGTAGCCGACCTCATTGCCTACGCGAATGCCACCACCTCGGCGAATTCAAACTCCGGCAAGTTCTTCTTCGCCAACGGCACGACGGACGGAACAGTACCGGCCTTGGCCGAGGCGATGGCGATCCTCAAGGAGATAGGCGGCCGCACGGATATCTTCGGCACGAGCTATGGCCTCCCGGCTGGGACCCCTGGGGCCGACAAGTACGGTGACTCGCGCCCGTTCCAGACCGAGCCGACGGTTGTGCGCTTCATCGGCCTGGACTACTTCAACGCTCCCGCCGACAACAGTGTTTACAATCGCGGGCCGATCATGAACCTCGTCGACAGCCCTTCCTACCCCAGCGGTCACACCACCTATGGCTACACGGGATCGCTCGTGCTCGCCGTGCTCGTGCCGGAGCGTTACCCGCAGATGATCGCGCGTGCCGCCGAATACGGGAATGACCGCATTCTCATGGGGGCACACTATGCAATGGATGTGATGGGCGGTCGCACCCTGGCCCTGTATGACTTGGCGCATCTGCTCGCCAACGATCCGGCCTACCTCGGCAAGTCGTTTCCGGGAGCTCCCGCGATCAAGGACTTTCAGTCCGCCGTACGGACGGCGCGCTCCGACATGACCACGGCCCTGCAGATAGCGTGCGGCAACGCGATAACAGTTTGCGCTCGCGAAGACACCGGACGCCTCAGCAACCCGGCGGCGAATGAAGCTTTCTACGCTGCCACGCAGACGTATAACCTGCCGGTCGTCTATGCGAAGAATGCCGGCACGGTCGAAGACGTTGGCAAGCTTGCTCCAGAGGCGGGATATCTTCTGACCATCGCTTTCCCGTCGTTGACCTTGGAGCAGGCCGACCAGATCCTCACCGAGACCGAAGGGCCGGGTGGCGGCTTCCTGGACAATGGCTCCTCTTTCGGCGTCTATTCCCGCCTCAACCTCTATGCAGCAGCAGGCAGAGCCGCGGCGCTCGCCTCCCGCCAGCCGGCCGCCTCCGGCCATGGCAGCGCTTCCTCACCGGCAAGGTAGCGCACCGCACCGCTGCCCCCCTTGCCAGTCATGCGAGGTTGGCGACGCGACTGGTATCCGACGGTTGTACACCCCGGATCGAGGGTCGCCGGCGCAATCGGCATTTTACGGGGATCTATCTGGATTTACTGATTCCTTTCCGCCGCTGCGCAGTGACGCCGAGGAGGCTGTACGCCACTGGCATCCAGTGCGGTTCCGGCCCGGGGAGAACCGAAGCAAGCATTTACGCGGGATGCATCCACATGCTACCTTCCGACAATGGAGAATTCGCACATTAGCTGGACGCATCACACGCAGAACTTCTGGCTCGGCTGCGACAAGATTGCGCCAGAGTGTGCTCATTGCTATATCGGCAGAACGCTTAGACGACAGGGACGTGAGCCGTGGGGCCATCTTTATCGCACTACGTTGTGGAGAAATCCTTTGAAGTGGGAGGCGCAGGCGGCCGAGCGCCGAGTTTGCTTCCGAGTCTTCACAAACTCACTCTCCGACTTCTTCCATGCTCGGGCCGATGAGTGGCGACCGGAAGCTTGGGAAATCATCAGGAAGACTCCACACCTCGTATACCTGATACTCACGAAACGCCCGGAGCTGATTGCAAGTCGGCTACCTAAAGATTGGAGCGATGGGTGGGCAAACGTCTGGCTGGGCGTCAGTGTCGGATGCTCGCAGACGCTCAACAAAATGGACGCGCTGCGCAAGATTCCCGTACACGAGAAAGCTGTGAGGTTCCTTTCGGCTGAGCCGCTTCTTGAAGACATTGCATGCGGACTTAACCTGTCCGGATTCCGGTGGGTAATCGTCGGGGGCGAGAGCGGGCCTGGGCCTGAGTATGTTTGGAACTCTAAAGCAAATTGGCGCTCTGAATTCTCTCTACCCGGTCGGCGAGTAATGGACCTTGATTGGGCCGAGCGAATGCGAGACCTCTGCAAAAAGGAGGGCGTCCCTTTCTTCTTCAAACAGCTGACGAGTTTCCGGTCTGGGTTCGGTGCCGACGCGCTTGGGCGACTTTACCATGCGATTCCGTCGCCTCCCATGGCGCGATGGGCACCAAAAGAAGAGTAACCAAAGCCAAGATAGTTTCTCCACGACTCACAGGAAACACTTGACCGATCAGAGTAGGTTGGAATCAGATGAGAGTTTCGCGCCGTTCGATGTAACAGGAGAGGACAATCCTTGGGCATCGTTGCAGAACCATATTGGGGACGTGAACAGACGAGAGTTAAGCACGAAATGCTGCAACGTTATTTGGCGCCAGCAGCACGCATCATTGGTACTTTCGCAGATTCTTTCGTGTATGTTGATTGCTGCTCTGGCCCTTGGAACACAGCAACAGAGGATCTGAGCGACACTTCGTTTTCGATTGCCGTAGAGGAGCTTCGAAAGGCGCGGGACTACTTTGCCGGCAGGAATCGCAACGTTGACTTCCGCTGCCTCTTTATCGAAAAAGAAGCAGAACCGTTTGCCAAACTACAAGAGTTCTGCAACTCAGTAAATGGACTAAGCGTAACTGCTTTGCAGGCTGATTTCACTGACAATCTGAACGACATCTTTCGCTTCATTGGAGCGCGCAGGAAGACATTTACGTTCTTTTTCATTGATCCGACCGGCTGGAGTCCTCTTGCTCTCGGGAAGATAGGTCGCCTACTCAAGCACAAGCCGTCGGAGGTATTGATCAATTTCATGACTTCGCATATCAAGCGATTCATCGAATCATCTGATTTAGGGACAGCATTTGGGCCTGAGTATATGCAGAAAGTTATGGGGCTAAACGGGCAAGTGCTTGACGACCTTGCTGCATATTCTTTTGCCGATGAAATAAGAAAGTTCTACCCCTTCACATGCACTTCCGTAGTCATCAATCCCCTCCGGGATCAAACCCATTTCCACCTTATTTATGGGACTCACAATCTGCGGGGGGTTGAGAAGTTCAAGGAAGCGGAGAAGGGTTGCTTCGGAGTTATGCAGGCTGTGCGGATTGACGCGAGGCACCGGCAGGAGGCGTTGGGCGGCCAGCAAGAACTTTTCGACGCCACGCCTCAACACGACAGATATGTGCAAGAACTTCGGTCTCACTACCTCCAGCAAGCAGCCGACGCTCTCCGCGAGGCCAGGAGCCAGCACGGAACCATAAGCGATGAAGAGGCGTTCAAGATAGCATCGCAATATCCCTTGGTCTGGAAGAACGATCTGCGCAACCTTCTCAGGTCGTAGTTCAAGGGCCGCAGTAATGGCCCCGGGATTGATCCCGTGAAGTCGGCTTCGCGTCAAGGATCTGATCCATCACAGTACGATGCCGCCTGACGCTACCGAAGATCCCGATCTCTGGGCCGATGTGAGATCATCCCTTTGCGACAAGGGAGCGGTTCCGGCGGAGGCGAGCATTGATCTTTTCCAGGCTCAAGACCTCTGCGTTGAATTCTTCACCGGCCCATTCGCGCATCTCTTGAAAGTCCTCATGCGTCGGGTCGAGAAGGATATCGACAAGATTGGCATACCCGGTGGTGCCGCCACAATCTTCCAGTGGGCAGCTGCGGGCTGCGGCCAACACGCGGGGATAGTCTGTTCCTGGTTGGGCTGAAAGGATCGCCTCCAAATGAACAGAATGCTGCCAGTAATCTCCGAAGTCGTAGACATAGAGAATGCGCGCCTCGGGGACAGGTAGCACGTCCGACAGATGGATTTTACCTTCGGCAATGACTTCGCCGGGCTCATCGTAGTGCACATCTGGAGTTCCATAACGCTGGCCGCCAACGATGAATTCGTGCAGGTGGGAGTCGGTCCATCCCATTGCGATCTGCAGTATGCGGTGAAACTGCTTGAGAGTGGTCTGGCTAGAGAGTTCAACGCACCTCCAGATCGGAGGCTCTATGTCGATTAATGAAACGTGAACGCGAAAGATAACCATGCGTGCGCCCTCTCGGTAGAGATCAGTCCAATTCGCAAAGCTGCGAAGGCAGAGATGCCGATGCAGATTCGGGCGAGTCCGTCTGCTCTTCTGCTTCTTCCGTCCTCCCGAAGACCTCCTCTCGAATGATACGTTCCGTGGCCTCATTCAGATACTCATCGAGGGCGTTCTTAATCTGGAGAAACTCGGGCCAAAGAGTATTGTTGATGAACGTTTTCGGGGCCCGCAGAACCACGGTGGAGTACCTCTGGCGCGCATACCTGTACGGCTTGAGCCCATACCGGCGGCATAGAGCGGCAAATAGTCGCCTATGCCAGCGATCATCCAGCCTAAACTGCATTTCGATCGTCTGTTCCGTTTGTTCTGCAGCGCTGAGTGCGGCCCGAATCCTGTCGAGAGCAGCCGCTGCTGCGTCTCGCTCACCTGCGGAAGTGGCGCCCTCGAACAGTGCCGCAATCTTGCGCAACTTCTGCCGAAGTTCTTGTTCAGTCGTCATTTAAGCGCTTCTCTCGTCAGATTGGAGCCGAAATCAATGTGCTTACGAACAAGAAAAGTTTATCGTCTGGCGTCGCTTTCGCGCTACGGTTCCGTGCCCCGGCCCCGCACTATGGCACTCTGTTTGCGCACGCTTGTTGCGCGAAGTGGACCGGAATTGCTGCAGACACCCATTTCCAAAACATTAGGTTCCGTAAGATATCGAGATCGGACCCAAGAATCATCCAGCGGGTATAATCTGCCGATTGGCAGCTCTTCACGGCGAACCGGGTTCCAGCCCGATGCTCGAGTTCCCTCCGACCCGATGGCACAGACGTAATTGCAAGCGGTCGACGCACGGGCTCTGCAGACGCCTGGTTCCCCTATCACTTTGAGAGCAATCTGGCCGTTGCTTCCCGCGGCCAACACAACTCGTAGGCGATTACTGGACGCCAGAGAACACCCTGCGATTCTTTCACTAGCGCTTGTACCCACACCTCTCCATCACGCAGTGCTGACGGGCCGGGCGCCGCAAAAGATGTCGTCCGGGGTCGGGAAGCTTTGGCAATTTCGACCTTCCTTAACTGGGCGAACGCTCGCCGGAGATCCTCTACTACAGGATCGGCTGACAAGTCAGAGGCAGGCTGCACGGGCTCAAACTTGCTGGCGAACTCTTCGAATTCGTTCTCAAGGATCTGGGCCAGGGCCAACATCGATCCCGCCAGTTCTTCCATCCGATTGAATTCGATCAGGATTTTCCCTGAAGATAGAGTGATATTCCTGGGAATCGTTTCCAGGGTTGCTGGCTCGCTATCGGCCTGGACAAATTCTCTCAGTTTCCGGCGCGGTTCCGGACTTGGTTCATTTCGCTGAGATCTTAGCGTAATCTCAGGATCGTCGCTTTCGGCAACTCGGGCCAGGAAGTTGGCCAGGGCCAAGCGCTCCACCAGGGTGGACTGCCCGACCCGTGCGCCGATCGTAACCATCTTCATCAACTTCTGCAGGTGTATCCTTTATCGGAGGTCTGCCATGAGGCTCGAACAGTTCTCGTTTGGGCAGATTCGGATCGATGGCATTGAGTACGGCTATGACATCGTGATCGACCGAGGACAAATTCACAAGCGCAAGAAGAAGCTGTCGAAGAAGTTTCGGGGCAGGTTCGGCCACACGCCGCTCTCTCTGGAAGAGGAGATACCGTGGAGATGCCGTCGGTTGGTGGTCGGCACGGGCGCCGGAGCACTGCCGGTGATGGATGAGGTTCGACGTGAGGCTGAGCGGCTCAAAGTTGAATTGATCATCCTTACAACGGAAGAAGCCTTGGAGTTCTTGAAACGGCGCGCAGAAAATACCAATGCCATTCTCCATGTGACCTGCTGAGCTGTAGATCCGCCCGACCGGCACCTTGTGCGGCTCGATGAGTAAATGGCGCCAAAGATATCAAAATTAGGATGTGATGGTCGAGCTTGTGCGACTGTCAACGATTCCGGGCCTATCATCGCCCACACAGAAACTGGAACGGGCCGACGCTTCCCATAGTCTCAAGTCCGTGTAACCGGCACGGAGATCGTGAACGTGCATGGAACGGCGCTCACGCTCACGAGGATGCGATGGCTCAGCGTTGCTGACGTGTGCCGATTACTGCATTCTCCACTTCAGCTTGATCATCTCGCCATCCACAGCGAACCTGCCATATCCGTGATGGTGGATGGTCTTCGGATTCTTTTGCGCCGGATCTGTCCCGGCCTTGAGCACTTCAAGGACGAAGAGATTGTACTTGTTGACAAGACGGGTATCGGCCACCTTGCATTCGAGATTGGCGAAACGCTCGGCCACGAGAGGCGGCGCCACGCGCTCGGCGGGCGCCGGCGTCAGACCGAATCTCTCGAACTTGTCCACGTCCCGGCCCGAGCAGTTGCCAACCTTCACGACTTTGGGCACCAGTTCCAGCGCCGGAATGGCGATCACGCACTCCTTCGTCGCCCGCAATGCGGCAAAGCTATGGCTGGTGCTGCTGACGACGCACGCTATCAGCGGCGGCTCAAACTCGACCATCATTTGCCAGGACATCGTCATAACGTTGGCACGGCCTTTGAATGCGGTCGTCAGCAGGACCACCGGACCCGGTTCGAGCAACTGGTAGACTTTCGACAACGGCAGATCTTTCATCATGGTCGCGGCTCCGGGACCAGGTCTGCAACGATGGTCAGGCGCAATCCATTGTAGCTGCGCTCGTTGCCGTAAGGTGGGATATCCACGATGCGCAGGTATTCATCGCCGGGTTCGCCAACTCGAAGAAGCTGACAACGTCAATCTCGCGGTTGAACATTTGAACGCCTCAAGCGATCTCTCTCTCACGAATGCGTTATCGGCGTCCGGAAGCGGCCCAAGTCATGCGGCGGCGCGACTTATGGCAATGCCCATGTACCAGTACGGATTCACAACTGATGACCGTGCTCAGCATCATCATCCGCGTGAGCATCAACACCGGCATCGGCAGAAGCACCGGCAGTAGCAGCATTACCGTCGTGATCATCATCATGTGGTCCAGGACTGCGAGAAGTGATCAGGCTATTGGGTTCATCTTCTCCGCTGTGCTAGCTTTTCCGGTTTTGTGCAACCTTACGTTGTGCGCTTTCCATTGAAGCATTGGAAGCGACTCAATGGTCCTCTTGAAGTCTGGATCATCCGTTAAGAGGGCACCATCAATCTCTCCACGGTCGAGCAGCGCATCAAGGAAGGCTCGTTCATTGCCGGACAGCGGAAGAAGTCTACCCAGTCCTGCTTGGCACTCTTCAACGAGACGTCTTGCCCAGGCTTCCTCGTCGTTTATCTGCTCGATCGCCTTTGCGTGTAGCACGGGAATGAGATTTTGTTTGAGTTCTGCTGACTCGAACCCGATATCTGAAGGTGCGACTGTTCTCCAATCTTTTCTGCTCGCCGCGCCATAAAGAACGAAACCTAAACGCAATCTTTTGTAATCGAGCGCCGTACCACTGAGTAGCAGGTGGGCGTCGAAGAGATCCCTGGCAGCATGACGGGACAGTAATGCAACCAGTTTGGCGCAAGCGAGTTCGTTAATGTCCAGGATGTCAATTTGTCGCGCAGTGAACGAGCCGACATGGTGCGAGTCAGCGGTGACAATCGTCCAGAGTGGCAGACGTAGAAGGTAATTCAAATCAACTTCAAGGTTCGCTCCTGCGCCGAGTGCGCTATCGTAACGAAGCCGCCACTTCCCGCCAGCGTGTTCGGTGGCGGCGCGCTCAATGCGCAGATCGGCTCTGTTGCAAACATCGGTGATCGCTCTTTCCACGTCGGGGCGTTCCTTCTTCATGACTTCCAGTTCCGGAGAACCGACATAGTTTAGATCGATATCCACCGAGAGGCGCGGCAACTCAAACTGAAAAACATTAAGAGCGGTTCCCCCTTTGAGTACAAGCCTTTTCTTGAGGAACGGATGGCTGCGAAATCCTTCCAAAAGTTCCAACAATCGTATGACCTTTTCAAGCATCTCAGGTCTGTATCCGGTGCTTGCAGCTTCGGCCATCAGTTTCTCTTTAGACAGTTTCATGCAGGTTCTTCCCACGACCGTGTGATGATCGCTTCAGGTACGACCAGGTTCCACCGTGATACAAGCTTGCCGCGTTCTGTGGAGGTTCGCTTCGTTACGTACTGTGGTTCTGCGGGGCGCTTCTGCTCAAGAATTGCGAGCTGAGTATCAGTGACCATTAGCTCTTTGGCATGCTGTTCCAGATACAACCCGACGATCGCGATCGTCTTCCGCTTTCCCAGCAGGAGCGCGTACTCGATTATTTGATCTATATCGAAGTACGGTATGGTTTCCAGTGATCTCCAGATCTCTTCCCAGCCTCCAGACAGCTTGGGACGGTCAATGACATCTACTAGGGTGCGCTCCAAAGACGTAACTCTCACGTCTTGGCCGAGACGATCTACCTTGCTGATCCCAAAGTCTTCTTTCCCGGCGCGCACTAGTCCAGTGGGAGGCTCAACAGATCGGAATTGCATCCCTTGAAAGGTGAAAATCCGGCCAGCGGGATGTTTCTTTGTCAGGTAGGGGAATTGGTTGTGGACAGAATAGCTGCGCCCATGAAGTTCGAGAGCTGCGTGATACGAGAGAACCGCGTCTTCAGCTAACTTCGCCGCCAGTAAGTACCCATCTACAGGGTAGGATTTCTGATCAGATCCCGGTGGAACGGAGAAATAGATGCCCCGCCTGATCGGTGATATCGCCCCGCGGCGGCGGAAATATTGCAGCAAGTTTCTGCGTGTCTGCGGATTCTCTGATGATCCTCGGTGTTGAAGAAAGTCGTAGAACTCACTCGTCGTGAACACGGGGTGAGCCTGAAAGAACTGGGCGGTCGATAGACTCGAGTGACTTGATATTTCCATAAGTTAGTAATGCTTAACTTAGTATGTTTGGAAGTTTTATCAAAGTCAATACTTTAATAAACAATATTATCATACCAACGTTGTTAGTACTATGATGGTCGTTCTGTTTCTTCCGGAAACGCCGATGCGACTGCGAGGGAGTTTCCACCCCTGTCTTGCCGCATTCGCGCGCCCCTCGCACTCACATCAGAGGGCGGCATTTTATGCTGCTGGAGCCATCCTGCCGACTGATACGTATCCGATACACGGTGTATCAAATACGTATCGTACAGCGGCAAATCGAGCGTATTGAGCGTAACAGGCGTTCAAAAGAATCAGCAAGTTACTTATTATCAGTACGTTACAAGGAACTCCCCTCGCCTCCACCACTTAAATTGCTTTAAAATCAATATGTTAGCTAGCATCCAATCTGCTGTGCCAATGACGTGACAAGTAGAGTACAGTGTGTACCGTAGTCAGAACCTGACTGGGGTACACCAGATGCTCAAAATACGACGACGTCATCTACCCACCTGCAAATGCACCAAAGCCGATGCCAAATGCATGTGCCCCATTCACGTCGATGGTATGCAGGAGGGTGTCTGCCATCGCTACTCCCTCGATACTTTTAGCTGGGAGGAAGCCTCACGGAAGTTGCTGGAGATTGTCACAGAAAAATCCACCAAAGATTCCTCGGTGATAGACGCTGTGGACGACTTCATCAAGGATTGTGAATCTCGGAAACTGGGCACCGCTACCGTGGGGAAATATAAGGAAACGCTGGACGCTCTCAAAAGGTTCTGTGCAGGTCGGGCTATCACCAAGGTGAGGGCTCTGGACTACGCTACCCTCAAAGCTTTTGTGGCCAAGCTGACCGACTCCAGCTTGACGGTGGGCAAGAAGATTGAACGTCTCCGTACCTTCATCCGCCACTGTAATGATATGGGCTGGATTGACTCCAACCCTGCCACCAAGATTAAGAAGCCTCAGGTGCAGAATTCCCCGGTGATTCCCTTCTCTGCTGAGCAGCAGGAAGCCATCCTTAAGGCTATCGACAGCTACCCGGTACGCAACAGCATGGGCTACGACAACCGAGCCCGTGTACTGGCGTTTGTGTTGGCCTTGAGGTACACAGCGTTGAGGATTAGCGACGTGGTGAAGCTGAGGCGAGATAAAGTGGTAAACGCTAGGCTCCTGCTGCGGACTTCGAAGACTGGAGCTGTCGTTCACCTACCGTTACCCCTAGCTCTACTGGATGCCCCTACATTCTAGTGATGACGGACGAGGCGCATCGCACCCAATACTCGATGCTTGGAGCCAACCTCGACAAAGGCATCCCGAACGCCACCCGCATAGGCTATACCGGGACGCCCATTGATAAGACGGAGCGTGTCTTCGGCGAATATATCGACAAGTACACAATGCGGCAGTCGATTGAGGACGGCGTGACGCTTGAGATCATCTACGAAGGACGCACCCATAACGCCGAGGTGACCGACAGGTTGGGTATGGACATTGCTTTCGCGGACGTGTTCAGTGACTACAACCTCCGCGAGCGCATGGAAATTCTCGGATACGGATCACGGGACGCCTACCTTGAAGCCGAGCCGACGATTGAGGCCAAGGCCAAGGACATGGTGGAGCACTACTTGACCCATGTCTTCCCGAACGGTTACAAGGCGCAGATTGTGGCTACCTCTCGCGAGGCGGCGGTGCGCTACAAAAAGCATGTGGATGCCGCACTCTCTGACAAGGTTACAGAGTTGGAGAAATCCAACCCCTTCAAACTAGACATAGAGCTGCTTAAGCGGTTGAAGAGCGATGTGATCATCTCGGGCAACAACAATGACGAGCTGCACATGAAGCCCTACACGGACGGCTCTAAGCACAAGACGACCATCAAGAGTTTTAAACTGCCTTTCGGCGGCGAGGACGAGGATGTAGATGGCGACATGGGCATCGTGATCGTCAACAACATGCTTCTCACCGGGTTCGATGCGCCTATCGAGCAAGTGATGTATCTGGACAAGATCATCGTCGCCCACGGCCTGCTGCAGGCCATTGCTCGTGTTAACCGCGTAGGCGGAGCCGCGAAAGAGAAGGGGTTTGTGGTCGATTACGTCGGCATCGGCCACCACTTGAAGAAGGCCATCGACAACTATGATGAGCGGGAACAGAACGAAGTGCTGGATGCGCTGAGCTTCCCTGAGCAGGAACTGCGCGAACTCCGGGCAAGTCATGCCGCCGTCATGGACTTCTTCAAGAAGCATGGGGTGACCGACTTGACAGACCCCGATGCGTTCTTCGATTTGTTCTACGACGAAGATCTCCGTTTTGAATTCATGAACCTGTTCAAACAGTTCACGAAGTGCCTGAACTTGGTCTTCCCCTCGAAGGCTGCGCTGGACTTCATGGGAGACTATGAGTCCCTTGCGGCGATCAACGTCCTTGCTGGAAAACACTTCCGCGATGGACGGTTGAGCATGAAGGGCATACCACCCAAGCTCCGGAAGATCACCGATGAATTTCTTGAGTCGCGGGGTATTCAACTGAAGGTCGCGCCCATCTCGATTCTGGATGAAGATTTCCAGCGGGAGGTTGGTAGGCGATCTAGGACGAAGACGCAGGCCGCAGAAATCGAACACGCAATCCGGCACCACCTTGATGTCGAACTTGACGACGACCCTGAGCTGCAGGCTTCCTTCGCTGAGGCGCTGAAGAAGATTCTCGAAGAATTCCAGAACAACTGGAAAAAAATCACCGAGGAACTGGAGAAGCTTCGGCAGCGCATCATCAATGCAGGCAAGGAACCAACCTATGGCCTGCATCGCAAGAAACAGATGCCGTTCTTCCGAATGTTGAAGAAGGAACTCTTGGGTGATGCCGAGCTTGATGAGGGCGCGATTTCCTCGCTGGTATCGCTCACGCAGCAGATCTATGGGGAAGTGGAGCGTGAACTGAAGCTGACCGGATTCTGGGAGAGCATTCCAGCCCGCAATAAATTAAAGGAAGACATCCAGAGGACGCTGCTTCAACCCGAGCACTCTAAACTGCCGGGGATCGTGCAAAACCGGAAACGCATAATCGGTCGAGTCATGGAAATCGCCGAAAAGAACCACGACATCATCCTCTACGCCGTCTAAATGGAACTAGAGTACAGAGTTGTTCGCTCACCAAAGCGGAAGAAGCTGACGATCACGGTCGAGAGAGACCGTTCGATCATCATCCACGCCCCGGAGGATACCTCCGAAGAGGTGGTACGGCAAGCTGTGGACGCGAAGCGCCAGTGGTTGTTCGGTAAAATCCACCATCCCCAGAAATACCAAGCAGTGCCCCACGCGCCGGGCAAAGAGGTAGTCAACGGGGAGTCCGCGCCCTATCTGGGAAGGGACTATCGGATTGAAGTGACCGAGACGGCTAGCGGACAAGTTGAGTTTTCCCGATGCTTTAGGGTGCCCGCCACTCGTCAGGCTATGCGTCGGAAGGTGGTATTCGTTCGGCCAACACCATGGTTGACGGTCCCGGTGTGCGGGGGGTAGGTTACTTTGCCGATTTGGCGACGTAGGCGATAGGGGTGAGATCGGCCAGGGAGTGGATGGAGCGGTCAGC
>Ga0182030_10015525_pt1 | contig 14913 bp, 13 predicted proteins | sample 812S3MmetaG_FD_121299 | JGI IMG/M metagenome (GOLD analysis project Ga0182030, IMG submission 121299) | Permafrost microbial communities from Stordalen Mire, Sweden - 812S3M metaG (Illumina Assembly) | ecosystem: Environmental > Terrestrial > Soil > Wetlands > Permafrost | place: Sweden... | reverse complement strand
ACTGAATCCCGTCCGCGCCATCTGCGCCGGGTCGTACAGATTGCGTCCGTCGAATATCACGGGCGCGCGCAGCGCCGCCTTGATCTCGTCGAAATCAGGGCTGCGAAATTCGCGCCATTCGGTCACGATCACCAGCGCATCGGCGCCCTGCAGTGTTTCCGCGCTGCTGCCGCACAGCTTCAGATCCGCGCGCTCGCCGTAAATGCGGCGGCATTCGGGCATGGCCACCGGATCAAAGGCGCGCACCTTGGCGCCCGCGCTCCACAAGGCTTCGATCAGCACCCGGCTCGCAGCCTCGCGCATGTCATCGGTGTTTGGCTTGAATGCCAAGCCCCAGATCGCGAACGTCTTGCCGCTCAAATTACCGAAATGCGCCGTTATTTTCTGGAACAGCTTCCCTTTCTGCGCATTATTTACGTTTTCCACGGCGGTCAGAATGCTGGCGTCGTAGCCCACTTCCGTGGCCGAGCGGCGCAGCGCTTTTACATCTTTGGGGAAACAGGAGCCGCCGTAGCCCAACCCGGGATAGATGAAGGAGTAGCCGATGCGCGGATCCGAGCCGATGCCGACCCGCACCTGCTCGATGTCCGCACCCAAATGCTCGGCGAGATTGGCCAATTCGTTCATGAAGCTGATTTTCGTGGCGAGCATGGCGTTGGCCGCGTACTTGGTGAGCTCCGCCGAGCGCACGTCCATCACGATCATGCGATCGCGATTGCGCGTGAAGGGCTCGTACAAAGAGCGCAGCAAATCCGTGGCACGCTGACTGTCGGTGCCGATGATGACGCGGTCGGGCCGCGTAAAATCGCCGATGGCCGCGCCCTCTTTCAGGAATTCCGGATTCGACACCATGTCGAACTCGAGCACCGCACCGCGCGCGGCGAGCGATTCCGCGACGGCCGCGCGCACCTTGTCCGCCGTGCCCACGGGAACGGTGGACTTGGTGATGACGACTTTGTAATCCGCCATGTGCTCGCCGATACTTCGTGCTACGGAAAGCACATGGCGCAGATCCGCCGAGCCGTCCTCATCCGGCGGCGTGCCGACCGCGATCAGCTGAAATAGACCGTGATCGACACCCTCTTTGGCACTGGTGGTGAAATGTAGGCGCCCGGCCGCGGCGTTGCGCTGGAGCACCGATTGCAGGCCAGGCTCGTGGATGGGCACTTCGCCGCGCTTGAGCATGGCGATCTTGCGTTCATCGACGTCGACGCACACCACATGGTTGCCGGCGTCGGCCAGACACGCGCCGGTGACCAGGCCCACGTAGCCGGAGCCGAAAATGCTGATACGCATTCGTAATATTCTGATTTAACAAGGAAAAGTGGCGCAAAGCCTAGCGGTTTTGAGGTTTCAAGTAAAGCTGCGCGCCAGGCCGGGGCCCCGCCAGGGTTAAGCGGGCCGCTAGGTCCAGGGATCCGTGAGCAACTTGCGCTCCCAGGCTAGCGAGTCGCTGACGATGGCCTCGAGATCATCGTAACGCGGCTGCCATCCGAGTTCGATGCGGATACGATCGGCACGCGCCACCAAATACGCGGGGTCGCCGGGGCGTCGCGCCTCTTCGCGCACCAACAAAGGCTTGCCGCCCACGGACTCCACCATGCGCAGCACCTCGCGCACCGAATACCCGTGTCCGTAGCCCACGTTGAGGGTGGTCGAGTTGCCGCCGCCTCGCAGATATTGCAGCGCGTTCAGATGGGCGCTGGCGAGATCCTCGATGTGCAGGTAGTCGCGGACACCGGTGCCGTCGGGCGTCGGGTAATCGGTGCCAAACAGTGAGACATGCGGGCGTTTGCCGACCATGGCCTCGCACGCGACCTTGGTGAGCAGCGTGGCGCCCGGCGTCGCCTGGCCGATCTTGCCGCCCGGATGCGAGCCCCCCACGTTGAAATAGCGCAGCGCCACATAGCGCAGCGGATTGACGGCCGCGACGTCGCGCAGCATCCATTCGCTCATCAGCTTGGAGGTGCCGTAAGCATTGATGGGACGGGTCGGGCTGTCCTCGGCCGCGTAACCATCGGTAGGCATGCCATACACCGCGGCGGTCGATGAGAACACCAGGTGCTTGACCTGATTGTCGAGACAGGCCTGCAGCAGGCTGCGGGTGCCGCAGGTATTGTTGCCGTAATACTTGAGCGGCTGCGCCACGGATTCCGGCACCACCGTGTGCGCGGCAAAATGCATGACGGTATCGACCTGGTATTCGCCCATGAGGCGCGACACCAAGGCCTGATCGCCGATGTCAGCCACCACCAGATCGCCGGCCGTCACCGCCTGACGAAAGCCCTTTACCAGGTTGTCGATGACCAGCACCTGCTCGCCGGCTTCGCCCAATTGGCGCACCACATGGCTGCCGATGTATCCGGCGCCGCCTGTGACAAGAATGGTTCCCATCCTAGAGACGGGCGTCGGCGGCGTGCTCGGAGAACCACCGATAGGTTTGCGCGATGCCGGCTCTAAGTGAAATTTTCGGCTGCCAGCCGAGCCCCGTCAGGCGCTGCGTATCGAGCAGTTTGCGCGGCGTACCATCCGGTTTGGTTGTATCGAACGTCAATTTTCCTTGATAGCCGACGACCGACAACACCAGTTCGGCGAGTTCGCGAATGGTCACATCCTTGCCCCAGCCAATGTTCACAATCGGCTCGGCGTCGTATTGCAGCAGGAGATGCAGCACCGCGTCCGCCATATCGTCGACATGCAGGAACTCGCGCCGCGGCGTACCCGTGCCCCACACCGTGACCTCGGCATCGCCGCGCAGCTTCGCTTCGTGAAAGCGCCGAATCAGCGCCGGCAGCACATGCGAATTTTCCCGGTCGAAATTATCGCCGGGCCCGTACAGATTGGTAGGCATCAAGGAAATCGCGTTGAAGTTGAATTCTCGCCGATAGGCCTGGCACATTTTCAGTCCGGCGATTTTCGCGATGGCGTACCACTCGTTGGTGGCCTCGAGCGGTCCGGTCAGCAGGTAGTCTTCCTTGATCGGCTGCGGCGCCATCTTCGGATAGATGCAGCTCGAGCCCAGAAATACGAACTTCGCCACACCCGCCTTGTGAGCCGCGTCGATGACGTTGTCCTGCATCATCAGATTGTCGCGGATGAACACCGCGGGCTTGGAGCTGTTGGCGTAGATGCCGCCGACCCTCGCAGCCGCCATGATGACCGCTTCCGGTCGCTCGGCGTCGAAGAACTCGCGCACGTCGCGCTGCTCGGTCAGATCCAATTCTTGATGAGTTCGAACGATGATGTCGCGGAAACCGCGGGCATGAAGCGCTCTGACTACCGCGGACCCGACCAAACCTCGATGACCGGCGACATATATGCGCGCGGTTTTACTTATTTGCACTGACTTGTCTACTCGTGATGCTTGTAGACTTTATACCCTTCTTTGGAGATGAGAGCATCTCGCCGAGCCATCTCCAGATCGCTGTCCACCATCTCCTTGACGAGTTGCGGAAAACTTACGGCCGCGCTCCAGCCGAGGAGCTTCTTCGCCTTGGTGGGGTCGCCGAGCAAGGTCTCGACTTCCGTGGGGCGGAAATAACGCGGGTCGACGTGCACGATGCTGCGCTTGGATACGGTATCGAACCCCTCCTCGTCCACACCGCTGCCCCGCCACTCGATATTCATGCCAAGCTCAGCACCCGCCGCCACCACGAAATCGCGCACCGAATATTGCTTGCCGGTGGCAATCACGAAATCTTCCGGGGTGTCGTGCTGCAGCATCAGCCATTGCGCGATGATGTAGTCGCGGGCATGGCCCCAGTCGCGCAGGCTGTCCAGATTGCCGAGATGCAGATTCTGCTGCAACCCGACGCTGATACGGGTCAGTGCCCGCGTGATCTTGCGCGACACGAAAGTCTCGCCGCGCAGTGGCGACTCATGATTGAACAGAATGCCGTTGCAGGCGAACATGCCGTAGGCCTCACGATAGTTGACCGTGATCCAATAGGCGTACACCTTCGCGGCGCCGTACGGCGAGCGCGGATAGAACGGTGTCGTTTCCTTTTGCGGAATCTCCTGCACCTTGCCGAACATTTCCGAGGTGGAGGCTTGATAGAACCGCGTCTTTTTTTCCAGGCCCAGAATGCGGATGGCCTCGAGCACGCGCAGCGTGCCGATTGCGTCGGAGTTCGCCGTGTACTCCGGGGTTTCAAAGGACACGGCCACGTGACTTTGCGCCGCCAAGTTGTAGATCTCGTCGGGCTGGACTTCCTGGATGATGCGGATGAGATTGGTCGAATCGGTCAAATCGCCGAAATGCAGCTTGAAGCGCAGATTCCTTTCGTGTGGATCCTGATACAAGTGATCGATGCGATCGGTATTAAACAGCGACGAGCGTCGCTTGATGCCGTGGACCGCATAGCCCTTGGCGAGCAGAAACTCGGCAAGGTACGCGCCATCCTGACCGGTGACACCGGTGATCAATGCCGTCTTAGTCAATCGATGCTCCGCTCCGGCCCGCGGGTTGGGCCTCCAGCTTTAAACTCTATCATCCCCGGGACATGATGCGTGGTTTTTACTTAGAGCCGCTGCTTGTTCTCGTAGTTGGCGCGCACCCAGGCGTCATAGTCTCTGCCTAGCAAGGCTTGCCACCACGGTGTATGCGTCAAGTACCAATCCACGGTCGAGGCCAGTCCATCCTGTAGTTTTCTCGAAGGCTGGTACCCCAGCTCTCGCGCTGCCTTGCCATAGTCGATGGCGTAGCGGCGGTCGTGGCCGAGCCGGTCGCGCACATGCGTAATCAAGTCACGGGCGCGCTTGCCGTTGTAGGCCGGCGCAGCGGCGAACGCGCTCTCGTAGTCGGGATGCGCGCCCAAACGTGCGTCGATCAGATCGCACAAGGAGTGCACGATGTTGATGTTGGTGGTTTCGCCGTTGCCGCCGATGTTGTAGACCTGGCCTGCGTTGCCGCGCGACAACGCCAGGCCGATGGCCGCGCAATGGTCTTCCACGTGCAGCCAGTCGCGCACTTGCAGGCCGTCGCCGTACACCGGCAACGGCTTGCCGAGCAGAATGTTGACGATGGTCAACGGAATCAGTTTCTCGGGAAAATGAAACGGCCCGTAGTTATTGGAGCAATTGGTGATCGTGGTGTGCAGACCGAAGGTCTCGTGATAGGCACGTACCAGATGATCCGAGCCGGCCTTGCTGGCGGAATACGGTGAGTTCGGTGCGTACGGCGTGTCCTCGCGGAATGGCGCATCGTTGGGGCCGAGCGAACCGTACACCTCATCGGTGGAGACGTGATGAAAACGATGCGCAGGCATTTTCTTCGCATCGATCCAGAACGCTTTGGCCGCCTTGAGCATTGCCAGGGTGCCGACCACATTGGTGCGAATGAAGTCGTCGGGACCGAGAATGGAGCGATCGACGTGCGACTCGGCGGCGAAGTTCACGATCGTGTCGATGTTGTGACGCTCGAGCAGCGCGCGCACCCGCGCCTCATCGCAAATGTCGCCGCGCTCGAATACATAGCGCGGATCAGGCTCGAGCCCGGCCAGATTGTCGATGTTGCCGGCGTAGGTCAGCGCGTCGAACACCACCACCCGGCCGCTGCCGCCCAACTTGAGCCAGTGGTGCACGAAGTTCGAGCCGATGAAGCCGGCACCGCCGGTGACGAAAAGATTATGGGCTTCGAATCTCATTTATTTCGAATCTCATCCAACATGACCCGTAAATTGTGCCGCCAATGCTCGGCCGGCGCTTGGATGGCGGCGCGGGTCGCGGTCGAGTCCAGCAAGCTGAAGGCCGGGCGCGTGGCGCGAGCCGGATACTGACTGCTGGAAATCGGCGCGATGGGTATGGCCTTGGGTATGAGGCCGCGCGCCAGCGCTTCATCCTGAATGGCCACCGCAAAGTCATACCAACTGGCGACCCCGAGATCGGTCCAGTGATAGATGCCGGGAGCAACCTGCGCCTCGATCAAGCCCCAGATGGCCCGCCCTATGCCGCCCGCCCAGGTGGGTGCGCCGATCTGATCGCACACCACCGCAAGCTGCGGCTTCTCGCGCATCAGGCGCAACATGGTGAGCACGAAGTTCTTGCCCGCGGCGGCATACACCCACGAGGTGCGCAGCACGATGCCGGGAGCCGCTGCCCCGGGCCCCGCGACATGTCGTTCGCCGCCAAGTTTGCTCGAACCGTACACGCTTAAGGGATTGGTTGCATCGCCTGGCAGGTAGGCGCGGTTCGACTTGCCGTCGAAAACAAAATCAGTGGACAGGTGCAGCAGGCGGCAACCGACGTGCGCAGCGGCGCGCATCAAACCCGCCACGGCGGTGTCGTTGACCGCGAAGGCCTGCGAGGGCTGATCCTCGGCCAGATCGACCGCGGTATAGGCTGCCGCGTTCACCACCCAATCCGGCCTGATCTCCTCGAAGGCGCGCGCCACCGCCGCGGCATCGACGATATCCAGGGCCGGCCGCGCGCGCGTCACCACCTCGTGGCCGCCACGTCTGGTGGCCGCCACGGCGGCCGCCACTTGGCCGCTGCCGAGAATGAGCACTTTCACGGAATGAACACCCTCACGACGAACACCCTTACGGCGAACACCCTCACGCGAAGGTCTCGATCTCGGCCATCGAGGCACCCTTCTCATCCTTGGCCGACAACTTAGGTTGAACACCGGCCGGCAGCGGCCATTGCACGCCGAGCTTGGCGTCATTCCACAGCAGCGTACGTTCGTGCGCGGGACTGTAAAGATCGGTGCACTTGTAGAGGAAATCCGCGCTCGGGGACGTCACCAGCATGCCGTGCGCCAGTCCCGGCGGCACCCACAGCATGCGATGATTTTCATCCGAGAGTGCCACGCCCCACCAGCGCCCGAAGCTCGGCGAGCTGCGGCGCAGGTCGACCATGACGTCGTAAACCGCGCCCTGGGTCACGCGCACCAGCTTGCCCTGCGTGTGCTGTGTTTGGAAATGCAGGCCGCGCAATGTCCACTGCGTCGAGCGGCTATGATTGTCCTGAACGAATGTGGCCTGAATGCCTGCCGCCGCGAACTTCTCCACCTGCCAGGTTTCGAGGAAGAAACCGCGGGCATCGCCGAACACTTGAGGCTCGATCAGGATCACGTCCTTGAGCGGTGTCTCCAGGAACTTCATGACGGATGCCTCATCGGCTCCTCCTCTTTGACGATGCGCATCAGGTATTCGCCGTAACCGCCCTTGGCCAGCGGCTGGGCGAGTTTCAGCAGTTGATCGGTGTCGATGAACCCAGCGCGCCAGGCGATCTCCTCCACACAGGCCACCTTCAACCCCTGCCGCTCCTCGATGATACGCACGAATACACCGGCATCGAGCAGCGAGTTGTGTGTGCCGGTATCGAGCCAGGCCGTGCCGCGACTCAAGCGCTCGACATGCAGGTCACCGAGCTTGAGATATGCGCGATTCAGATCGGTGATCTCCAGTTCGCCGCGCGGTGACGGCGCCAGCGATCGGGCCAGCGCCGAAGCACGCTCATCGTAGAAATAAATGCCGGTGACGGCATAGTTCGAAGGCGCCACCGGCGGCTTCTCCAGCAAGTCCTTGACCCGGCCCTGCGCGTCGAATTCGACCACGCCGTAACGCTCCGGATCATGCACGTAGTAGCCGAACACGGTCGCGCCCGAGGTGCGCTGCGCCGCGGATTGCAGCAACGCGGTGAGATTCGAACCGTAGAAAATATTGTCGCCCAGGATCAGCGCCGAGGGCGCACCTCCTAAAAATTTCTCGCCCAGGATCAGCGCCTGCGCGATGCCGTTCGGCACGGCTTGCTCCACGTACTCGAAGGTCACGCCCCACTGCTCGCCCGTGCCCAGCAACTCGCGGAACGAATGACTGTCGCGCGGCGTGGTGATGATGAGAAATTCGCGGATGCCCGCCAGCATCAAGGTCGCCAGCGGGTAGTAGATCATCGGCTTGTCGTAGACCGGCAGAAGTTGCTTGGACAGCGACAGGGTGATCGGGTGTAGCCGCGTGCCCGCGCCGCCCGCTAGAATTATTCCTTTACGTTGCTTCACATCCCTGTCACCTTCTGTGCGAGTTGATATATGCGATCAGCTTGGCAAAGCCCTCGGCACCATCGCCGACGGGTGCCTTGCCGCCGGCGATGGAAATGCCGCTGGCGAGTTTCTTGCCCAGCTCCACGCCGAATTGGTCGAAGGAGTTTATGCCCCACACGGTACCTTGCACCAATACGCTGTGCTCGTATAACGCGAGGATGCTGCCCAAGCTGCGCGCCGTGGTTTGCGCGTACAGCAGCAACGAACTCGGGCGATTGCCCTCATGCACGCGATGCGGTGCGATGCGACTAATGTCCGCGGCCGATGTGCCGGCGGCGCGCATCTCCGTCTCGACCTGCGCCTGCGTGTGGCCAAAGGCGAAGGCCTGCGACTGTCCCAGACAATTCTGCAGCGCCAGATCCTGTCCCTCGGTGCCGCCCCATGAACCTCGCAGCGGCGCGATAAAATCCAACGCGGCCGTAGGCGTGCCCTGGTGCAGCATTTGGAAGAAGGAATGCTGCGCGTTCGAGCCGGGCTCGCCCCACACCACCGGCGAGGTGGCGAAATCGACGTGCGCGCCACCTAACGAGACCGACTTGCCGTTGCTCTCCATTTCGAGCTGCTGCAGATAGGCGGGCAAGCGCGCCAACCGCTGATCGTAGGGCAGTACCGCGAGCGTCGGTAACCCGAGAAAGCTGCGGTTCCACACGCTCAATATTCCGGTGATTACCGGTAGATTCTGCTCGAACGGCGCGCTCGTAAAATGCTTGTCGATGTCGCTGGCGCCGGCCAAAAACTCCTCGAAGCGCTCGCTACCGAGTACGATCTCCGCGATCAAACCAATCGCCGACCATACCGAATAACGCCCGCCTACCCAGTCCCACATGGTGAAGCGGTGATCGGCGGCAATGCCGAACTTATCCATCGCCTCGGCGTTGGTCGACACGGCGACAAAATGATTGGCCGCCGCCTTCTCACCCAGCGCACCGACGATCCACGCGCGCGCCGCATTGGCGTTAGCCTGAGTTTCCTGCGTGACGAAAGTCTTGGAGCAAACGATCACCAGCGTTTCCGCCGGATCGATGCTGCGCCTCAAATCCTCCAGCTGCGTGCGATCGACGTTCGAAACGAAGTGCGGCGTGATGCCGCCGTTCCACTCATGGCGCAGCGCCTCGCACACCAGCAAAGGACCCAAATCCGATCCGCCGATGCCGATGTTGACCACGTGTTTGAATTTCTTGCCCGAAAGCCCGGTCTTCGCGCCGCTGCGCACCTTGGTGGCGAACGCCGATAATTTCTGACGCGAGTCTTTGACTTCCTTTTGAATCGCCGCATCGCCCGCAAAGCTGGAGCGCAACGCGGTGTGCAGCACCGCGCGATTCTCGGTGGTGTTGATCTTGTCGCCGCGAAACATCGCGGCGATGCGCTCAGCCAACCCCGCGGCGCGCGCCAGATCGAACAGCAGCGCCATGCTTTCCCGCGTTACGCGCTGGCGCGAATAATCGAGCAGCCAGCCGCCGGACTCGACATGAAAATCCTGCCAGCGTTTTGCATCCGAGGCGGTCAGTTCGCGCAAGTGCAACTGCGAAACTTTCTGGGCGTTGGCGGCGACTGCGCGCCAGGCCGGCAGCGAAGAGTTCAATGGGCTCATGATGATTTGCCTATGCAGGAAAATTAAGGGCGATAGTAGGCAAGATACCATTCCACGAATTGCTTCACACCCTCTTCCAGGGCGGTCCGTGGCCGGTAGCCGACGTCATGGGCCAGCGCTTCCACATCGGCCCAGGTATCGAGAATATCGCCGGGTTGATTCGGCAACAGGTTGCGCTGCGCCTTGCGCCCCAAACATTGCTCCAACACTTCGATATAGCGCAGCAATGTGATCGGACGCTGATTGCCGATGTTGTAAATCTTGTACGGCGCGCTGCTGCTGCCGGGCGCGGGCGCCATGGCATCCCAACGCGAATCGGGCGCCGCGGCATGATCGAGTGCCGCGGCCACGCCGCGCGCGATGTCCTCGACATAAGTGAAATCGCGCTGGTGATGGCCGTTGTTGAATAGATCGATGGGCTTTCCCGCCAAAATGTTCTTGGTAAAGAGGAACAGCGCCATGTCTGGCCGGCCCCAGGGGCCGTACACCGTGAAGAAGCGCAAACCCGTGGTCGGTAGTCCGTACAGCGACGAGTAACTATGGGCCATGAGTTCATTGGCCTTCTTGGTGGCCGCGTACAGGCTCAAGGGATGATCGACGTTTTGATCCTCCGAGAACGGCAGCCGCGAATTGGCGCCGTACACGGAACTGGTGGATGCGTACACCAAATGCTCGACGCCGTGATGGCGGCAGCCCTCGAGCACGTGCAAAAATCCAGTGACGTTGCTTTGCACGTAAGCGTGCGGATTCTGCAGCGAGTAACGCACACCCGCCTGCGCGGCCAGGTGCACCACGCGTTGAAATTTCTCAGCGCGAAATAAAGCCTCCATCGCCTCGCGATCCGCCACATCCGCCTTCACAAAACGAAAATTGGCCGGGCCGCGAACGGCGGGGCCGCCATTGGCCGGGCCGCGAACGGCTGGGCCGAGCTGACGCAGGCGCGCCAATTTGAGCTCCGGGTCGTAGTAGTCGTTCAAGTTATCCACGCCCACGACTTCGTCGCCGCGCTCGAGCAGCAGCTTCGTGGTGTGAAAGCCAATGAACCCCGCCGCGCCCGTGAGCAGCACTTTCACGGGCGGCGCCAAACCGTGTTGCCGCCGGACGCCTTGTCGAGGAGGGCGAGCACATGCCGATGCGCCGCCAACTCATCCTCGCTCGCTGCGATCACGACAATGCTTCGGCGCAGTGCCGCGCGCGCGGCATGAGCGACCGCATCGACGCTGCGCGCGCCGTCGGATTCCGCGCTCAAGGTGAGCATCACCTGACCGCCGGTCATCGCCAGATACACTTCCGCGAGAATGCGCGCATCGAGCAGCGCACCGTGATAATCACGATGCGAGTTGTCGACCGAGTAGCGCTTGCACAGCGCATCGAGACTGTTGCGCTGTCCGGGATGCATCTTGCGCGCGAGCGCGAGGGAATCGAGCACGCGGCACAAGCCGGCGATTCGATGCTCGCTCTGGATGCGCAGCAACTCCGCATCGAGGAATGCCACGTCGAACGGCGCGTTGTGGATGATCAATTCCGCGTCTTGAATGAATTCCAGCAACTCGAGCGCCACGTGCTCGAACAAGGGTTCGCCGGCCAAGCGTTCGCGCGTCAGCCCGTGCACCTGCTGCGCGCCCTCATCGATGTCGCGTTGCGGATTCAAATAGCGGTGAAAAGAGCGGCCCGTGAGGCGACGATTCGAAAGCTCGACGCAGCCGATTTCGATGATTCGGTGCTGCTGCTCGACTTCCAGCCCGGTGGTTTCCGTATCGAGGACGATCTGACGCATCAGCCCTCAGCGTATCGCGAGCATGCGATCGATGGCGAGATTGGCAAGTTGGTCAACGTATTCGTTCTCCTCATGTCCCGAGTGGCCCTTGACCCAGTGCCACTCGATGTCCTGCGCGGCCACGGCATGATCCAGTTGCTGCCACAAATCTTGATTCTTCACCGGCTCGCGCGCCGCAGTGCGCCAGCCGCGCGCCTTCCAATTCGGCAACCATTCGGTCGCGCCCTGCAACACGTATTTCGAGTCGGTATACAACTGCACGGCGCAGCGCCGCTTCAAGGCGCCCAAACCGCCGATGGCCGCGCACAGTTCCATGCGATTGTTGGTGGTCGCCGCTTCACTGCCGGTCACCTCGCGTCGCTCGTTGCCGCACACCAACAGGGCCGCCCAGCCACCCGGGCCCGGATTGCCGCGGCAGGCGCCGTCGGTGTAAATCTGCACTGCCGTCATCGGTGGAATTTAGGGTCCGACCTTGGTCGTGTGTTCCGCCGCGCCCACCAACACGCGCGGCCGCACCCGGCGCCGCGGCCGCACCAGGGTCAGGGTGGAGACGCGTTTGCGTGCTTTGAGCAGATACGCCCCCGAAACCCAGGGTGCGCTGGCATGGAAGTCTGTCGCATGCGCGCGACCCTTCAAGGGCAACGCAGGCAGATAGCCGTAGACGCCGTCCACGTCGAATCCAAGCAGCGCCACCCAGTCCCGTAAGCGCCTCTCCGACAGCATGCGCTGTGTGCGCGGCGGAAAGGCCGGCCGGCTGAACAGGCGGCCGAAGGCACGCCGTGCGCCCCAGCCGCTGAAGGGGTTGAAGCCGCAGATCATGAGACAACCCTCGGCGGTCAGGATCCGTTCGGCTTCGCGCAGCACCGCGTACGGATCTTCCACCAGCTCCAGGGTATGGGGCAAGAAAATGGCGTCGATGGAGTCGGAGCGAAACGGCAGGGTGTCGAGGGGCGCGCATAAGGTGACGCCCGGCGCGATTTCCGGCGCGACCAGGGTGGTGTGTTGCGTACGCGCGCCATCCAGCAGGTGGTGCGCCGGACCCCACGCGCCAACTTGCAGCAGTTCGAAGCCGAACACATTGTCGAGCGCCAGCGGTGCCAAAGCCGCTTCTTCGCGCAGCACGCGGCATCCCAGTGGGCCCTCGAACCAATCATTCGGCGCAGTCGATGGCGTCGCTTCCATCCCAAGCTCCTTCTTTAAAACAGTAGCGAAGTTGGCATGTTACAGGTTAAATACGCCGCAAAATGTCAATCCAAGACTCGCCGTTGCGCGTGCACCCGGTGCCCGCATTTTCCGATAACTACATCTGGCTCATAGAGTGCCCCACCGCACCCGGACGCATGGTGGCGGTGGACCCGGGTGATGCAGTTCCCGTGATCGCCGCCCTCAAGAGCCGAGGCGCAAGCTTAGCCGCCATTTTACTGACTCACCATCATCCCGATCATATCGGAGGTGTCGGCGAGCTTACGCGCCACTGGCCGGCGGCGGCCGTGGTCGGCCCGGACGATACGCGCATCGAGCTGCGCACGCGCACGGCGCGCGATGGCGAACGCTGTGAATTGCCGGACTTGGGACTTGGCTTCGAGATTTTGGCAATACCGGGGCATACGCTCAGCCACATCGCATTTTGGGGGCACGGGGCGCTGTTTTGCGGGGATACCCTGTTCAGCGCAGGCTGCGGACGTATGTTCGAAGGTACACCTAAGCAGATGAGTTCTTCGCTCGGGCGTCTGGCGGCGCTCCCGCCGCAGACGTCGGTGTACTGCGGACACGAATACACCGCCGCGAACTTAAAGTTCGCCCTCACCGTCGAGCCCGCCAATGCGTCCACCCACGAATACCGGGAGCGCGTTGCGCGCTTACGCGAGGACGGCCATCCGACCCTCCCCTCTACCCTGGCTCTGGAAATCCAAGTGAACCCCTTTTTGCGCTGCGATATCCCGAGCGTGAGCCAAGCCGCGGCGCAGCGCGCGGGCCAGCCCTTGAAAGATGCTACCGAGGTGTTCGCCGTGCTGCGCGCCTGGAAGGATCACTTTCGTTGAGCATGGCACTCGCCATGCGCCATCGGAGCTGGGGCAGTGTGCTGTTGCTGCTATGCGCCGCCTGCGCCCATCAGCCGCCCGCTGCGCCTCCCCGAGAGCAGCTTGATCTGCCTGTCACGGCGACCCCCGCCGCGACGCCGATCGCTCCGGACGCCGGCGCCAGCGCCGCGCCGGCGCCGATCACCCTGCCGCGCGAATGGCAGCATCACAATGGCGAGGACTATGACGATGTGTTCGACCGCATGCGCGCGGGCTTCGCGTTCGATGAGGTGCAGGAGCCGGCGATCGACGAGCAACTCGCCTGGTTCGAACACAACCCGGATTATCTGGAACGCGTGTTTCAACGCGGACAGCGCTATCTGTACCACGTCATCACCGAGGTCGAGGCGCGCGGCATGCCTTTGGAATTCGCGCTGCTGCCGGTGGTGGAGAGCGCCTATGAGCCGTTCGCGTATTCGTCGAGCCGTGCCGCCGGCCTGTGGCAATTCATCCCGGGCACCGGCATTCGATTCGGCTTGAAACAGGATTGGTGGTACGACGGCCGCCGCGATGTGATCGAATCGACGCGCGCGGCGCTCGACTACTTGCAGGAACTGCACGATCAGTTTGACGGCGATTGGCTGCTCGCCATCGCGGCCTACAACGTCGGCGAGAACACGGTGCAGCGCGAATTGGATTTCAACCGCGCCAACGGCAAGCCTGCCGATTTCTGGCACCTACGCTTGCCGGCAGAGACGCGCGCCTATGTGCCGAAGCTGCTGGCCTTGAAGCGCTTGATGGCCGAGCCCGAACGCTATGGCATCGAATTCGCGGCTATACCAAACGAACCGTATTTCGCCGTCATCGATACCGACTCGCAGATCGATCTAAAGATCGCGGCGCAATTGGCCAACACGAGCTACGATGATTTGGTCGGATTGAATCCCGGCTACAACCGTTGGGCCACCGATCCCGACGGCCCGCATCGCATGCTGGTGCCCATCGATAATGCCGATGCCTTCGAGACGGCGCTGCGCAGTTTGACGCCGGAGGATCGCGTGCGTTTCGTGACGCACGTGGTGACGCGCAGCGACACCCTCGCCGGGATCGTCAAGCAATACGGCTCATCTGCGGTGGTGGTCAGCAAGCTCAACGATTTGAAGGGCAGCAAGCTCACCCCGGGCGAGACTTTGAAGATTCCGGAAATCACCGGGGTCATCCCCGACAAGGTGCTGCTCGCGGCTCAGCGCGTTGATCGCCCGGAGACCGATGTGGGCGGGCGGCACCATCAGATCGTATATCGAGTGCGCTCGGGTGAGACCTTGAACTCGATCGCGCGCAGCCACGGCATGCCGGTGAGCACGTTGGCGCAGCTCAATAGCCTGGGTGCGCAGGATACGCTGGTCAAAGGCCAACGCCTGGTGATCAAGGCCAGCGCGCGTCGTTATCGCGAGGAGCGCACCGCCTCGGCCGGCCGGCGCGT
>Ga0182030_10015524_pt1 | contig 14913 bp, 14 predicted proteins | sample 812S3MmetaG_FD_121299 | JGI IMG/M metagenome (GOLD analysis project Ga0182030, IMG submission 121299) | Permafrost microbial communities from Stordalen Mire, Sweden - 812S3M metaG (Illumina Assembly) | ecosystem: Environmental > Terrestrial > Soil > Wetlands > Permafrost | place: Sweden... | reverse complement strand
TTCTTCTTCGAGTGTAATAGTGCCTTTGTGAGAGTCGCCGGTAGAGTTGGTGATCGTCGCTTCCTGGATTTCCATTTCTTTGCAGTTGAGCACAACGTTCTTGGTTGCTTCTTTAATATCCAGATGGATAGTCTCGAAACCGGCGAAGGCGTTTGCCTCGAGGTCTGGCTGCCATTCGACGATGTAATGAACGGGCGAAACATTAAGTGGCAAGCGAAAGCGAGCAGCATCAGCTGCAGCAACCTTCATTTTAGTCTGGCTCGATGTCATGGTGTGCTCCATTTTGAAAAGCTTGTTTTGCTGCCTACATAGTAACTTCTTGAACTCGTGCTGATCTGGATCGCGATGATGAATTCAATTATCCTTTGCATAAATTCGTTGCAGGCACTTGGCTAGCGGAGCTTGTGAACTTGTTTCTGGCGCAAACAATGATGGTTGCACCACCTGTAGTATCATGATTATTATTTGTCGATAAAAGTTGCGCACAGCTTAATGCAGCCGTGCTAGCTGCTACGACCATATGCGCGCGACAAAAGTGCTTGAAAACAATTTGCCGCCTAGTTTAACAACTCCATTAGCTATGCTCATCTCTTAACCAATAGCGCTTCTCTATATTTTTTGAGAGGCATAAAGTCAGCCTGTCGTGTCACAGAAGGAAATCGTTTTACATGCTGTTACCAAGATGGCGGGGCTTTGCAGATTGTGTTCAGCCGATATGTATTTGTAAGTCATGATTTTATTGCTTTCAGAATAATGAAAACCTTATTTTGATAAGGCTAATCACTTTCCACCCTCATCCAAACATTATCGAAGCCAGCAACTATTTCCCAAGCTTACTCTGAGATTTGAACGCACCATTCTGGTGTGTGCTTGCTAATGAGTGCTCGCGAAACAGTGGTCTTTTCCCATCGTGCTTTCGCGGCGTTCGGTTGGCAATGGCTTGGCTGATGTTTTACATCGACTCTTACGATTAGCCATTCCAACCTTAGTTTTTCCAACCCCCTCTCAAATTTCGAAAACCACAGCCGTTTCAAACAATCCCGTTTGAAAAGGCAGGTTTGAACATCTGGAGACTGACAATGTCGAAAATCATCCGCACTCAGGGTTTCATCCCCGATCAGATGTTGCTGCGCGTTGGCCGAATGACAGGCGATCCCTCGTACACTCGCACCATTTACAAGACCTCGTTACTCACGGCACGCACTGCGCGCAATGGCATCCCGTATCGTCTTGCAGCCGGCAAAGCCGACCGCATGATCTACGACTGCAGGAACACCGAGCGCCTTCCCGGCTTCAAAGTCCGCTTTGAAGGCGAGAAGGAAGTTTCGGACCAGGTCGTCAACGAGTGCTACAAAGTCCTCGGTCAGAACCGTGACTTCCTCAAGGCTGTTCTCGGTATCAACGGTCTCGACGACAAGGGCAGCAATTTCATCGGCTCCGTCCATTACGGCAAGGACTACGAGAACGCTTTCTCTAACGGTCGGCAGATGGTGCTGGGCGATGGCGGCAAGATTTTCCGTACTTTCGTCACCACCGTCATCATCGGGCACGAGAATTTCCACACCCGTATTTCGCTGCACTGCGATCTCGAATACCAGGACGAACCCGGCACTCTTAACGAGAGCGGCGCGGATGCGGCTGGTTGCACCAACGATATGTGGGTGCTCAAGATCAAGTCGGCGGACTACCATTGGCTGGTGGGCAAAGGGGCTCTCGACCCGAGCATCAACGGCGTGGCGCTGCGCAGCATGCTGCATCCTGGCACTGCCTACGACGACAAGATTCTGGGCAAGGATCCGCAGCCTGATCACTACAGCAAGTATGTCCACACCTATGCGGACAATGGTGGCGTCCACACCAACTCGGGCATCCCCAACCGCGCTTATGCGCTCTATTGCATTGGCGCTGGTGGTTATGCCTTTGACGGTCCGTTCCAGGTCTGGGATCAGACCTATAACGGCAGCGACCACGTTTCCAGCACTGCCACCATCCAGGACTTTGCTGACCACAGCATGGTCATGGCTGCGCGTGATCTGCCCAAGTCCATGGATGCTCTGCGCAAGGCCTGGGATACGGTCGGCATCACCGTCAAGTAAGCGCCTCAAGGGGCTTCGTTTATGCCTGCCAGGGAGTTGTCGAGCGTTCTGACAGACCATGCGTTTCTTTGCAGGACACCACCCGGTGCTCTGTAACCAGGAGAGTAGTTATGACTTTGAGAAAAGCAAGGATCAGTCTGAAGCCCAGACCATTCGGGTGGCAGATGCATACACAGTGCTGGGGTGCGCACAGGCATATGAATATTTTGATCGGCGAAGGGGATGCGAATTTTCGCTTCCCTGATGTCGACAATTTGCTCACTGGCGCAGTCGAGCATATCCACAACACCGGCATGGGCGCTGAGCTTCGTCGCAAGAGCGTGGAAGCGAAGGAAGCCCAGCAGGAAGTGCTAGCGGGAGTGCGTGTTCCTGGCACGCCAGAAGCCCTTGCCACCAAGGGTTTGAACAGTCTGTGTGGTCACGATGATCGCAGTCGCCACGGCTCGCCTTTTGCCCACTTCGATCTACTGTGAAGGTCCTGAGTGCGAGCCGCGTGTGCAGACCGCTGTCTTTAAGATTGGCAGCGTTTTTGTCGCGCGGTTTGGTCTGTTGATGATGGAGATCATTCGGCAGCGGAATACTCAACCGAAAGTCGCGCCAATTGGCTATAAGCCGGAATGTTGCGACGATAAGAAAAAGAAAGCACTGCTGGCGCCAAAAAAGTAAGGGCGTCGGTGGTTCTTTAGTGATAGAGTTGCTGTCAGGGCATAACCTGATGGCGACTCTGTTTTTTCCATCAAACAACGTCTGGAGAGCCATCAGTGCAACGAAAATCACAACCGATCAAAGCAGCTAGATTTCTGCTTTTACCGGTTTTGATTTTCGTTGTATTGCAACCGACTCTTTTCTCAAACGCTGAGAATATGAGGAGAGAAAAAATGAGTATCAAACCCAATCCGGTGCTTTCGTCCGCTGCAAACAATGCCTTGGACACCGTGCAAAATGCGCATTTTCAGTTCTTCAAAGACATGACTAATGACAAAACTGGTCTGGTCAAAGACCGCTCGCGCGATGATTCGGCGGCAAGCATCGCTGCTGTCGGCTTTGCTTTGAGCGTCTATCCCATAGCGGCTGAGCGTGGTTTTATCAGCCGCAAAGAGGCCAGTGACTGGGCTCTTAAAGTGCTGCGCACCCTCTGGAGAGCACCTCAAGGTCCAGAACCTGAAGGCAATAGTGGTTATCACGGCTACTTCTATCACTTCCTCGACCCTGCCACTGGCTTGCGCGCCGCTCCGCCTGTTTACTGGCACAGTGAGTTGTCGTCGATTGATACGGCGTTGCTCATGGCTGGTGTGCGTTTCGCGCGCAACTATTTCGACGGCAATGGTGCCGACGAAACCGAAATTCGTGACCTGTCCGATAAACTCTTCAATCGTGTGGAGTGGGACTGGTTGCTGGTGCGCACGATCGATCAAAATCCCAATATCGGGTGCCTGCTGCATGGCTGGATTCCCGAGACTGGCTTGATCAAGAATGTCTACAAGGGTTATAGCGAAGCCCCGCTTCTCTATTTGCTGGCGATGGGATCGCCGACCCATGCAATCCCGCAGACGTCCTGGGCGACTTTCATTGGTGGCGCCAAAACAGAGACGTTCTATCGGCAGCGCATCATTCGTTGCCCTGGTTCGCCCTTGTTTGTCTATCAGTATCCTCACTGCTTCATCGATTTTCGAGGAATCTTCGACGACAATAATCGTCGGGTAGGCTTCGATTATTTCGAAAATAGCAGGCGGGCTACGATTGCTCAGCATCTCTATGCCAAGAAAAATCCGAAGGGCTTTCGCGGATACGACAGTCTCAACTGGGGACTGACCGCCTGCGATGGACCCGGCAACGGCAGTAATCCGAAGTTCCTCGGATACTCTGAGCGGGGTTGTCCTGATGGCACCGATGACGGTACCATCGCACCGACAGCAGCTCTTAGTTCTTTGCCGTTTACGCCAAGCATCGTCTGGCCGACGCTGCGTTACTGGCTAAAGTATCGTCCAGAACTTTTCGGCAAGCATGGCTTTGTCGATGCCTTCAATCCTACTTTCGACAGCACTTCGGAGTCTGGCTGGATCGACCCAGAGACAATCTCGATCGACCAGGGTCCCGTTTTGATAATGATCGAAAACTACCGTTCGCAATTTGCTTGGAAGGTCATGCATAAGGACGAAGTCCTGCGCAAAGGGCTGGAACAGGCTGGTTTCGTCGGTGGTTGGCTGACTCAGTCGAAGTAAAACCTCCTCTAACTATCTCTTCAAAAAGTTCGGTTCGGTCCAGAAGTCTCTGGCCGAACTGAACTCTGTGTCGCGCACGAATTGCTATTATCCGAAGTTTGGTTTTGCTTTCGTGACCGAGCTGAAGGGTTACAAGCGCCCTCTCAATCTCTGGAATCTGGCACTATAAGAAGATGACAATAACAATTTCGATGAGAAAGATTCGTTTCCTTCTCATCGACTTTTTATGCTGCAACTTTGCCGAAAATAACTCTAATTAGCTGGAATCGAAGCGATTAATTTGTCGACATAGGCTTTTGTTAGTTTGAAGGCCCCTGCAACTTCCTCTGGCTTGCGGCTGTCACCGGATGGTCGACCGCCATATTTATTGCACATAATTTCAGCGAATGTTTCAGCCGGCCCGACTCTATCCTTTTGAGTAAAATATGAGAGTTTTGCTTTAGTGCCATCGTCAATGGTGCCAAGGTCTAGTAGGTATAGATGTTTGTATTCTTCCTTGCTCGTGATCGAACCAAGATATGTATCTACGGCATGACCCAATTCATGTCTGAGTGTACCCATTGATCCAGAGCACTTTTTGACTTCATTTGTGTCGCCAACGAATTCATATTCGCATAAGACAATGTCATAACCGTTGAAGAGACCCGGACAGTTCTTGAAAGTGCTGCCATCTTCGTATCCGATTGGATGCCTGTAAGCAAGTGCGGGCTCATTATCAATCATTGTGGGAGTCACCTTGATGTGCATACCTTTTTTCCAGAGCAGATGTAGCAAGGGTTCTGGATACTGGGTTAGAGCTTCTTTTGTTTCTGCGACGAAGCTCTCGGACACATTTGGACGATCAGCCTGTGCGCGCACGGTTTTGACAATTTCGTTAATCGCTTGATTTTTTTGGTCGTCAGAAAGCTTGCCGTGACTTGATGAAGCCCCGCCAGGCGCTGCACTCGCTTTATATCGCGTGGCTGCCTCCGACACTTTATCGGCTGGCATTTTACTGACTGAGCTATTTGACATGGCTAGCGAAGTGGCTGCGCTGTTGGCGTTAATGCTCCTTAAGGCATTCTGGGCAGCAATGCCCACGGCGCTGTTTGGACTGGCGCTCGTGATCAGGGTGTAAGCCTTAACTGCATCGGCTCTTTGACCGGCCCCTAGCTGGCAGTTGGCACAGTAAAAAAGAGCGGTGAGGTTCTTTTGATCAGCTGCGTAAATTGCAGAAAATATGGCGAATGCAGGTTTGTACTGTTTTTGCGCATAAAGCCTGGTGGCTTTATCGAAATCGGTTCCCTGGGCGGTAGCAAGCGGTGTCAACGACAATGTGGCAAAAAACATGAGCAAAGATGCGCTCAAGCAATGTCTGTAATGATTCTTGTTTTGAGACCGCATATTCTTCCAACCGCCTGATAATGTGACAGTTAGAATTCTACCCGATCCGCTCTGCGTGATATTTCTGGTTAGTAGTTCATGATCAGCAATTCAGAGATCTGACCTCTTTTTTCGGCTTTACAGTTGATGGCGCGTGTCGCTTTGACAGTCTCAATGCGAAATTCTTTGTACAGTTCGCGCACCATATCGTTATCAGAATTGGAGAGCATTACTTTGCAGCCCTTTGCCGATAATTTGGCGAATAAGGCGCTCAGGTGCTGCTGATCGGCTAAGCCAAAGCTGTTTTCTGTATAGCTTGTAAAACTGGCGGTAGCGCTCAGTGGTTGGTAGGGTGGGTCAAAATAGACGAAGTCGCCTCGTTTAGCAAGATTGGCTGATTTGTCGTATGACGAGTGCATGATGCGAACTTGAGACAGCGCCTTGCTGACAGCTTTGACGTTAGCTTCATCGCAGATGCGCGGATTGTTGTAACGACCAAAAGGCACATTGAACTGTCCCTTGCGATTGACCCGATAAAGCCCATTGAAGCAGGTTTTGTTCAAAAAGATAATGCGGGCTGCCCGCTCGACGTTGGTCAGTGTAAGAGGATCCTGCGCTCTGACAGCATAGAAGTAGTCGGAATCGTTTTTATGGGTTTTGAGAGCCTCAATCAGCTCTGCGGGTTGATTGCGTATGACCTCGTAGCAATTTATGAGGTCGTAATTGCAATCAGATATGGTGGCATTTAAATCGCCATATTTTCCTAGCATATGAAAAAAAACAGCGCCGCCGCCGATAAATGGTTCAAAATAGTGATTGAAAGTAGTGGGAAAAAACTCGCTGTACTGAGACAGTAATTGTGATTTACCACCGGCCCATTTGAGAAATGGCGAGGCTTTCGTGGCGACACAAATGAGCTTGCCAGACGCGCGATTTAAGGGCGGCTCAAGGCGTTGTGAACGCGCTGCTGGTGAGGCGCTTCTTAATTGACTGGTGATAGGCGCTTGTTTGAGGGCGTGAGCTTTGGACAAAACAGGCACTGCTTTCTATTGAGCTGGCTTTGTAATTTAAATGTGGTGTATGCGATTGTCGGTTGAAGACCGCAGGGTAATATCAACCGTTTTGATGTCTTAAAGATATACCAAGTCGTGGCTTTAGTGGTTGCTTTTTTAATCTTCGGACGATTATTTCTAAAGAGATCTCACTACTTTTAGTGGCAAATATTCTCTCATCCTGCCGCTCTTAAGGGGCATGAACAATGTAATCGCTCAAGCGGCTGATATTAAAATTCCGCTTTTAGATCCTTGGCTTCGCTCGTTTGTTGAATCTGGCAGCTAAATTCGGCAAGGAAGTGCAGAGGTGGAAAAAGAATTATTGTTCCCTGACAGATGCGTCGCAAAGATTCGGTTGTTTCCTGTGTTGTAAGAGTTGGTCGTTGGTAATCGCTTTCACTTTTGATACCAGACCAATTTTTGCCATTGCGTAAATGGTTAACCATGACAGATCAAATTCAAAGAATCGTATCCCGGTGCGAGCGGAACCCGGGAAGGCATGGTGGTTGTTGTGCCATCCTTCGCCCAGTGCCAGAAAGCCTACAAACCAGACATTGACGCTATCATCAATTCCAGCATAGTTCTTGTAACCTAGTCGAGGAATGTGACACAAAACATTGAGCATCAAGGGAATTTGAAGAACCATCATCCCGGCTAGCAGACTTGCCAATGCTGGCACCCAGCCAAAGCAGGCGAAAAGAATAATTCTGAAAAGTATGTTGATCGCATAGCTCAGCTCGTGCCCACGTCTAATATTTCCTTTTTGTTCTAGAAATCCATAGATGGGGTCATTGATCAAATCTTTTGATTGTGCACCAGGGGCGATATGAGCCGGATAATTCTTGCGTGCAATCCAGCCAATATAAGCATCAAGAAAACCGTATTGTGGTGAATGCGGATCTAGATCGCTGTCGACATAACGATGGTGAGCGCGGTGGATAGTAGCCCACATAATGGGCGAACCTTGAAATGCTAGGTAGCCTGCAGCAATGAAGAAGTATTCAACGAGCTTTGAACAGCAAAATAGAGACTGCAGTGAGAATTGCAAACTGCGGCATGTGTCGGTGTCCAGGTTACTCAGAACCATTTGGGACTTGCCGTGACCATGCTTAGTTCGTGCGTCGAAAAATTCAGGGTTTGCGGAATTGCTATATGTATAGTAGCCCAAGTGGTCTACTCTTGGACCATATTCGACGAGAAAGCCTGAATACCTTATTTGTTTGTGACTATACAGTCTGTCATGTTGGGCGAAAGCCTATTTAGTGCCATTTTCGCCGTTATGGAATAATTGCCGCCAGAAAAAGCACCGCATCTGGTGCAAAACGCTTCGTCGCGCCGAGTTTATCCACACTTTGATCACAACTGCAATATGCGAAATATCTTTCGTCAAGGAATCGAAAAGATTTTCCAGAAAGGCTTGATCTCATTGGCGATGTGGGTATGATAGTAGTATCGAGATTATCCAATGTGCCACCCAAAAGGTGAAAGTCATGTCGAAAACAGCACACAGAATTTATGGATTTATGCTTGCTAAATTACTTGGCCACCCTTCTAGTAGAAGCCGGGCGCAGTAATTCAGGCATCTCGTCACTCTTTTGATTTTAAATAGTCACATATAAAAGATCGATGCCCGATCTGCCGCCCGGTTCGCTGTCTTTACACAAAAGAGCGATAAGGAGGCGTGTCATGAAAGACCGTCAAATTAACACAGTCTTGGAAAAGATGTTTGATCAGGCGCTGGTTTTTGCCGTGCAAATGGCAATCGAATCAGTACCGATAGTTGGCCCAGTTTTTGTTGCACTCTCGATTGTCTCTGACATTCAAAAAGTCAAAAAACGGCTTAGCCACTAGCTTTCGAGAGTCTCTCTCGATTCAAATTTTGAATTTTATACTCTAAATAAAGGGGGGCTGGCAATGCTAACAGCACTCACTGCCGAAGACAAGATCATTCTTGCTCTTCAAACTGAAACTGCTTTCGAAGACAGCGACCGGGTTTTCATTGATGCCAGTATAATTTCAACACGTTTCCCGCGTCTCAATAAAATCCAAAAAATATGGCATTCTCTTGGACCAGGTCTTGTCGCTGGTGTGTCAGATGACGATCCATCCGGCATTGCCACTTATTCTCTGGCAGGTGCTGCTTTTGGCTTTAGCACGTTGTGGACGGCAATTTTCATTTTGCCTCTGCTTACTACCGTGCAATATATTTGTGCCAAAATCGGCATGGTTACTGGTTCAGGCATCGGCTCCGTTCTGCGAAAGTATTATCCCAAGGCAGTTTTATATCCTGCTGTCATTGGATTGGTGATTGCCAATTCGATTAATGCAGGCGCTGATATCTCGGCAATTGCAAGCGCTGTTAACTTGCTCGTGCCAGTGCCGGTGCCATTTTTGACCATGGTCGTCGCTCTTTCGATCGTTGCTTTCCAAGTTTTCGGTTCCTACCGATTGCTCGCTCGAATATTCAAATGGTTGACACTGGCGTTGTTGGCCTATGTGGCTACGGCGTTTTTCGTTAAACTCGATGTGGTCTCAATTGCGCGTGCTACCTTCATTCCAACGATTGAATTTAACGGCGAGTTTTTGTCGATGTTGCTTGCTATTTTAGGGACTACACTTTCGCCTTATCTCTTTTTCTGGCAGGCGGATCAAGAAGTCGAGGAAAAAATCAGCCAGGGTAAAGTGACAGAATTGCAACGACGCGGATGCAGTGTAGACGAGCTAAATGCCCGTTCCTGGGACATCAGACTGGGCATGTTCGTAGCGATTGCCGGGATGTATTTCATTATTCTAGTGACAGGAGCGACTTTGCACCACAATGGTCACACTGAAATTCTCTCAGCCACTGACGCGGCTTTCGCTTTGCGGCCTCTGGCTGGACCATTTGCAGCAGCTTTATTTGCGCTGGGAATTATCGGTACAGGATTTCTTGCTGTGCCAATTCTGACTGCTTCATGCGCGTACGCTCTGGCTCAGGTTTTTGACTGGAAACATGGTTTGCATCAGCCATTAAAAGAGGCTAGAGAATTCTATGCAGTAATTGTTCTTTCGACTTTGTTTGGATTGAGCATCAGTTATCTGGGCATCAATCCTTTCATCGCCCTTTACTGGGCGGCCGTCTTTAATGGATTGCTGGCAGCTCCATTGCTTGTTCTGATTATGTGCATCGCTAACAACCGCGAGGTAATGGGGGTGCATTCAAATGGACTTCTGGCGAATGTTTTGGGCTGGAGTGCAACCGCTATCATGTTTGCGGCAATAATCGGCATGTGCTGCACTTTTAATTGTCGTTAGACCTTTTTTTATTTGGCGTTGAGCAGTTGTTTTTCCGACAACGCAGCTTCGACCACGGCGATCGGCTGGGGCTCCAGTATCAGTTTTTGCAAACTCGGAACCGGTATTTGCACGGCTTGTTTCTTTACCGGGGCAGCCGCCGACTTTTGCGTTTTAACGGTCTTATCCGTGTGTACGTTCATTCTTGTGACCAGCCCAAGCATTGAAAGACCTTTGATGGTCATCCAGGCCGGATCGACTTCCCACCACTTTAGACCGCTTTTGGCCGAACCGGGGGCGTGGTGATGGTTGTTATGCCATCCTTCACCGGTAGTCAAAAATGCTACCCAGGGGACGTTGACGCTGTCGTCTGAACTTTCAAAATTGCGATAACCAAGGAAGGGGAGATGGCAGATAAAGTTGAGCAAAAACGGCATCTGTTGAGCGGCAAGACCGGCAGCGACGCTGGCCAGGGCTACTTGCCAGCCAAAAACGGCAAGCAAAAGCAGACGTGAAGAGAAACCAATTAAGGAATTGAGCAGGTGCATACGACGCCAGTCGCCACCTTGTTCAAGAAACAAATAGAGCTTGTCACGGGTCAAGTCTTTAGACTGCCGTTCAGGATTCAAGGTCTCAGTATAAGAATCTTTGAAAGCCCAGCCGATGAACGAATTCCACATACCGTAGCGTGGGGAATGGGGATCAAGTGGCGTATCGACGAAACGGTGGTGCCCTCTATGAATCGTCGCCCACCAGATGGGGGAGCTCTGGAAGCCCAGGTAGCCGCCCATAACAAAGAAATATTCAACCCATTTGGGGCAGTCAAAAGACCGATGGGCCAATAATCTGTGGTATCCGACTGTGATACCAAGCATATGATAGACGTAGAAGGCAACGAATAATGCGGCGAATTCGAACATGGCTATCTCTCGCGGTGAAGGCGTCGGAAACGCCTTTGGAATGGTGACGTGAGTCCTTCAAAGGTCGTTCTCAAAATGAATACCATGGCAAGTATATTTTCAGGTCATGGAAGGCATTTTGTAATCACGTGAATGCATTTTGCACTCATACAACTACACTAGCATCATTTTTTGAAAATTGGACAGGTGGCCTGGAACTTCAACTCGAACCTCGGAGACAACTAACCCTTCAGTTAAGATATCTTGATCCTTGTTGTTCATGAATCTGCCGTGCTCTCTAAACGCGGAGAACCAAATGGCTGCAATAAAATCATTTATGAAAAAATTGAAGCTGTTGGCAAGTAAAAGTTTATTACTTATTAGGTCCGGGAATCCATTCCCGACCAGTTGCGTAGTGAATGTTTACAGCTTCATTCGCTGAGAGAAAATGACCAAAATTGAGCAATTTAATGTGGCCAGTCACCCAGGGCGTGGACTTTTGTTTACTTTTGGCTTTGGGACCACTGTGAGGACCAAACAGACAGTTTGTTGTTCCGGAGGCAATTAATTTACCGCGACTAAATTCACCACCGGTGGTATCATTGCCAAGGTTTTGTGTCGATTCGCTGATTATTTGCTGAGAAACGAAGTCTAGTGTCGTCGGCGTTTTTTCGTCGGTATAGTGGCACTTGCTGCAGTTCCGTCCTTAGTTTTTTCGAGGCCTGTTAAATCAACAACCCTAGGAAAGCCGTCCATATCTGGCGTGAGCATGCAGACGATGGAAAAGTCGATGGGGCGGTCGTCTATTTTTTTGCCGTCAATAAGAGTTGAATCAGTACCTGTAATTTTGTAAGTGACTTGATCTTTGTCAACAGGCGTCATCGGCTGAACCGAGACCTGGATCTTATTGGAGCGATGATCAGTTTTCCATTGTTCTGTTTCGCGCATCAAAGTGATTGGACTGTCGGGAATAACTTTGGTGCCTTCCAGTTTTTCTAGCAACTTCAAATCTAGCTGCTCGTGCATTAAGACTGTTAAAGACTCTTTGATGGTTTCTGGATTTCGATCAAGGATGTGTTGAGCAACGCTGGTGGCAAAGTCGGCCAGCTTTTGTTCACGTTGCTTCAGTTGTTGTTCTTTGGAACAGCCGCTGGTTGTAACTGTGATGGCAACGGCAGCAAACGTCAAAGCGCCTCTAACGGCCGCTATTTTCAGTGACTCAATTTGTCTATGGGCGTTTTTGCAATGCATCATTGGTTAGTAAAGATTCCCTAGCTTCCTCAACAGAATATCGTATTGAAAGAGCGCAAACAGTTTTCAAGCTAAACTTCGACGAAGTATTGTTGCGCTTTCTTGTAATTGTCAATTTTCAGTAAAGGCTATCAAATTCAGTTTGTTAACAGCATTTGCCACAGCTTTACTGCCTTTAAGCACTTTAGTTGCAAAAGTGTGTGCTTTCAGTAGTCGTTTTTATTAAGCGCGCTAAAGCTTCTTGGTGAGCTATTCTCGCTTTCTTTGAAATTAGTGACCATATCTTGCTCGGATTCATGTGCCATGGCGGCTGCTGAATCGATTCCTTCGGGAAATTGCTGTTCATAAGCGCGCCACCACAATTCGCTGCCATCGCGCAAAGACTCTTGCATCCAGAGAATTTGTTTCCAGCGGTCCGCTTTGAGGAATGTTTCAGATTGGCTCGAATTTTTAGGATCGCTCCACCATTTTCTCGCAAAAGCGGCTCTTTTTGACCAGGGTACGTATGACTGCCACTGATTGACCATATCTTGCTTGTTCTGGGAAAGCATCGTTTGATAGTCGCAGGCAAATTTTGCTTTGACAGTCGGAGAGGCTTTTGCGTATTCAGTTTTCAGGCTGCGTGAATCCTCACCGTGAAACCAGCCGTCCACCATTGTGCCTTGCAATTCGGTTGATTCTTTTAAGACGGTGGCATAGATTGAAGCAGGATCGATGATTGCTCTCGTGGCAGCATGGATTTGAACGGTTGTTTGTCGGTTGAGCTGACCGCAACTGCTCGTAGCGCCGACTAAAACCAGACAAGCTGCAAGGAGAGCTGTTTTCGTGAATGGTGTTCTGACTGAAATCATGCAGCGTTGCGGGTGATCCGGAATTTTAGAGATGACAATTGCTCAGAAGAGTAGCAAAAATCACTTAAATAAGACAGACTGAATCATTGAGTGGAAAGATTTTTTGAAAATGTTTGTGTGTAAATGAAATTATCTCGAGTGCAAAGGACGTCTGCATTGACTAACAAATTTTTCTGGCGCGTGAATTCGCTTTTGCTTGGAGTCGTATTTGCGTCTCAATCGGTAGCTATTGCTGAGATTGATGTTTCTTCATTGATTTCTCTGTATGACCAGGGTGATTATGAAACGGCCTTGACCAAGCTGAAAGCGGCAAGCAAAGCGCATTTGAAGCGCAGTCCCATGGTTCATTATTATTTGGCTCGAACATATTTGATGAATCGTCAATTGATGCCAGCAAAAACTGAATATCTCAAAGCTTACGATTTAGACGCTGAAGGGGCTGTCGGCAAATTGGCTCTGGATGCGCTATGCGAGCTGGAAAAGGAGCCAGAAAAGAAAAAGCAATACCTTAATAAACTTGCTCTCCTTACGTCTGCAAAAGTTGGATTGTCTTTGCGCAAATCGCATATTGATTTCGTTTTGGCAAATGGTCCTGCGGCTAAATCGGGCTTGAAATTGTTGGACGAGATTGTTTCGATTGATGGTGTTGCCACTCAAGACTTAGATGCAGATTCGATGACTTTGCTGTTTCGAGGCAAGGCTGGAACGACAGTACCTGTAATAGTTAAACGTCAGGGGCAAGAAGTGTCTTGTGAAGTTGTGCGCGCTGACGTTGCCATGAAAGTGAAGCCTGGTTCTGGTGCTGAAGCTAGTTCTGGAGCCGATAAGCAGCTTGATGAGATTAATTTGCTTGAGCATTCGTCAAAAGACGATACCGAGGAAACTGCACCTGCTGCTGTCGCCGCCGAGAAAGGCAGCACAAAGAAGGGGGAAGTCGCTGGAAATCGCAGCGTTTCCAGAGGGGCGCTTGAGCATCTTGAACGTTCACGCAAGTTGTCGCTCATGGTCGACGAGCCAAGTAACAGCGATAACCCGGTGCAGCTGGTAATGCGAGCTGCAGCGTTGAAAGCAGTCGCGGCTTTGCAGACCGACGAGATTAAGGCTGAGCTTTTGAGTAAAGCTAAACCGCTCTATGACTCAGCACTTACTTTGCTCAATAAGCGTATCGCCGAGCGACCGTTTGAGTCTGACCTTTATGCAATCCGCGCGCATGTTTACGATGCCAATGCCGACTATCAAAAAGGAATTGATGAATACGATTTTCTCAAACAATTTGGTGTAGTTAATCCGCTATTCGTATACGCCAAGGCGCGAGATGAAGATGGTCTAAAGCATTACCAGGACGCTGCAGCAGATTATTTACATTATGCGCGCATGGACTCGACAGAAAAATCAGATAGTGGCTCAGATAGCGAAAAGAGCAGAAGTAGCGAAGAAGAGGTCTTTAAGGCCAAACACTCCCTTGTGGCAATTACACCTATAAGCGCAGCCTTGAATTTGCCAAATGGCTCAGCCAGCGGCTATTTGGGAGCAGCTGGCGACTATTTAAATCTCAGCGACAATGACAAAGCTGTTGAAGTTTGTTCGGAGGGATTGCAAAAGAATCCCGGCGAACCGAATCTTTTACTGAGACGAGCGGAAGCTCTATTTGCTAAGCAGGATTATCAGAAGGCCCTCGATGATTGCAACGTCGCTTTCAATGGTTTGCGTACCAATATTTTTGGTGTGGCTGTTGATACCGAACTTGGGGCTTACGCTTTGCGAGCAAAAATTTACCGCAATCTTGGCCGTGACCGTGAAGCTTCTATGGATGAAGAGACATGTGTAATAGTATCTGGCACAAAAACGAGCAAGGGGAAAGATGGTCTTTGAATTTTAAGGGTTGAAGATTCAAGGTTCAAAGTTCA
>Ga0182030_10015523_pt1 | contig 14915 bp, 12 predicted proteins | sample 812S3MmetaG_FD_121299 | JGI IMG/M metagenome (GOLD analysis project Ga0182030, IMG submission 121299) | Permafrost microbial communities from Stordalen Mire, Sweden - 812S3M metaG (Illumina Assembly) | ecosystem: Environmental > Terrestrial > Soil > Wetlands > Permafrost | place: Sweden... | reverse complement strand
GGGATTTGTACGGAAGGGGGTTGCCATAATTCAAGAGACCAACAGGGGTTATTCTGCCAGTTTACTAGTCTATTTACAGTAATCATCCAATACCGTCTTAATATAGAGTTTAAGCTTCCTTTCTTGCTAAGACCTTATAAATCCTCTGAGATATAGAATTAATAAACTTATTAAAATCCTCTACAGTAATCTCATTATTCTATATATCAACTAATACTTCTTTTAACTCTGTGAGACTCCAGCTATCATAAGAGTTTCTATTCCTAAGTCTCTGCTTTAGAATCTGCTATACATTTTCAATAGGATTCAAGTCTAGAGAGCAGAGGGACCAGTCAAATAGAGTAAGAATTTGATACTCTACTCTAGTAGTATTACAAAGACCTCCATTCCTCTTTGTATTCTTAAAACTATATACTTTACTACCATCTTTTACACAAAAGAATCCTTGAGAGTACCTCTCTGCAAATATCTCTTGTAATAGTCCTCGCAAAACCTACTCTTCATATTTCCTTTGTATAAATCCTTTGCCTTGTCCTTTCATACTCACAAAATAGAGCTCACTCTTAAAATTGTACCCAATAGCAGCCCAGCATATCACAGAGTTCCGGCCAGAATTAAAGATAAATTATATACAATCCAAGCACCTTCTCTCTTTCCTTTTTCTTAACACTTTAACTCGCCACCATAAATTCATTTGTGCAACCGTTTTATTAGTATATATACCCTTACACTAGTAGCTAACTAAACGGTCTCAATTCTTAACTGCAAAGATATATCGGCATAGTTTTTGGACTTAAGTAAGAAATGGCTTACTATCAGAAGTATAATAGTAGTATTCCTATCGACTCCAAGCTCTTATAAAGATACAATAGAAAGCCTTAATACCATAGGCTTTCTTTGCAATCGTTTCAAGGGATAGAATACAGCGATTGTAATGGCCAGTAATCCAAAGAATCATTTGATTAATATACTCGTCTGTAATAAGTCAAGATTAGCCTAGTTTCTAGGATAATAAACAAGTTCTACAATCAGAATTCCATTTGCAGACAGTAAATTTGACTAAACTTAACTCTTGTATAGCTTTTGGCTTTGATAAACCACGTTCTACTAGTCCAAAAAACCAAGACTTCTTTGAAGTTATTCATTTATACCGTACACGTCCCATTTTAAAAGGTTGAAGTACTAAATACTAAATACTGAAGAATTCTACTATTTATAATAAAAAATGATAAAAAGAGATAGAAGCTAAAAGCAGCGGCAGAATTGCTCACCGCCTTGGTCTCTTGAATTATGGCAACCCCCTTCCGTACTTCATAAAACATCGACGAAGACCCTTAAAGATCTTGCATTTCACAATGGACTTTTTCTGTTTGTGGATCGAGAGAACTCAGAATTATTCACGATACATGTAGAATCACGTGAGGGTCTATTGTTTCTTCAACGGCGTGCATACCAATGAAGATCATTGCCACTAACCCCGCAATGCGGGGTCAATCCTGGCCGGTGAGCTCATAGCAAACGTAGCAGAAGGAGGGGCTAGGAATGGCAGCGGAGAAGTGGAAAGAAGAGATTCCCCTCTTGACCCCCAAAGAAAACCGAAAGTGCTTTCCATACAAAGTTCAACGGAAAATCACTACCAAGATGTCTCAAACTCAGACTATGAAAGCTGTTATCTATCAAGGTATATATAGTCGGTGGTTTAGGAAGGGATATAGAACTAGTACTGATGTAGTTTGGTAGAACCCTTCAAGGTGTCGATTGAGGAACGCCCGTTGCCGAAGATTGAGCATCCGGATGATTGTTTGATTAAGGTTACGACAGCTGCAATATGTGGGAGTGATTTGCATATGTACCAGGGGAGGACGGCGGCCCAAGGGGGTTTATGCTTTGGTACGTGCTTGCTATTTTCTGTTAGAATCTTCGAAGCGGGATATGTCTTGCTCTAAGAGTTGGGCACAGAGGAGCTGACGGAATTGCAGGCCATGAGAACATGGGAATCGTCATCAAGACCGGCTCCGGTGTCTCCCTGCTCAAAGAAGGCGATCGAGTTGTCATGCCATTCAATGTGGCAGACGGCAGATGTAGAAATTGCGAAGAAGGGAAAACTGCGTTCTGCACAGGCGTGAATCCGTATTTACACCTTTTCCACCTAATTTTCCAAACACCATCCAATCCGTTAGAACTTAGCTAATGCTTTGCAGCGGTTTTGCAGGTGGAGCATATGGATATGTTGCCATGGGTCCCTATCCTGGAGGCCAGGCCCAATACCTCCGCGTCCCCTACGCCGATTTTAACTGCCTTCCTCTCCCCGCTGGCACTGCCCACGAATCCGACTTCATACTCCTCGCAGATATTTTCCCCACTGGATGGCACGGTCTCGTACTCTCGGGTTTTCAAGCTGGGGAATCAGTTGCCGTGTTTGGAGCTGGCCCCGTTGGGTTGATGGCCGCATACTCTGCAATTCTTCGAGGAGCATCTAAAGTCTTTGCGGTGGATTCCGTGAAGGAGAGGCTGGCGGCTGCAACGAAAATCGGGTGCGTTGCGGTTGATTTCTTGAAAGGCGATGTGGTTGAAGCGATCATAAAGGAGAACGGTGGGATGGTGGACAGGAGTGTTGATGCGGTGGGATATCAGGCCAGTGCCCAGGATGGAAAGAAGGAGGCTCCGTCGGTGGTACTGGAGAATTGCATCAAGGTCACACGACCGACTGGTGGAATCGGTGTTCCGGGATTATATGTGCCAAGTGATCCCGGAGCGCCGGATTCAAATAGTGGGCAAGGTATGCTATTGATTAGTTTTGGGAAGCTATTTGAGAAGGTTTGTCCAACTTCCCCATAATTTGGTGAGATCAATTATAGGCAGGATATGCTGACGGGATTCAAACAATAGGGACTTACTCTTGGAACCGGTCAATGCAATGTCAAAGCATACAACCGCTACCTTCGAGACATGATCATCTCGGGTCGAGCTAAACCATCGTTTGTCGTTTCCCATGAGATTGGAATTGATGATGCTCCTGGCGCATACACAAAATTTGATAGGAGGGAGGACGGGTATACAAAAGTCTTGATTCATCCCAATGGGCCCGTGTCTTAGGCAAAATGAAGGACTGGGTGGTATGAAGAAGTTCATGCTGCTACTGTAATATCTGGTATGAGGGCGGTAGATTGAAATCAAATGAAGTAGCAATCTTTATGAACACTTTCTTGAGTAAGACGGAAGCTCAAAGTTTTAGCGAGTGAGAACGTACTCATTACTACCCACTTCTTCCACAGATGCCACCATCCTCTTGGTTTTTTATTTGAATTTTGTAATTGCATATCTAAACTTTGGGTTCTTGTGCTTTCGCTTCTTGCACATCCAACCTGTACACAAAAGTTAATGGATGCAGATCCCTAATTCTACACTCACCAAAAAACGATATACGGTTTCAAAGGAGTGCTATTGAAAGAGAAATGCAATATTTGAGAGTGGAGATTCGATTTAATTTCGTGAGCTCTTACGACTATGAGCTCATTCCTTCCCTCGAGAACTACTCTATCGACTCTGCCCTTTTGCTCGCAAATCACCACCGTTCTTCCTTATGCCGCCCTTCCTTTACCTCCAACTTTGTGTCTCTAGCTTCGTGTCTCCTCCAAACCGTCCCACTTTCTTCACCACGACCTATGCTAAAGTCATAAATGTAATATTTTTGAGATATAGAACCGTTTTCCCAGCCCATATCCAGTTCCTCTCAACATTTATTTCAGTCAATGTCCCCGTTTCTAAGCCCTCACTTCAAGGCCTTCACAACCAAACGCAGCTCATGACGATAGCATAGCTCAGATCTCACTCAGGGATGGTCGTTTAATGAATGAATAATTATATCACTATCTCAAACTTTCCATCCCACTTCAAGTTATACTGACTAATTTGTACTTGTCACTCATTTCAAAAGCCGGGTCGACACATTCCTTGAAGCTCCCAGAGCCATCAAAGAAGACTGACTCTCCACAGCCATGAAACGCCCTGCCTCATTCCATGCCATTATATACTCCAGAGCAACCAGTTATGCAAGAGAGGCTAAATGGTTCTGTATTCTGAGCTGTCCTCTAACAGCGCGCCTGAATTACAAGCTTGCGCCATTCAGTGCCATGAACGGCTACCTGAACGATTCTTTCGCTGCGACCACGAATAAATGACTCTTGCTGAAAGGATCTCGATGAATTTGACAGTGTAAGAAACCATACTACTAAATGATGACTGTCCTGAGTCCTTGAATATGATCCGCTAATATCTCTCTTTAGCCAATGGAAACATTGGATAGATATAAAATGCACTTGGAAAGACTTGATCGATTATTTATGCCTCAAAGAGATTTAGAAAGATTGGACTATAATGATCTGTTTAGAAACTGTTACGCGTGGTGTAACTCCACCCTCGTTACGGCCGGGGCGCCAGCGACGTGAGTCATTGGGTTTAAAGACATTCCAAGACTTCCAAGGGGCTGATAAGTCGTACTCCTTCGTATCTCAATGCTTCACATCCTTTCTTCTTCGTTCATATAATTGTGTTGAAGTCCCAAAAGTTATGTATGTTGCAGTAAAAGGGCGGAAGCTGAGCTCCTCTGTTATGTTTTCCGAGCCCAGTGCGGGGTCTTCAGCCCCACGGGTTCCATCAACGTGCTGTACAGCTCCTTGCTTCGAGACTTCTCGGGAGCAAGTATCATGACTATATGTGGATCTCGATAATTTCTTTGCTAGTCCTCTCCTTAATTCGCACAAGACGTTCTTTCAGTAAAGTTGATCGAGCGAGGGTGCATGAACAAGTGGTGGCGGTCGAGGCTGATTGGGTGCCTTGACGCCTCAGCTGAAACATCGTTCCCAACCTCAATCTTCGCATCTTGTTCTATCTCACATTGCGCGTTCATGTCTATCATATGTCAAATGCGGAAGCTTCCTCTGATCTAAATGTATGGATCTAAGGGTTACATCACATTCTAGATGAGTCTCACTACTGTCTACTCTCCCGCAGGGGCAGGCGCGGCCTCGTCGGCGAAGGCTCCAAATGTCGAGTAAGTCACCCTACTTGCGCCCCACCGTCTCAAATGCTAGGAAATAGGGATCGATCTAGAAACCAAGGCTAATGATCTGACATGATAGCATCGTCCTAGTCCATGGTCTTGATGGCGATGCAACGAAGTCCTGGACGCATTCCAGAACAAAGAAATGTTGGCCCAAAGACTTCCTCCCGAGGGACTTTCCCGATGCCAGAGTCCTTACGTTCGGATACAATGCGGTCTCTGCTTTTGGAAGCACAACGGCAGGTATTGTGGACCACGCCAACGGTCTTCTCGCCAGTCTCGTCGCTGAAAGAGACGAGGCCGCGAAACTGAGACCAATTATTTTCATTGCCCACTCTCTTGGCGGGATAATTGTAAAACAGGTTTGAAACTAGATAATTACAGTCCAAACAACTGCTAATGCTATCAGGCACTTTGTTCAGCGAGGATTGACCCCCAGTTCTCCGAGATCTTTGAGCGTACTGCAGGTATCATGTTTTTCGGAACACCTCATAGCGGAAGTGAGATGGCAGCGTATGGAAAGATCCTCGCAGGTGTTGCTTCGACTATTCTGTACAAACCGGCATCAAAGCTCGTGAAAGCCTTGCAAAGCAACAGTACGACTTTGGCTCAGCTTACGTCTGACTTCAAACATCAACTTCCAGATTATCAAATTGTCAGCTTCTATGAGACGAGGGCTCAAGCGCCCTTTAAAAAAGAGGTCAGGACTTCTCATATTTATCTTTATCTATAATGCCTAAAGCCGCGATATAGATTGTTGGGAAACATTCTGCACTTCTCCAAACGCCAAGAGAATATCAGATACCCGTCGACGCGAACCACAGCGATATGTGCAAATTTTCTGATGCCGACAACGGGACTTATAAGCAGCTTGTTAATAAAATACCTAAGATTCTTGAAGCCAAGAAGGAAACGGATCAAGCCAATCGCCGTGAGTACCTTTTCCTTCTTTGAGGACACTTCATATTGCTAATACTACGTGGAAGCTCTTCGCAATAAATATTACTTGGTTCCACATCATGTGAGCGCAACATTTACTGGGCGAGAGGACGTTTGCAAGCAAATTCGGGATTCATGTACATCCCCGCATCCATTCACAATCCAGCGGAGGTTTGTCTTGTTCGGCTTGGGAGGCTCTGGGAAGACCCAAGTATCGTTGAAATTTGCTCAAGACTATCGAGAGAAGTATTGGAAAGATTCATCGGTGTGTCAAACGCTAACGATACTCAGTTTTTGGGGCGTGTTCTGGATTGACTGTAGCTCCGAGCAAACGATTACGCATTCTTTCATCTATATTGCACAGAAATGTAAAACCAAGGATGAAGTTATTGGAGAAGATCTTAACTCGATTAGAACATGGCTCGCGAATCACACTGAGCCCTGGCTCATGATATATGACAACGCCGACGATCCGTCGATCGACCTTTCCCGCTTCTTTCCGCTCGGCTCACGGGGAACAATCTTGATAACGACTCGCAATCCTCGTTGTGAGGCTCACAAAACTGTCGGAAGCTACGAATTTTCCGGAATGGGACAGGAGGATGCCGTGGATTTGCTTCTCAAAAATGCCGGAAAGGACATGTTTTCAAAGGAATCGCGACAAGCAGCAAGTGGGATAGCAACGGTTTTAGGAAACCTCGCGCTAGCTATTGTTCAAGCAGGTGCAACCATCGCGCAAGGGTTGTGTCATATCGAGGACTATTGTGTCACGTACCAGCGGCATCGAAAAAGGCTACTCAAACAGTCGCCAGAGCAAGCCAGCTCTGATTATAAATATACTGTTTACACCACCTGGGAAATTTCCATCGAGATGATTGAGAACTTGAGGTCTGAGATTTCCAATCACGCTCTCGACCTCTTAAACATGTTCTCTTTCCTGCACTTTGACGGTATTTCGGAGGAAATTTTTGCTAGGGCCTGGCATGACTGGTCGACATACAAAGATTGGACAGAATGGGAAGTTTCCAACCACATTGGTTGGCTTTATAAAGAGAATTGTACGGCATGGGACCCTTTCAGCTTACGAGAAGCCACCAGCCTGCTTTCGTCATTCTCTCTCATCAAAATAGAAACTTGGAACAACAGCTTCTCCATGCATCCACTTGTTCATACATGGACTCGTGACAGAATGACGCCAAAGAATCAGAGACAGTGGGCTCTTACCAGCGGTCTAGAGCTAGCAAGATCTATAAATTACGAAGAAACGGTCTCTGCATATGCCTCTCGACGATCAACGGTCCCCCATATCACAGATCTGATAGTATATCTGATACCAGAAATCATCTTCTCTCCTGGATATGGGGAAAAGGAACGTATTGAGATAGCAGAGAAGTTTTCCTGGATCTTCTACGAAAATGGGCAGTATCAGAATGCGATAATGTTCCGAGAGAAGATGGTCGAAGCAGAGAGAAGAACATTTGGAGAGGAACATGTTAGAACTTTGAGAACAATGAAACATCTTGCTGAAAGCTATAGAATAGCTGGCCAGATACAGATGGCAGTGAATTTACATGAGGAGGTACTCGATGTTTGGAAAAGGACTTCTGGTGAAGAACATCCTGATACTTTAATGTCAATAAGCGATCTTGCATTGTGTTATTCTGCCCTGGACCGAAACCAAGATGCTCTGATGCTAGACGAAAAAGTGCTCGAAGTCCGCAAAAGAGTACTTGGGGAAGAGCATCTTGAAACTCTACGTTCAATGAATAATCTTGCTAGAAGCTACGCCAATGTAGCCCGATTCCAAGAAGCTGCACCCCTACATGAGAAATCACTTGAACTGAGAAAAAGAATACTTGGTGAAGAACATCCTGCTACACTAACCTCAATGAATAATCTTGCTGCAAGCTATGCCGACCTTGGCCGGTCCAAAGAAGCTCTAGCTTTACAGGTGGAAACACTTGACTTGAGGATAAAGATACTTGGCGAAGAACACCCTAGCACTCTGTTATCGATGTCTAATCTTGCTTTGAGATACTATGATGTTGGTCAGCTGTCAGAGGCTCTAGCGCTTGGGGAGAAGGCCTTTGAGATGAGGAAGAGGGTCCTTGGAGGAAATCACGCTGACACCCTCCGATCAAAGAACAATCTCGAATTTTACGTTGACAGGTTGGCTGAACGCGATCGATCCCGAAGAGAGAGAAGAAATAGCGAGGACGGTGACAATGGGGACGATTGTCTTGCAGTTCCAGACCCCGCGCAAAATCCTGGAAAGAAAGTTCCAATCCCTTTGAACCAAGCTCAAGCGACAAATCCAGTTCCTGAACAACAGGCTGCGATGAAATCAAGAAGTGGTTGGGACTTCAGGTCTTTGGTCAAGAGGAGTCGCCGATAGATGCCTGAGATCGCAATGTTCTTGAAGTTAAAGCTACTATTTGTTTCACAAGAGTAAGGAATTAAACCTCAAAGAGCTTTTCCTCTTTTCAGCTAACATAACCTAGGAGCGAGTCCGGGCTCTTCCAGTTTTTGGAAACGGCTACACGCATAACGAATTTCCTACACAATCTGCTCGGGGACACTTCCATATATAGATGAGATTTCTGAGCTGAAAGGTGAAAGCTTCAATGCCTAGATTTTTCAGCGATGCCCCGGACAATACTTCTTCCACAGGCCGTTACAAACCCCATCCAAACTCCCAGGAAACGATACAACAAAGAAGTACCGGGAGCATTAAGTACTCATACTAGCTCTCTCATTCACACATGGCACCCCCGCCTCGCCCTTCTATTCCTCAAGCTCCCTCCCCTCAACCTTCCACCCCAGTTCGCATAACCACCTCCCTCAAAGACATCCAAGATAAGATAGCGGAAATACTTTATCTTCGATCTAGATCCAGCATCTACGTTCCCATCAATATTCCACCACTTAGAATTTCTATTTCCTGAAGGGAAAAGGAGACGACTCGTACCTCTCAAAAACCGCTCCTGTCTCTAAAGAATCCATAATCCGAAAGATATCAGGGGCGAGGATACGCCGATCCAGGACTTTGCTGATTTTGCACCCAGGGGGAAGGGTATTGTTTAGTACTGGAGTTTGCGGGCTATAGTTGAGGTTGGGATGAGCTGAGATGGGGCGGATAGAGGATGAGATTGTATGGAGCAGGATAGGGGATTGTTTTGAGGTATAATAAGTAAGTGGTATAACTATCCATTGCAGAGATGAGATAGGATAGTCGATATAATGAATTTCCAATCGAAATACATTGCTATGATTCAGCCCATGATTCACATTTGTAATATTCTATCTACGGAGTACAGAGATTTCTTCTAAGATTCCGATAAAGATTATCCACAAGTAAAACTAATTCGTATGAAACAGTATTTCCCAGCACGAGATTCCTGGAGAACTCCAAATTTTTGAGACTTACTGGTAGTGCTATGCTAGGAAGGAACAAACGAACGGAAGGCCACCGCTTCATTCCATGGTACCTAACTAAATATGAGAGTCGCATAGATCTTAATTTTATTTAGGAAGTCGAGAAAAGACATGACCAGAGATAATTATAACTGATCTCGAGGAATCAATTAAAACATGCGCACTGAAATTTCAAGAACACACGCCATTCAGAATTGAAGCCTCCAACCTTCACCCAGCATAATCGCGCAACGCCATCGAATTCTTGACGAGGAACAACAATGGCGAGCGACATCTAACCCGAAAATCGATCGACACAATTGAGCCGACCTGCGAATCCACCACGAACGCGCAAGCATATGTCAAGAAGAAATGTGCGATTCGCTCAACACGGTAGCCGAGAAACATCTCAAGATCGCCAGTTCCGAGGTCGTCGAGTATCGGAAGAACGAGGGCTGGAGCTCAAGGGATTTACTCGTTGCTGGGATTCCCGAAAAGTGGCTCGGTGCAACTATGTATATGCTGACGAAAACGAGGCTACATTCCACGCCCTTACGAATATGGATATCTCCTGAGGACGTCCCTGAGGAAATTGCAATCTGGGCCTTGAATCCGAAGGGCATTATGATGGATTTTGATGAGGCTTGGTGGCGGGATGTCTTTTATTGGGTATTTGGAGCGGAAATACATCATGTCGCGGCTGTTGCTATTAAGAAATCCAAGAGGCTCTCCGGGATAAGTTCTTTGCTTTCATCGGATTGAAGGCAGAGTGAAGACATTAAGATACAAGGGCATAGCATCTCTGAGCGTTTCACTACTGTACCGTGGTTCAAGGTGATACGCTGAAGCATATCTCAAAGTATTGGAAAGGTGGATTGAGCATGGACTGGGACGCCGGTAAAGCAAGCTGGGGTGTGAAAAATCCGGTCGAGTTGGAGGGTGTTGGTAATGGCATTTTGGAGATTAAAAATTCCAGCCCGGAAGTGAGGAGGCACTTCTCGATCGTGGGTCTCTGCGAGTCGTTGAAGAAGGTACTATCTCAGAGTCAAAGCCTAAATAATCGTCTTGCTTGAGCACATAGTTCCATGCTACTGGGATGACTTCGCATGATGACGAATATTTGTTAGAGCGGAGAAATGCTTCTGCAAAGGACATAATAGTTTGATATGAATGGATGCGTATGCGTGCTTCTCAATGAAGGATCAACTTCTTTTTCTTCATACACTCCATACACTTCATAAAATTCAAATCTGGCTCATTTCCAGTCCTCTGCACACATCCCACGCGTATCTATGAATTCAGCCCCTTCTCTGCTCGTAGGATGAGATAGAAATGGAACCTGTGTAGGTCAGACACCACGTAACTCGGAGGTGAATCTTTAGGCATAAAGCACCATCGATTCAATGAGATCAGCTTCCAATGGGGATTGCAAGGTAAACTTCCCTTTTTCTATGGGAAGTTATCCGGGAGGACATCAAGACAGTCAAGATTCGCTACAAACTCTATTCTCTCATCGTCTCCATCCTGGATGATGATCTCGAAACACTTATTCCCCCTTGTAAGCTGCCCCGTTGATGCCCAAGATGTCAGCTGCGAAGCCTTCTAGCATGGGTACTATTCTAGAATTTGGAATCACTTTCCCCTGGGCTTGACGCCATCTTTTGAGCTACGGGTACCCATTCATCGTTTGAGGAGGATGTCGGAAGCCAAACTTGACAATCACATCCAGAGCATACACAAGGCTGGTAATTGCATTGAGTCTACCGCCAAGTTTATCTAACTTTCGGTTGACCTTTTTACCACAAAGATGGGTGTCGCCCAGTCTCGATATTGCACTGCATTTTAGGGCAACCTCCTTAATAGTATGCTCCTCGTGGTTTAGAGTATGCTCCTCGTGGTTTAGGTTTCCTAGAATACCTCTAACCTTATCAAATTCAACTCTAGGATCCGAAGTTTTAGCCCTGTGAACGCGAAGCCTAGAGGGTACTTTTCCTAGCGCGGCTAGATTCTCATCGCCTCAGCACCTAGCAGTTCCTGACCACATCGTCACCAATATTTAAAGACTTTCCTTGTATAAATTAAAAATCTCGATCCAATGTGTCTTTTTTAATTAGTGACTGATTTGTTATGGATCTATTGGGAGCTCAGATTAACTTTGTGCACATATAGGTTAGAATACTATACACAATATTTGTAAGTATTCTTGAAAGTGGGTGTCGTATTATAGGGATCGTTTAGGGCGGTCTTCATATAACTTTGTTTGTTATTTATAATAATGGTTAGAGTTTCTATGATATAAGAATTCTAATGAAGTCTAGAGGACTCCTTTGTATAACAAACTCAAGATAGAATTATTGAGCTAGCCGCGTTTTGCGCCTAAGTTTTTGGTTCTAAGAGATAGATTATACTATTTTGCTAGTAACCTATATATTTCTTCTCAACTTCAAACTCAAGTCTCCCATTTGATGCTCTAATTAAGCGGGTGGGACATTTAATATTATACTTCTTTGTGACCTTGCTATACTTCGCCTCATCCGCCAGGCCCTCTAGCCAACCCCACCAGCGCTGAATACAACGAATTATCTTCTTAGAGTCTTCACGGTCAACACAGTCTGCATGAGAACAAGATTCGTGTGTTGTTTTGAGGCAGTTGTAGTCGCTCCGCCAACTGGCAATCTGCTGACGAAGACCTCATCTTGACTCGAAATGTTGTCTAAACTGGTTCTGGTCGAAGCATGTCCGTCTTTTTTTGTCGCTAAGCAATCGCTCGAGATGCTTGATGTCGGCCTGGTGTGCAGCGTCCTTGTTCCCGAGCACTTGAGACACGTGATGGTGTGCAGCCTCCTCGTTCTTGAGCAACTGCTTGAGTCGCTCGAAGTTGGCTGCATCTCCACTGCTCTGTAGCTTCTTGACCCGTACGACCTCGGCTTAAAGGGTAGCTTTCTCTTTAAACAGTGCCTTGTACAAAGGGTTCGGATCTAATAACTGCAGAACTTCATAATGGCCCTCCTGGGCTGCCAACATCGAGGCCGTGCTTCTACTGTCGTCAACTTTGTCGACATCTGCCTCCTGATTCAGTAGCATTTGCACTATGGCCTCGTAGCTCTAGTTAGCTGCCATGTGCAAGGCGGTGCGTCCACTGTTATTCGATGCGTCGATATCCATTTCAACTCCGTCTTTTAGCAGCAGCCGCACCACCTCTTTGTGACCGTACTGAGATGCCAGCAGTAGGGCCGTATTTCCCTCACTATCAGCTATATCGGTATCGGGGCTTATTTTTAGTAGTATTCGCACTACTTCCCTATGCCCCCATCTTGCCGCTAACTGGAAGGGCGTCTGTCCATCGTATTTCGCGTCGACGTCGACGTCCCCTTCCAGCAGTTGTCGGATAGCAGTCTCGTCCCCCTCCCTGGCCGCTAGGTGTAATTTGTTGTTTGACATTGTTTTGGACAATTTTTAAGATGTAGTTTGCTATTGAACAATAAATAATTAGTTGACTCGAATATCGTTTTCTATGTTAAGTAATGGTTTATAGAGTAAGACATGCGTGCTTACTAGAGTCTTTGAGGCAGTATTCCGAAAAGAGTTTATTGTTTATAAGCTAAGAGGGGAGGCTGGGCTTTGATTGTGACAATAAGTTTGATGTGTGGATTTGTAGAGCGAGTAGAAGGCTTGCGACACAGATAAACAAGTACCTAGCCAGCAGGTAGACTTATGACTGTCTGGCGAGCCTTAGTCTAAGGGGCCTTGTAAATCCCCTATATATTTGTAGCGAGTCCGCAGGCCGTGTGCGGCTGGCTTTGACATTAGTACAACATCTATGAGGCATTAATATGACATGGCCAGCCTGACCCTCAGTATGCTCAGCTGATGCACTGTTCTTCGCGAATGCGCGAATTACAGTGAGGTACTATACACCCTTGCATCTGTATCCCAGCAATATATTGAAGATTTGTATGTCAGCACTGTTTCAGCTGCAGTCCATGAGTCTGCTCTTCGCCAAGGAGGTTTGGCCTGACGTACAATATACTCAGCTGATATAACGTCTGTTCCTGTGTCCCGAGACGTATTTTGTTACAAGACAAATCTATAGTTTTGAAATTACAATTTTTTTGATAAGTCTACATAGTTATTATTAATGTATTACTTTTTTTTTAAAGATTACTTATCTAATAATAATAATAAATTGTAATTAGTTATACTATTAATTATTAAATTTTTTTTTTAATTATAATTATTAAAGTTTTTGTAAAAAAAATTTAAAGTATTTAGAAAAAGATTTCATAATAAAAAAATATAGTTTTAGAATTTAGTATTTATTAATATATATTAGCTTGATTATAATATACTGTATAAATACAAGCTTGCTATATTTTACTCAGTTACTATTCTTAGGTCTGGTCATGTGTATAGTGTAGTAGTATATTTCTCGAATTTTCTATTGGCAGGTGCTCGGCAGCACGCTGGTGCCTGGCCCATGAGCGCTCTCTCGACTCCTTCCACCTCACCATCGCGACGATAATATGAACAGAACCAGTCAAGTATTGGCGCAAGGCGTACCTCCTAGAGTGCCTAGATCATACCGTACTCTTGCAGATCATGGCAATGTCCCGTTTAACACATCTCCGCATGTTCTACAGGCTACCTGCAATAGTTTAGCAAGAGCAGGGGTCTTAGAATCAGATGCTCTTCGAATTTACCGGTCTTCTATGTCGACTACACCTTGCAGCAATGACGGTGCGTAAGATAGTGTTGTACAGCATAGGATAAGCAATAATATAGAGATCAAGACACCTGTGGGTACGGGGCGCAGGGAACGGGGATTTTGATTGGCGGCTTCTCATGGTAGTGGAAGTCCGGTAGAGTGCAATATGACAAGCCCAGTTGCAGAGACGGCAGTGAAGCCGTCGCCTGCGGCAAGAGAGCGAGGTCGGAGAAAGGCAAGAGATGATGTGACTTGCGATCCTCGCATTTTTAACATTAGAAACGATAACTTGATGAAATATGACTGGGCGTAATACTTCCATGATTTACCATCATATAATGTTGCCCTGCCAAATCTTTAATCAAATTCGAAACCTTAATTGACATTTCTTCGAGGTGTGATCAGGAATCGCCAAACCCTAATTTATCTTACTGAATTGCAAATTCATGAAGCACAGGCATCTTTCCCTCCAGCTCCTCCAGCTCCTTCATCGCCTCACCTTCCATGAAGCCATGAACGTACGATTCACCAATCAGCACGTAATGGTCCTCGTCCCGGCGCAGCAAGAATGGGGTACTTCCGCCCAGTAGCACACAGACCATGTCACCTTTCTGGGCACCCGATGGACCTAAGCCCATGAGGCCAAGAGAAGTCAGAAAGAACCTTCGGCCCGTTGAAGCAGCTTGATATCGCTTTAAGGGTCTCTTCCTGCCTGGCCCTCGTGACATACGATCTAAGGCAACTAACGTGTCTGAGAGCGTTATACCTTCGGCCGGTGGGAGTGGTTCTCTGACG
>Ga0182030_10015521_pt1 | contig 14916 bp, 11 predicted proteins | sample 812S3MmetaG_FD_121299 | JGI IMG/M metagenome (GOLD analysis project Ga0182030, IMG submission 121299) | Permafrost microbial communities from Stordalen Mire, Sweden - 812S3M metaG (Illumina Assembly) | ecosystem: Environmental > Terrestrial > Soil > Wetlands > Permafrost | place: Sweden... | reverse complement strand
GGGTGCGGTCGCTTGAGAACCTTTTCCGGTGGTGTCGCGCACTTCGTGCGCTCAACCACCGGCTAGGGTTGTAGCAAGCCTGCGGCTTGCGAACCGAAAAGGAGGACTTTCGCAGAGGTCTCCGCTGTGTAAATGGGTGAATGGGGTCAACTCTTGACACTTGACACCCTAAATCCCCCCGATGTGCAAAATCGCTTAAAGGCTCCGGATTCTTTTTAAGCAAAGCCGCGAAAACGGTGTTGTTGAGCCGTATTTTTGTATGGGATGCGCTATGATTCTCCAACGATTCCGCGAGCGATCAACTCGGCAAGAAGCATCCGCACGTTCACGATTTTCACGCCGCGAACTGTTTTGCCAAACAGAGGCCTGAAATCCTTCTTGTCGCCTGTGAGCAGATAGTCAGCGCCTCCGGCAATCGCTCCGCAGAGGATGGGCTGGTCTTTCTCCGCGAGCTTCACTCCGGGGTTGAACAATTGAAGCGGAATCACTTCCAGGGACGCCGCGAATTTCTCATGCGCGGCGAGGCGTTTCGGCTGCTTGGCCGCGATGTTTCGCTCCGCCTCGGCCTTCGCGTAGGCGTTCGTGAGAAAAACGGCGTGGCGCTGCAATTCACCAAGGAATTCCGCAAGACGGCTTTTCGGGAAGGACGCGGAGAAAAGAATGTTGGCGTCGAGAAAAATTCTCATCGCCCTTTGCGCCAGCGGAGTTTCCTGCCCGTCAGCGGCGCTTCATTCATCCGCTGAAACTCCTCGACCCGCGCCGTGGAATAAATTTCCACGGGCATGACAACCCCCGCGCGAAGGACGGCTTGCCCGCGCTCGTCCATGTCCACGACAAGCTGGCCGCCGCGTGTCACGCCGAGTTTTTCGCGCACCTCCTTGGGCAGTGTAAGCGCGCCGCGTTGATTGACTGTGATGACTTTGATCATGCTGTCAGTATAGCAGTATTACAGGAATCCTGCAATACAGTCAAAAAATGGGCCACGCAGGCTTTTTAAGCAAAGCGGCGGACCGTCGCGCGGCGCGCGACGGCTACCCCAGTGGCTACGCCAGCGGCTTCGCCAGGCGCCACTCGTTGCCATCGGGCAGCGTGGAATGTTCCACGGTGGTGAAGACGCTATGCAGCAGGTGCAGGCCCAGTCCGCCCGGTTTGATGTCTTCCAGCGCGCGGCCCTTCAAGGTCTCGGCCTCCACGGGAGACCCGTAATCGCGCAGGCGCAGATGCAGATGGCCCTCGGTGATGTCCGCCGACAAAAGGATGGGCTTGTCGGGCGCGCTTCCATAGGTATGCCGGATGATGTTGGTGACCGCTTCATCGGCGGCCAGCACGATGCGGCCCCTCTCCAGGTCGGGGTAGCCGGCGGCGAGAGCCCACGCTTCGATGAATTCCCGGCACCGCTTGCAGTTGCACGCCGCCGAGACGGTTTCCAGCGTCGCCTCCGGCTTGAGCAGGATGAGCGCGAGGCAGGCGTCGTCGTGCTGATGCTCGCGGTCGACGAAATTCTCCCAGCTGCTCCAGGCGCGGTTGAGGGCGTCGGCCGCGTGGCCCGCCGTGCCCAGGCTGTCGCGCAGGCGGTCGAAACCGTACTCCTCGCCGGTCGGACTGCGCCCTTCGTTGATCCCGTCGCTGAAGAGGACCCACTTTTCTCCCGGCAGGGCGGGCAATACCGTGGCCGTGAATTTTTGGCCGGGAAAAATGCCCAGCGCCAGGGCGTGCGGCACGGCGACCGGTTCCCAGGCGTCGTTGTGCCAGCGCCACGGTTCGAATTGTGCCGCGCAAATCACCTCCATCGTCTCGCGGTGCGGATCGTGGAGGAGGAAGGTGGTGGCGGCGAAGCGGCCGGCGGCGAGCCGTTTGCAAAGCTCCTTGTTCAACGCGTTCACGTAAGCCTCGAGCCCGCCGTCTTCCGCGAAGGGCGCCAGCGCCTGCATTTCCATGGTGATCTGCGCGGTGGTCAGCGCCGCCGGGATGCCTTTGCCGCTGACATCGCCGAGCGCCGCGAGCAGCCGGTCGTCCGGCAGGGCGATGGAGGCGTAGAAATCACCGCCGATGGTGCGGGCCGGACGGTAGCGCACGCGCATTTCCGACCGCGGCAGGCACAGCTCCTCGGGAGGCAGGTACGATTTCTGGATTTCCATGGCCAGGGCCATCTCCTGGGCCAGCTTGGCCTCGCGATCGATCTTCAACTCCCGGTCGAAGCGGATGAGCGCGCCGGTGACGATGTTGGTCAGGCCCTCGAAAATATCCTGGTCGAGCCGGGTGAAGACCGGGCGGTCGATGGGATTGAGCGCCTGCAGGACGCCGAAGCAATCGTCCTTGTCCACCAGCGGCGCGCAGATCATCGAGCGGGTCACCAGGCCGGTTTTTGCATTCGTCACCCGCAGCAAGCGGGGATCGGTCAGGGCGTCGTCGACGCGGATGAATTTGCGCTCATGGAAGACGGTGCCCGCGATGCCCTTGTCCCACGGGATGCGAAAGGCGTTGATGGCGTCGTCCTTGCCTCGGGCGGAGTGGATGACCAACTCGCGCGTGGCGCGGTCCGGCAGGAACATGGAGCAGGCCTCCGCCTGCATCATGGTGCAGGAGTACTTCAGGATGTTCTCGACCAGGTCATCCAGGCTGGTGAGGGAGAAGAGATTCCGCGCCGCGAGCAACAACGCGCGATAGCGCTCCTGCATTGCCGGGTCGTCCATGTTGCCGGATAAGATGGCGCACTTGGGGCCTGCTGGCAACTGCTTGTCGGGCCGGGGGCGATTTGGGATAAGCGCGCTCATCTCCGATCTCAGGAGGCGAATGCCAGGACAAGGCCATTATTCATCGCGTGCAACAGAATGGGGAGACGCAGGGAACCAACCTTAAGTTTCGCCCAGCCCAGGGCAAGACCCATGCCGAAGAGCAAGGGGAAGTAGCTCAATTGAAGATGAACCAGGGAAAAGGCGAGGGCGGTGACGATGACCACGGTCATGCCGGAAAAGCGTTTCCTCAAGGCATCGAAGAGGTAGCCGCGGAAAAGGATTTCTTCCGCCACAGGCAATACGAGGGCGAGGGTCGTGAGGGCGATCCAGGGGGAGGATTCTTTTGCCTTGAGGAAAAGCGCGCGCGTCGATTGGGCGGCAAGCGGTGAGCCCGTGATCAGGGTGTAGATTTTATCATAGCCAATATCGATGGCGAAAATGGCCGCGCCGCAACCGAAGGCGCAAAGGGCGAGAGATTGCCATGACAACGGGGAGGCTTTCCAGATGCGGTTCCAGTTGGAGCCAAGGGAAAAGATCATCACAGGCGCGGCACCCCAAAGCGTCATCGCGAGAACCAGCAGATCCGCCGTGAGGGATTTCCCGAGGAGAAAAATGGCGAGGATGGCGACGAACTGACTTTCCACGTAAAACAGGATCCACCCGATTGCGAGGGCAAGCCGGGGAGGGGCGCCGGTGTTCCTGAAGTTAAAGAAGCCGAGGATGGCGCCGAGGGCGGCGTAAAAGGCGGCGGTGACGACGAATGAGATGACGATTACGCGATGGAAAACGGACATGAGGAGCGAGAGATCGAGCGAGGCGGAGTCGCGCGTTTCCAGGAATGCTATCAGGCTCAGGAGGGCTAGATGTTCCCTGAGCTTTTCATTTTTAGGAAGGCCGGCCTGCGCTTTTTGAGCCCACTTGTAGGCCTCTCCAATGTTCGCTTTGACGCCGTATCCCTTTTCGTACATGAACGACACGTTCCATTCCCCGTAAGGGTCCTGGCGCTCCGCGGAGCGATAGTACCAGGCGAACGCGGCCTTATCGTCGTGAACCACGCCGCGGCCTTTTCGATAGAGGAAACCGAGGTATTGTTCGGCTACGGGATCGTCCTTTTTGGCTGCGTCGTAAAACCATTGAAATGCAGAAAAATCACTCTGGCCAACACCTTCTCCGTTGAAATATCTCAACGCAATCTCCCTTTCGGCCACGACATCATCCTGTTTGGCAGCCTTGAGATAGAGGGCCGAGGCAGCTTCAATGTCGACGGGCGTGCCCAAGCCGTAGCGGGAGAGATAGGCGAGATGGACTTGTGCCGGGGCGTAGCCCTGGTCGGCCGACTTGCGATACCATTCGGCGGCCTTGGTGTAATCGCGTGTGGGGTACGGAGCATACTCATAGAAGTCCCCGAGATAACATTCGGCGCGCGGATCATTCGCGCTCGCAGCGGGCGAATAGGTGTCGAGAAGAGACCGGCGCGTGACGGTGATTTGCTGCTCGGGCGCTCCTCCGCGTTGCACGGTTAGTGTGACGACTCCGCCAATGTTTCCATTGAAGAAGTGCTGGGCATCCGTCTCCGACATCTTCTTTGTTGAGATACCGTCAATGGCCGTAATACAATCACCCTTTTTGATTCCGGCCTGGTCGGCGGGGCTATTTGCCGCAACGTAATCGACCTTGAAAAAGTCTGAACTTTTGTCTCGTTCCAGAGAGCTTCCGAGATGCCCCGCGTCGGGATCGACCGCTTTGGCAGGCTCAAAGGCTGCGCAAGCCAAAAGTCCCAAGAGGGAAAACAACAGGTAGATGCATCTCATCACAACGAATCAGGGTCTTCGTTAGTATCTTCCCCTGGGGAGCTCCTCGGGAAGCAAAATATGAGTAAAACAGGACAGGCATGAATGGCATTAACTTAAGGCGGTTTTGGGACGAATTTAAAGGGAAAGAGCGTTCCGAGGGCAACAATCGTTCTGGTCGTTCTTTTACCTCTGATAGTCCTCGTTCTTGGGCAGCTTTGGCAACTCGTTGGTTTACAGACGGAAGCTCCTTAAGTTAATGCCATTCAGGACAGGCATCTTTTTGATGACGGCAGGCTGCAACCCTGAAAGGGTTGCCATCATACAGCCCAGGGTTGGCGCGCAGCGCCTACCCTGGGTACTCTCAAAAAAAGGTTCCAACCCTGTAGGGGTTGAAGCGGAATTGCCGAGCGGGTTGGGAAAATTTGCTTCAACCCTTTCAGGGTTGGTTGGATCCGGGGCAAACCCAGGGTAGGCGCTGTGCGCCAACCCTGGGCTGAATGATTCCAACCCCGTTGGGGTTGGAGAAAATCAGCGACGGTCATAGATAGAAGCCAGCCCGCCGTCTCCTTTCTTAAGTTTCTACAGATTAACGCCTTATTGCTTGAATAGGCAAGACATTTTTGGCAGATTTTCGTAGAAAAATGCAAGATTTGTTATGCACTCGCCTCGCAAATTTGTTATGCATGAATGGCGGCAAATCCATCGCTGATTTCGTCCAGTGCCCGATGACGCAACGGCGCGTTGCGTTTCTGGTGCCCGCCTGATTATGCGGGCGCATTGGGCGTGGGCTTGGCGACTATGCCCTGCCCGTGCGTTTTCCGCCGTGTCCGGCGTCGCGCATTTGGAAACGCTGACCGCGAAACCGGATGTAACCTCCCGGCTCTTCACTCTCCCCAGCGGGGAAAGGCGACAAGAACCGCTAGAAAACCGGTCCGAGGAAAAAACCGGGCGTGGGAGCGTAGCGGACACGGGGGCAAGGGCGGCGACCTTTCTCTTCCTTTTCCTTCCCTCAACCCATCCGGCGGCGCAGCGAGCAGCCCCCCGGTTTTCCGAGGGGCTGCGAGCAAGCCGCGACGAAAGAAAACGGGGCCAGCCGGGGGCGTGACAGCTTCGCTGGCGCGGCCCCGGCGCGGGGGCAAGGGAAAGGGGGGGGTACGGGGAAAACCGCAGGTTTTAACACTCCTTGCGCATCAAGCTTGCTGGCCTGGTGTAGTGGCCAAAGTTCTAAGTTGGCCGTAACGCACCGAAGTCTGTCTGTTCAAGAATTCGATTTCGGATTCGACGCTCGCGTCCAGAACACTTTCCCAGCGTAGCGGAGGTATGATTTGCAGACGTTGAATCAATTCTTCGGTCGCAACTAGCAAAAAATGAGAATTTGCCTTCGCCTTGGATTCGAAGGTTGCACACTTCTTAGCAACTCGGCTCCAATGTTCCCAAAAGCGAGGCCCTTTAATTTCCGGGGCGAGGCCTTGCCTATAGACTATGCTTCCCGCAAAGGTGCAAGGCACCACGTAGATACGAACAAGCATCCCGAATGAGTCAGCCGCAGTCACCAGCATTCCAATGATTTTCTCCGCCCATTTACGCGCATTTACACCGCGCAAAAAGGCATGCTTACAGTCATTAGTCGAGGTCTTGTCGCCGTTTATTGGGTAAATCTCGTCTTGGTGGCGCCGGGCTTCTCCCATACTGCGGTCGAACCAGCGGTTGATATACTCCTTGAGTTGCTGGCAACGCGCACGGTGGTCCTCGGCATCTCGCCCTTGATGCGCGGCTACAGTAGCGGTTGAGTCAATAATGTCGTAGTAAAGCATGTGAGAGTAATCCACTCTGTCTGACTTTTTCCCCCACGTGTCAAACAACGGATCAATCAAGTCGATAAGAGAGTCAATCTCTGATCTGAGGGCAGCGATTTCTCGACGTGCGTAGTCGAGCGCAGCTTGTGGTTTAAACGCCGAGATGGCGTTTGTGGTTGGGCCAGCTTTCGCGCAAACCAATTCACCGCTAGTGAAGAGAAATTCTGTTTGATTCAGCACCCCGATCTCCTCAAATCGTTCGGCGATGCCTTCAGCACGTCGTGGTTCGGCGAGACCGGTCGAATGCATTTCAGTACGGTACTTGCGGAGCTTCGAAAAAGCTGCGTTCAGAGAGCGGTCATTCTTGGACCACTTGCGGTGTAATTGTTGGTAGCGAAGCGCGATTTCGACAGCACAAAGGCAAGCGGCAAGTTGCCAGCAGATTGAGGCTGCTCGATCGAGCAAAGGCCCGAAAATTTTTGTTTCCTCTGTTAGGGTTGCCTGTTGGAAAGGTTTCCAATAGCTCAACCAGAGGCGCTTGAAGAGTGCAGGTTGATTGGTAAGGCTGCTGGCGGCACGATCAATTATTGCCGTGCATTGATCACCCTTGAATCCAACAAACTTGTCTCGTGCCGAATGTAAAGCCTCGTGGCCACGGCTGGTAAGCATGAGTTCAAGCGTATGAGCAACACTTTTGGGTTCATCAAGTCGCACGTCTGCCAGTGCTCGATTGCCGAACGTCTCAAACCAGTCACGGAAAATCGCCAACTCTACTTGTAAGGCTTTAGTTGTGTGAGCTGGTGTAGAACAGGTTGTCAGCAAGACAAGTGCCTTTTCGTCAATAACCAAGGGCCGACCATGCGCATTGCGCAATAACAGGCCCATAACATTGCCTAGAGCTTTGGCATCATCAGGTGCGTGGCTCACGACGTAGTTGCCTTGAGGTCTATTGCCCAATCGATATTCGCCTTTGCGCTGGTTAACCTTTGTGGGCGCATGAACAACTCCACGTTGAATCAAATAGTCAGTAAGCCATAAATCACGCTCCACCCGGCTTGTAGGCCCACGGGATATCAAGGGGCGCGCGCCTTTTAGGTCAAAGCCGATCTTGCAAATGCCATCCGTACCACTTGCACCATAAAGCACTTCAAGAAATCCGCGGGATGCGCCAACTTTGAGTAACAGCACTAGCAATTTTTCGAAAGTGAGTCGTGGAATTTCTGCAAGGCCACTTGTTTCAAGGAAACCATCTGCAACATCGTAAGCTAAGGCGAGTTCTCCGTCAGAAAATTTCACATCTTCACCGTGACGGTAACCTCGATAAACAACTCCATCTTCCACGCAAGTCACGGGCACGGCGATTCCGACGTCGTTGCATAGGTCCAATAACAGGCTAAATGTCTGCAAGACTTTCGGTGTTTTCGATACACGGCATCGGCTAAGCAACCGTTCGACAAGAAGTTGCCATGGAACTCCTTTCTTTAAGCGGTCCCGGTAAGGCATTGGTCGCTTAGGATCAAGGTAACTAATGCCCAAAAGCGGAGCTTCAGTCCGTGCCTCTTCACGAGCCGGGAGTTCTCGTTTGTCGTAAATGTTTTGAAATACTTCCGCAAAATCTGCCAACAAACTGACTGAGCGGTCACTCCGTTGTCCGGGGTGTAGGGGAGTTGGTTTTGAGATGGTGCCGATGGATGCGTTTGCCCAAATTCGTACGCTAGCCGGAATTCCTGCGGGAGTGAACCGGGGTGACGGTTGAGCACGCTTTTGGGCAAGAAGGGCTAACTCTGCTTTTTGGGTCAGCGTAACCATTTGGTCATGAAGCCATGGCCCGAAGTGACGATCTGTCTCCTCATGGTCGAACCCCATATTCAATTTGCGTCCCACACGTATTTCAATGCCAGCCATGAAACGGCGGCCAATCGCTGCACTAAGGATAAATTGGCATAAGCGTTGGCGAGCCTGTGCAGACTCCGCCGCAAATTCCAACTGTGCGGCTTTCGGGCTATCGCTTAGCACCGTTGTCAGCAGATAGTGGTTGAAATTGGCTAGAGTTTTTTCGGACATCGGGCGCAACGTGACAATAGGGACAATCTGAATGACTTGGGATCCGCGGCCCCGGCGTGCCCAAAGACGAACTTTGATCAAGTCGAGGCACTTGAAAACCGTCGTTCCAAGTGCCTGCTCAAATTGCGTCGTCGTTTCAGCCGATGGAAAGAAAGTGAGCGCAGTTACGCCATTGCGCTCTTGCAACTGGGTCGAAAGCTTCATCGGGGTCCACCCAGTTTGCGCCAAAAGTCCGTCGAGTTCGTTCGTTTTTAGACGGAATGGTCGAGTGAGTGGAAAATCAACAAGGTATGGCCTTGGAACAATTGATAGTGCCCGCACCTCCGCTGTACAGAATGTCATGAGCCGATCATCGCTGGATTGGACGGCCGTACTATCCGGGACGATGAGGGAAGGACAATGCCAATTTTGATCCAAACAAAAAACGTGAGTACTAACCTGAGCGCCTGCCTTTTCAAGTGCCTCCTTTGCTTTGGCTAAGCTGGTGCCTAGGATCAGCGTGTCATCCACGAGTGCCACGCGCTTCCCACGAAAGGGGGTAAGCTGCATGTCAAGAACCCGGTCGCTAACGACACAGCACCCGATAGGGGGTGTGCCGATTTTTAGGAGCAGATCATAAAGGCATAACGACTTACGTGCTAGGAATACCACGATATCCACATCCAGCTTGGAGAGTTTTTGGCCAAACGCGACCAGTTGTTTGGCCATGTCCGGCTCAAATTCTCGGAGAAGGATGTCGGCTAATTTCATGCAATCCTAATCTCCGAAAGCGACAGGGATTCGTTATAAATGCGTCGGAAAACTCGCGGTAGCATATTAAATATTCAGCAAGTTGGAAGCAATTTCATTTCACAGCAATCCCACAGGGTAAAGTAAAAAGGGCTTAGTCCGGGGCCGAAATGGCTCCACAAGGAGGGGATGAAAAAGTATTCTCAATTCAAGACGGCCACCGGGCCAAGCAAAGGTAAGTTCGTTGTCCTGCGCCAAATTTGCAATCTGATTCCACCCTTCCAGGTGGCCAAGCTCGCCCGGGAGACCGGCGTGGACGCCCAGGCGCGGAGCTATACGCCGTGGAGTCTTGTGGTCACCCTGCTCTATGCGCAGTTGGTCCACGCCACTCCAGGACGCCGATCCGAATGTCCTAGGCAAGCCACGGCGCTCAGCTCTGCTTTGCCAAATGATTCTTCGGGTCGGGCGGCGCGGGGGCCAGCAGGATCCCGCGCGGCCCCACCTCCCTCCCCGCGGACGGGCGGTGGCCAGCGCAAGCGAGCGGAAGGCGGATGCGCAGGCCGGAGGGAACCGGAGGCCGGAGCGGGAGCCGGAGCGAAGCGCGACGGCTGGCCACGACTCGTCCGAATACCCGTGGCATTGCCGAGATGATTCAATTACCAATTTCAAATCATGGAAACTCTACGCATTAGGAAAATCACTTCCATTCTGGAAAGCGACACGTCCTTTCATCCCGTAACCAATCATGAGATTCGCGCCGACCGGGGTGTACTCATTCGAGATTACCCCGGGCCTATCGTCCAGCGAGAGGTGTCCCTTCGTGAGAACTATACCTTACATGGAACACTCACTGTCGTATTTTTGTCATCTTTTACTAAATTATTTGATTGCTTTTTGTCATCTACTCGCCATTTTTAGATTCAGTGGAACTCGCACCATCCCTTTCGCATATCCGAACTCGAGCGGGCCTAACGCAACAAGAATTTGCGGAAAAGCTTGGAATTTCACGCCCACATCTTTCCAAGTTGGAGAATTCCGCAACCCATTTTTCGCCGAAACTGAGCCGACGAGTAGCGGAGTTCTGTAAGACAGCGGGACTCTCGGAACTAGCCTTGGGAAACGATATTCGTGCTATTTCCGTGAAATCGTGGGCGCAGGCCGGGAATGCGTTAGACTTTGAAGAGCTTCCGCTCGACTGGCAAAGGAAGATAGCGACTGACTGTCCCGACAAAGCGGCCTTTGCCGTTGAAATCCAGGGCGATTCGATGGAACCGAAGTTTCTTGCGGGAGATATTGCCGTTCTCATGCCCGGCCATGAGCCGCGTAACGGCAGCTTAGTCGTCGCCCGGCTGGAACAGGAAGGCGTACTCTTTAAGGTTTTTATTGCTCGCCAACAGGTTGGCGCCAAGGTTTGCTGTTTTACGAGTTATAACCCCGTATTCCAGCCTATTGAAGTGCCGGTAACAAGAGTTATCTGGAATTTTCCTGTGTATCAAATTATCCGCCAAGTTTGGCGCTAAACTGCGATGCAGCTCGAAGTTCTTCTCGATGAGTTTGGGTACAGCGATTCCGGAAACTTTCTCCGGCGTGGCACTGTCGACTTTGAGCGGGCTCCTGATATCGGCCACATTCTCCGGGCCGCAGCCGGGAAGGATTGCCGTCTCGAAGGCGTTTACGTCCTTCGGCCACCCGAGGAAGCTCAGAATCGTATCAACGCGAGATCAATTGTTCCCGTAGTCTATGTTTGCACGGCCGACAATGAGGACTTGGCGAACCGAATCCATCGTTTCGTCTGGAATCAAGATATTGTTCCCTTTCTGATTGTGCATACGCCGAAAGGGCTGCGGCTTTATTCCGGCTTTGAACGAACGGATGGTGATACCAACACGGGGTTGCTCGAACCTCTGATCGAATTCAATCGGATACGTGATCGTCTTGCCGAGTTTCAGGCGGACGCGATTGATTCGGGCGAACTTTGGCGGCGGCGCGGTGCACAGATCAAGCCCGAAGCTCGCGTCTATTGGAGCCTCCTCGACAGTCTCCGTGAATTGGCAGCCAAGCTTCGTGAGGAATATGATCTCGATAAACGAACGATTCATCCGCTCATCGGCAAGTACGTCTATCTCCACTATCTCAGGGATAGAGGCTTCCTCTCCGAACGTCGCTTAAATGAATGGCAAATCGACCCGGCGACCGTTTTCGGACGTACCGCGACGCTAACCGGCTTGCGCGAGATTTGCCGGAGGCTCGACAGCTTTCTAAACGGTCGTGTTTTCCCGATAAAATTTAGCGGCGAGTTCGCCCCAAGCCAAAACCACGTTCAGCGCGTGGCGGCGGCATTTGCCGGCGACGTTTTCGAGGGCGGTTGGCAGTTCCACTTGCCTTTTGACGCCTACAGCTTCACTTACATCCCCATCGAGACGCTCTCGATGATTTATGAACAATTCCTTCACACACCGCCCAACGCCAACGATGATATTAAAGAGGACGGTGATGAGGGGAACGGGCATACTGAAGGCCGCAAAGCCGGAGCCTATTATACGCCGATACCCGTAGTCAATTTCATGCTTGCTGAACTCGACGAACGCCGTCGACTTGAGCGCGGTGTCCGGGTCTGGGATCCTAGCTGCGGATCAGGAGCGTTTTTGGTTCAGTGCTATCGCAGGCTCATTGAACGCACGTTTCCTCGACCTAAGAAGAAGCCCACGCCTGCCGAACTCGCTTCACTACTAAAAAGGCATATTTTTGGTGTGGATATGGACGATGACGCCTGCAGCGTCACGGAGTTCAGTCTTTATCTCACCTTATTGGATTACGTGCAGCCCAGCGATCTCGTGGACCATCCTCGCTTTCGCTTGCCCACCTTACGAGGGAATAACATTTTTTGCCGGGATTTCTTCGCTACCCAGCCGTTTGCCAAGGCGCGTTTCCACTGGATTGCTGGGAATCCACCATGGAAGCAACTAAAGACCGCCACACTGGAAAAGCGTGACGAGCGAGCGAGAAAATGGATGCGAGATCACAAAATCGAATATCCCGTAGGGATGTATTCACTGTCCCAGGCATTCGCCTGGCGATGTCATGAATTTTTGCATCGAGATGGTGTTTGTGCCTTGCTGCTGCCAGCGATGACGCTGTTTGAAGATCCTTCGCGGGATTTCCGTAAGGCTTTCTTTCGCCAGCATCGTATTCACAGCATCGCGAATTTTTCCAACCTCGCCGAAGTCCTTTTTGCTCGTCGCGCTCGCGTTCCAGCCGCAGCGTTTTGCTTTGGTTTGCGCGATAAGAAAGCGGTTCCCGATGACTTGGAAATGACGCGAGTTTTCTCTCCGCTCGTGGCAAATCAGGAGGCGACCAGACCAGTAACCACGAGCGTTCGGAATGAAACTTGGAGCCTCGTCGTCAACGGAGATGAAATCCGGGAACTGCCCTACTGCGAGATCGCCTCGGGCAGCGGCCTCCCGTGGAAGCTTGCGACGTGGGGATCGGCACTGGATAAGTCATTACTGGATCGATTGCGGTACAAGTTCGATTTATTGGGAGAATGTGAAGCCAAGTGGCACTCCGGGAAAAAGAAGTTTATAGGAACTGAGTCCAAGCATGTCTTCAAGATTAGCGAAGGTCTCCAAATTCGTTCGAAGGACACGTCTGACGAGGTTCAGCGAGTGCCCGCGGTTACGGGAAAAAATATGGTAAATGTGCTCGCTTTGGCCAGATATCGTCGGATTTTTTCTTTTCCCTCCTTTGCGCTGTCAGCCCTTCCTAAGGGGAGAGAGTATGCCTTGAAGGGGCGCACTGAGCGCCCTCAAATCGTCTGCCAGCCGCCTCACATCATTGTCAGTGCCGCACGGATTTTTGCAGTGTTCAGCGATGAATATCTCGTCGTTCCGCCTCGTCAAATCGGTATCGCAAGTGTGAACGATAACCGCCCTCTTCTTAAGGCTCTCGCCTTATATCTCAGTTCAGACTTTGCCTATTATCATCAGTTTCTAGCGGCCAGCCAGTTTGGAGTTAAGCGAGACGTTGCAACTCTCGAAGCCTTGCGCCAGATACCCATGCCGCTTCTTGGTCTTTCAGACGATGCATTGCAGCAATGGGCCAATCTGCATGACCGCCTCGCTAAGACCCAACCTCGTGTTTTGGGCGAAATGAACCAACCGGAGGCGGAGTTAAACGAAACAATTGCCGCAGACGGACAAGAGACAATGTTGGAAGAACTGAATGATCTCGTTGCAACTGTGTTGGGTTTGGACGAAGTGGAACGCGCCCAGGTAGAAGACCTCGTGAGAATTCGCCTGGCTCTTAACGATGGCAAACTAGGCAAAGAGGCAATGACCGCCGCCTCTGTACCGGAACTGCGCACCTATGCTGAATGGCTCCGCCGGGAAATGGAGTCACAGGAGGATGAAGAGAATCCGAGCCACTATGCCGTGACCGTACTTTGTGATGATTGCTCGGGTTTTATCGCCATCGAGCAAACAAACGACGCTGCTGCTGCAAAAGTCCGTGTCCTGCGCGCCGGACGCCAAGATGCAGAAGCGCTGGTTCGTGCTCGCAAGACCCTACGCAGGGAAGCGAGCCAATGGGTCTATTTTGATCGTGCTCTGCGAATCTATCGCCCAAGGAAAACATACCTTTTCAAGCCAATCCACCGTCTGCACTGGACCCGATCGAGGGCCGTTCTTGACGCAGCAGACCTGCAACTTGGCCTCATCCAATCCTCTCCTGATGCGTAAACAACAAATCCCAAAAAACGCCGAACGGTTGGATCTCTTTGTGCGGCGGGCCCATGAGTTGCTTGAGGCTGGCTATCAAAAAATGAGTCCGCCTGCTTACAACGGAATGGAAGAGCCGGAAATTACCGGTGAACTGGCTTTGGAGATCGAAAATGTGTTGCGCGAAAAGAAATCCCCGTGGCAGCGGCCTTGGTCGGTACATGAAGACGAGCCGGAGAATCAGGAGCATTTATCAGTATCAACGCGCAAAAAGGGCAAAAGACGCAAGCGTCCAGACATCAAATTACGATTTTCGGGTCAAAGAGAGAATCTTTACCTTCGCTTTGAAGCGAAGCTACTCACGGATTCAGGTGCGTATGAAGACTTAATCGGTCCGGATCCCAAGCGTCATGCTCTCGCCCGATTTCTGCAGAGACGCTATGGCCGGAATGATGATATTGGGGGTCTGCTCGGCTACGTCCAAGTCGGAACAGAACAAGAGCACAGTGACCGCGTACAACAGGCTTTCTCAAATGGGAAGCGCTATCGGATAACTGTCGATGGGGCATGGACAAAGACCTCTTGGAAAAAGGGGCCGAAGCACTGCTTTCAAACTAAACACTGGCGAAGTGGCACGAAAAAGCCGATTGCCATTTTCCATACATACCTGCTTTTTCGATAATCGGGGTGCGTGACCGGTTTATTCATTGGCTTGGGATGAGCTTTGTTTGACTTGACTTCCGGGAAACCGACCAGGCGCAAATCGAGCGCGGCCTTCCGGCCCTCGCCGGTGATCTTGAGCATGTTGTCCTCGAACGGATCGACTTCGCCGCTTTTTAATTTTTCGGCTCGCTTGGCCAGTGAAGCCACAAACGCTTTCAGCGCGGGCGTAGCCGGGGCGCTCACGACCGTAGCCTTGCCCTGAAAAAGCTTGGGAATGGGCAATTGGAGCATCTCGGCGGTCTGAATGTCCGCCATTTGCCGGAACTGCTGCATCAGTTCCGGGACATTCACAAACCGGGCGAACCGGGTGTTCAGACGATAACCGGCCCCATCCGGTGACAGCTCCATCGCAGTCACCGGC